>SKEU01000059.1_pt1 | contig 111015 bp, 108 predicted proteins | sample 4819571 | NCBI WGS metagenome assembly SKEU01 (sample SAMN11008801, study PRJNA524170) | human gut metagenome | biome: Human fecal sample; material: Feces; isolation source: fecal sample from pouch patient p8, p16 | host: Homo sapiens | place: Israel: Tel-Aviv | collected 2015-06-23
ATCTTGTTCTCATTCTGTCACTGACAGATTTATCGTTTTTTGACAGGTTACTTCCGTAACCCGCACGTTTGGTTCGTATTGTTCAGTTTTCAAAGGTCTTTGTCTCACTCGAGACAACTTCTATATTTTATCAAATTTAACTCTCGTTGTCAACAACTTTTTCAAAGTTTTTTCAAACAAGTTTCAAATCTGATTGCCATCGTTCTCTCTCAAACAACAGCTATATTAGTTTAGCATTGCAAGCTCTTTTTGTCAACACCTTTTTTAAAACTTTTTTTCATCAACTTCAAGGTGTTGCCGTCAGATTTTTGCAGCTATATTAATTTATCATCTTCTATCCTCTTTTGTCAATACCCTTTTGATAAAAAATTAAAAATCCGCTACTTATAGCGGATTTTTTACTATCATTTTGCCTCAATCAACCCTAACTCGCCATCTTCGCGGCGGTAGAGAATGTTGGTTTCGCCATCTTCTGCATCTGTGTAAATGAAGAAGTCATGACCCAAAAGGTCCATTTGGAGAAGCGCTTCATCAAGATCCATAGGTTTCAAGCTAACATGTTTTGTACGAACAACGTTTACAGCTGGGCTTTCTTCTGTTTCTTCAGCTTCAAACTCGCTTGTAAAAATATGACTAGCTGGTAATTTTTCACGATGCTTTCTAGCAATTTTTGTTTTGTTTTTGCGAATTTGGCGTTCAATCTTATCTGTTACTAAATCGATTGATCCATACATATCTTGTGATACATCTTCTGCTCTTAGAGTGATAGAGTCAACCAAAATAGTCACTTCAACTTTAGCAGTTTTTTCACGATAAACTTTAAGATTGACACGAGCGTCTAACTCTTGTTCAGCGTTGAAGTATTTTTCAATTTTTCCGAGTTTAGATTCGACATAGCTACGGATAGCATCTGTTACTTCGATGTTTTCTCCACGAACACTATATTTAATCATAAAAACACCTCTTTCTCGCTATAAAGCGCTTTCTTTACTCTTTTATTATACTGCTTTCATGAAAATTTGCAAGCATTTACCGTGCAATTGTTAAACTTTTTACATTCTGTGCACCTTTTTCATAAAGAAGATGATAAATGCCTTTTAGTGTAGCGCCAGTCGTATAGATGTCGTCAATGATTAAAATATTTTTGGGAATATTACTATCTGGCTTGACATGAAATGGACACTGGATTTCAAGCCTTTCTTTTCTGTTTTTATCTGATTGTTTAGTGATATTTTTCTTTGATAAAATTTCTTGATAGGCTATTCCAGAAGCGTCCAATAAGGCAGTAACTTGATTAAATTTACGTTCCGTCATGCGCTCTCTACTTAAAGGGACTGGCACGATGCTGTAATTTTTGTACGGCTTTATTTTTTTCTTAAGCTCTCTAGAAAAAATTGCACCAAGTGCTACGTCTCCTTGAAATTTGTACTTTGAAAAATAATTTTTCATGGCAGCATTATAGGTAAAAATCGCCTGATGCTTGACAAAATGCCCTTCCTTTTCCCATTTTTGACAATCTTTACACTGCGTTTCACAACCATTTCGATAACAAGTTGGACAGTGCTTATCTCCTATTTTTTCAAAAGCAGCGAGACAATCAGGACAAATTTTTCTTTGTTTTTTTTGAATAGAAATGATACCCAAAAAAGTTTCTTTTTCAAGAAATAATTGGTCACATAACAAACACTTTTCCATCAAAATCCTCCTTTCTTGTTCATTTCCTTTATTTCTTTAATCGCTTTTTGCATAGATTTTGTAGCGCCATCGTGCAAAAATAATAATTCTCCTGTTGGTCGTTCAGCAGCTCTACCGACTCGCCCAGAAATTTGAACCAAGGCACTTTTAGTGTATAATTTGTGATTTGCTAATACAACAAATACGTCAACACAAGGAAATGTGACCCCACGTTCTAAGATGGTTGTGCTGACTAAAATTGTTATTTCGTTCTTTCTAAATTTTTCAACTAATTCAAGCCTATCTTCGCTCTGACTTGACACAAAACCAATCTTCTCAGTAGGAAATTTTTCTTGCAGAACCATCGAAAATCTTTTTCCCTGCTCTATATTTGGAAAAAAGATTAGTAAGGGATATCCTGCTTTTCTTTGATTTTTAAGCAGCAAGTTCAATTTTTTAGGTATTTTTCCCTTTTTCATTGACTTTAATACCCCACTAAGCCAGAGCATTTTAGGAACAACCAAAGGATTGGCGTGAAAACGTCTGGCTAAATGCAATTTTTTTAAGTCGCCTTTTCGAACTTTTTTATCTAATTCATCTGTCGATGTGGCTGTTAAAAATATTTTGACACCATCTTTTTTTAAAGATTGATTTACTGCGTAATACAGCATTTTATTGTCAACAAATGGAAAGGCATCAACTTCATCAATAATTAATAAATCAAATGCTTGGTAGAATTTTAAAAGTTGATGAGTTGTTGCAATAATGAGCGGTGCTCGTTTGTAAGGCTCAGCTTCTCCGTGTAATAAAGTAATCGGACATGAAAAATCACGAGACATACGTTTATAAAGCTCTAAACAAACATCAATTCGTGGGCTAGCAATACAAACACAACCACCGTCATCGATTATTTTTGCTACTGAGTGATAAATCATCTCTGTCTTACCAGCTCCTGTCACAGCATGAACTAATAAATCTTTCTTTTCAGCAATTCCTGACAACATACCTTCTGACACTTCATTTTGATAAGGGGTAAGTTGCCCTTGCCAGTTTAGAGAATTATTTTTTGGAAAACTTTTTTGCGGAAAGTAATATAGATAAGAATCACTGATGTTACGACCAAAAACTAGACATTCTCTGCAGTAAGTCTGACCAGTTTGTAAAATATTATCTGGTAAAACAATGCTTCCGCAACGATTACACGTAAGATCGTCTTTTCTTTTTACCATAGAAGTAAGTTTTTCAGCTTCTTCTTTTAACTCATCAGACAATAGAGACTCAACAAAAATTCTTCCATAATAGTCATTTTTATCTTCCATATCTATTTATTCGAAAATTTTGCTAAATCTCTAAAAATCTTGTAAAATTTTGATATGAACTATAAAACAATAAAAAAAGATGGCATCTGCGAGGAAGAAATCAAAAAATCTCGCTTTATTTGCCAATTAAAACGTGTTGAAACTGAAGAAGAAGGGCGAGAATATATTGCTCAAGTCAAAAAAGAACATTACAAAGCAACTCACTCTTGTTCTGCTATGATTATTGGAGAAAACTCTGAAATCAAACGTTCTAGCGATGATGGTGAACCAAGTGGGACAGCTGGTGTTCCAATGCTAACTGTTCTAGAAAAGCAAGAATTGACAAATGTTGTTGCTGTTGTCACACGCTATTTCGGTGGTATCAAATTAGGCGCTGGAGGCTTAATTCGCGCTTACGCTGGTAGTGTCGCTAATGCTCTTAAGGAAATTGGTGTCGTAGAAGTTAAAGAGCAAGAAGGCATTAAAATTACTCTTTCTTATCCGCAGTACCAAACATTTTCAAATTTTTTACAGTCTGAAGAACTTCAAGAATTTGACACTGAATTTTTAGAAAATGTTACTACTCACATTTACCTTGATCCAGAAAAAATTCAGGAAGTAACTAATCGACTTATTGAATTCTATCAAGGCAAGGTTACTTTTGAAAAGGCTGGTTCAAAAATTGTTGAGTTAGATTTGTGATAAGTTTTTCCTATCACCTTGATAAGAATTAAATATTTTACAAACAATAAATTTGAGCATATACTTTACCTATAACTTTTATTCAAGGAGAAGATTTATGGCAAAAATTTATAACTCAATTACTGAATTAATCGGAAATACTCCTATTGTAAAATTGAATAACATTGTTCCTGAAGACGCTGCTGATGTTTATGTTAAAATTGAATCATTTAATCCAGGGTCTTCTGTCAAAGACCGTATTGCTCTTCGTATGATTGAAGATGCTGAAAAAGCAGGGACTATCAAACCAGGTGATACAATTGTTGAACCGACATCAGGTAATACTGGTATTGGTCTTGCTTGGGTTGGTGCAGCAAAAGGTTATAAAGTTATCATCGTAATGCCCGAAACAATGAGTCTTGAACGCCGTAAAATCATTCAAGCTTATGGAGCTGAACTTGTTTTAACACCAGGTAGCGAAGGCATGAAAGGTGCTATCGCTAAGGCAAAAGAAGTCGCTGCTGAAAAAAATGGTTGGGTCCCACTTCAATTTGCTAACCCTTCAAATCCTGCTGTTCATGAAGCTACAACTGGTGCTGAAATTATCGATGCTTTTGGACCACAAGGTCTTGATGCTTTCGTAGCTGGTGTTGGTACTGGTGGAACAGTTTCAGGTGTTTCTCATGCTCTTAAAAAAGCTAATCCAGACATCAAAGTATATGCTGTAGAAGCTGATGAATCTGCTGTTCTTTCTGGTGAAAAACCTGGTCCACACAAAATTCAAGGAATTTCTGCTGGTTTTATCCCAGATACTCTTGATACTAAATCTTATGATGGCATTATTCGTGTAGCTTCAGACGATGCTATTGTAACAAGCCGTCAGCTAGGTGGAAAAGAAGGTTTCCTTGCTGGAATTTCTTCAGGTGCTGCAATCTTTGCCGCTATTGAAAAAGCAAAAGAACTTGGTAAAGGTAAAAAAGTCTTGGCACTTCTTCCAGACAACGGTGAACGCTATCTATCAACATCACTTTATGATTTTGAAGACTAATATACAAAACTGCTAGACAATTGTTCTAGCAGTTTTCTTATACCATAATAAAAAAGCATCCTAAGGATGCTTTTTTATTCTTTAGTTAATAAATCTAGACTTTCTTTAGTCCATTTTGGCAAATTGTCCGCCAAAGGCTGAAAGCCAATATTTAGGTGGCTATTTGAAAAACGATGACGTCTGTGAAGGTGATGTTTTTCTTCTTCGAGAGTACGAAGAGAAAGGCTTGCTTTTTGAGTAAATTCATCAAAATCAACCACCTGAACTAAGACTTTTTCACCAACTTTTAACAGTTGATAAATATTTTCAATATAGCCTGTTTTGATTTCTGAAATGTGAATAAGACCTGTTGTCCCATTATCCAATGCGACAAAGGCACCATAAGGTTTTATACCCGTTATTGTTCCAGTGATTTTGTCGCCAATTCTCATTAATCAACTACCTCAATTGTTTCGATAACTACGTCTTCGACTGGACGGTCTTGCGCACCAGTTTCTACGTTTGCAATTTCGTCAAGAACTTTGTAAGATTCTTCATCCATGATTTGACCAAAGACAGTGTGACGACGGTCAAGGTGAGGTGTACCACCGTTATTTGCATAGTATTCAGCAATTGGTTTTGGCCAGCCACCACGTTCTAGTTCTTTTTGAGCATATGGAATTTTACTGTTTTGTACGATGAAGAATTGACTTCCGTTAGTGTTTGGACCAGCATTTGCCATTGAAAGTGCGCCACGAACGTTGTAAAGTTCTTCTGAGAATTCATCTTCAAAGCTGTCACCATAGATAGATTGTCCACCCATACCAGTACCTGTTGGGTCACCACCTTGAATCATAAATTCAGGGATAATACGGTGGAAGATGATACCGTCATAGTAGCCATCTTTTGACAAAGCAACAAAGTTTGCTACTGTTTTTGGTGCATGATCAGGGAAAAGTTGAATTTTCATGTCACCGTGATTTGTTTTGATTGTCGCAACTGGACCCTCGACAGTTGATAAATCAACTTGTGGGAAGTTTAATTGTTTTTCTACCAAACCTAGTTCCTCCAAGGCATATAAAATGCCATCTTCTTCTACTGTTTTTGTTACAAAATCTGCTTTTTCTTTAAGTTCAGGTACTGCATTACCCATGGCAATTTTCAAGCCAACATAATCAAAAATTTCCATATCATTTGGACCATCGCCAAACATCATGGCATTGATTGGTTTTAAGTTTTGACTTTCTAAAACATGAGCAACACCAGACGCTTTAGAAATATTTACTTTAACAACATCAGATGAATGTTCGTGCCAAGGCACAAGACGAATTTCATTTGCCAACTCTTCTGGCAACTGCAAATCAGCATTATTTTCTGCAAATGTCCACATTTGGTAAACATCATTTGTCAAATAAAAATCTGGTTCAACATCGCAGATGCCATAGATAGGTTTCATAGCGTCATCAATCAAATCACAACGTTTTGATACGACTGGTTTATCTTTGCCAGTAAACCCGTATTCAATTCCTTCTGATTTTGCCCAGTTGACATATTTTTCAACAAGTTCACGTGGCAATGGATCACTAAAAATCTCTGATTCTTTATTATCAACGACATATGTTCCGTTGATTGTTACAAAAAAATCAGGATGCAAATCACGAATTTCAGGTACAACACCATAAAGTGCACGACCAGTAGCAATTCCTGTCATAATGCCTTTTTCCTTCAAGTTTTTAAAAACATACTTGATTGATTCTGGCATATAACCTGTCAGCTTAACACGCAAGGTGTCATCAATGTCAAAGAAAACAATTTTAGTTTTCTTGGCTTTGTATTTTGTTTTTACATCCATCTGTATCATTATGGGAAAGGAAATGGTCAATACATCTCAATTTCCATCAAAAGTCCAAAGACTTTTATCCCATTTTCCTTTCTAACTTTGAAATCAAAGAAAAGCTATGTTTTTATTATATCATTATTCCTCATCTTGCGGAACTAAATGATGCTTAAAGGCATAGACAACAGCTTGAGTGCGGTCATCAACTTCTAGCTTCGCTAAAATATTTGACACGTGTGTCTTCACGGTTTTCAGAGAAATAAATAACTCATCAGCAATAGTCTGATTATCGTAACCTTTTGCCAAAAGTTTCAAAATATCACGTTCACGCGCTGTTAGATCCTCATGCAATTCTGGTTTTTGATCGTGCGCTTTGATTTTTTTATCAACTTCTGTCTCAATCGCCAAATCACCACGCGCAACTTTATGAATAGCATTTAAAATCTCAGCTGCACTAGATGTTTTTAGCATGTAACCTTTGGCACCAGCTTCAATAACTGGATAAATTTTTTCATTATCAAGGTATGATGTCAAAACTAAAATTTTGGCTTCTTTCCACTCTTTTAAAAGCTTCAATGTCGCTTCAACACCACTCATCTCTGGCATTACCAAATCCATAACAACAACATCTGGTTTTAACTCTAAGGCTAATTTTATCCCATCAATACCATTTCCAGCTTCACCGACAACTTCAACGTCTGGCTGCAAATTAAAGAAACTTTTCAGCCCTAAACGTACCATTTCATGATCATCAACTAGGATAACTCTAATTTTCTGGGTCATCTTCTTTCTCCTTTTTTTCTCCCTTGACCAAAGGCAAACGAATATCCATTGATACTCCTTTTCCTTTTTGGCTTAAAAATGTTATTGTTCCAGCCATGTCATCTACACGATCTTCAATATTAGTAATACCATAACTTAAATCATGGCTCTCATCCATATCAAATCCAACACCGTTATCCACCATTTTCAATTGCAGTTCGGTTTCAGTTTGATTTAGATACACTTCCAGACGAGTCGCTTTTGCGTGCTTAAGCGTATTACTAATAAATTCTTGTGCAATTCGGAAAACATTATCTTCGATTTTTTTAGGTAATTTTCCGAGATTTTTCTTATAAACAACTTCTATACTACTCTTATCTGTTAATTCTTTCAAGAGGATATCAAAACCTTCTGAAAGGGTTTTATTTTCAAGTTCTGTAGGTCTCAAATGCAAGAGTAAAATTCGTAAATCTTTTTGAGCATTTTGCAACATACTTTCAACTGCAGTCAATTGAAATTCAAGCTGCTCTCTTTCAATTTGGTCAAGATTAGCTGACACACCTGAAAGAATCATTGAGGATGCAAATAATTCTTGACTGACGGTATCATGTAAATCACGCGCAATACGTTTACGTTCTTGCTCAACAATTTCTTGTCCATTCTGAATACGGCTATTTTCAGTATTTTGGAGACTTGTTGTCAAATGAGTCATCTTTTTAGACAAGCGTGACAAATTCGTGTTGATTTCTGTATCTTCATCAAGAGATACTTCCTGATTATTTAAAATGCGGCGCAGATTTTGGTTAATACTACGCTTGCTGTTATCATCTAAAATCACCCACAACAAAAGTAAAAGAATTGTCACAGCTAAAATTAGGAAGACAATTGAGAAGACAAAACGTTCCCCCATCCAAAAATCAGTGATGAGATTTTGTAAATGTAATTCTAAACTATCTAAAACAACAACAACAATTGAAATGATGATGATACTTGCATAAAGAATCAAGAGTAAAAAATGATGTTTTTTCATTTGCGTACCACCTCTACATCTCCAGCAATCGTGTTCACAATGATTTTAACACCCTTTAAATATTCTTCATCTTGAGCATGCCATAATTTCAATGATTCATTACGCAAATCATACTCACCAAAATCAAAATATCGAACACTACCATAAATGGCACTGACATCAAGTTTAACACCAACATCAATTGGCACTAAAACTTTTGTCGGACCAAAAACTTTACGAATGATAACAACATTATCTTTTCCTGTTACAATAACACTGCTTAAATCAATGACATCACTTCCTGTTAGTCGAATGATATTAATGTCATCAAAGGCATAAAAATCGCTATCGTGCATGTCTGCACCAATCCACTGGTTTCGAATTGGTTTTGCCTTTAAGTCTTCTTCACGAAAACGCACCAAAGCAAAGCGATTCTTCTTTTTAACTTGTGAAAAATGGTTAATCACAACGTAGACAACACCTAGAACGACCGCCATGATAATGTAGGGATTTAGCATTAAAATCAAAAATAGAAGTACCAGCCCTACTGTTAACAAAAGATTATTGCGTTTATCCTGATTATAAAAACGAAGCGCTAAAAGAATCAAGACTAAAATTAAGATAAAACTCGATAAATTATTAGCCATGATTGTCATCAAGCCCATCACCAATAAAATAGCTTCAACAATGACAAAAAATTGAACTTTCCGCATATCTTTCCCTTTCTTTTTTTGTATTTTACCAAAAAGCCTCAAAAATTGCAGGCTTTTGCCACATGAACATTAGCACATTTCTTGAATATTCTATGCAAATAAGAAGCCTGAGATAAATATCCCAGACTTCTTTTGTAATAATTTTATTGTTGCATTTCAGTAGATGCTTCTGAACTTTCTTCAGTACTACTACTTGATGAACTTGATTCACTTGTCTCACTTGTTTCAGATGATTCTGGAACTGATTGTGACGGTTCTTCAGATGGTTGTGCAGCCGCAGCCGTTTCTGAAGAGAAGTAAAGGTTAACCTCTCCTTCAATAGCTGCGCCAAAGTAAGGATATTGTTCCACAACAACTGCAGAGGCAGATGGTGTTTTGACTCGAGAGTATCCTGTTGATGAAGTTGCATCTGCCATATAAATTGTAATATGTGAGCTTGACACACCCATAGAATTTAACTCAGCAATCGCTTCTTGGTAAGTATAACCAATCAGACTAGGCATTGTGATTGCTGCTACCTCAAAAGTAATCTTATCTTCGCTACCAACTTTTGTCCCTTCATTAGGAGTCTGGCTGATAATAGTACCACTATCATATGAAGTATCAGTTACCCACTCGATATCAATCATTTCGCTTGAAATACCATGCCTATCTTTGAGCTCTTTGACAACATCTTGATAATTTTGACCAGTGTAATCTTTCATCTTGAATTCAGAACTTCCTTTTGATACATAAATATCAACTTTAGCTCCTTCTTTCTTAGATGAACCAGCTTTCGGATTAGTCTTAATAACCTGACCACTTGGAACAGTATCACTATAAATTTCCTTGGTCTTTCCAACTTTAAGCCCTGCTGATGTAAGACTTGTCTTAGCATCAGATAAAGCCGCACCAGATACATCTGGAACATTAACTGAAGCTGGTGTACTTAAAGTTAAGTAAGTAAAGATAGCAATCGCAACAACAACAACTGCAAAGAAGATTTTCATCAAAGTACCAAACATACGATGAGATTTTTTCTTTTTAGCCTTTGCTTTAGGTGCTTTTTGATTAGCTACTTCTTTATTTTCTTTTGCAGCTTTTTGTTTTTTCAACAATTGTTCTGTCGTTGATGGAACAGGTGTTGAAGTAGTCACTTTTGGAAGTGTCTTAGTATTTTCTGTATCCTCAAAAACAAGTTTACGTTCTCGACTACGGTTGTATGAAAGTGCCGTCATCAAATCACGACTCATTTCAAACGTTGATGCATAACGGTCGCTTAAACGTTTTGCTGTTGCTTTGATAACTACATTTTCCAAAGCTTGAGGAACGTTTTTGTTTTCATCAATGATTGATGGAAGTGGTTTTTGGAAATGTTGCAAAGCAATGGTAACAGCTGAATCCCCATCATAAGGAATGTGACCTGTTAACATTTCAAACAACATAATCCCCATAGCATAGATATCACTTTGAACAGTGGCTTTTGAACCGCGCGCTTGTTCAGGTGATAAATAATGCACACTACCAAGCATTGAGTTTGTCTGTGTTAAACTTGTTTCTGCAAAAGCTACAGCAATACCAAAGTCAGTAACTTTTACAGTTCCGTCTTTAGTCAACAAAATATTTTGTGGTTTTAAGTCACGGTGAACAATTCCTTGTTGATGGGCAAGAGTCATTGCTGACAAGACTTCTTCCATAATTCTAACAACTTCGTTATTAGATAGAGGCGCATGATCTTGAATGTATTTTTTCAAGTCAGAACCATCAACATATTCCATTACTAAGAATTGCTGTCCGTCTTCTTCTCCAATATCTCGAATCGAAACAATATTGGGATGGTTCAACTCTGCCATGGCGCGCGCTTCACGTTGGAAACGAGCTACGGCAATTTGATCTGTTTGATAATTAGTTCGAAGAACTTTGATAGCTACTTCTTCATTATCAAGAATCAGATCTTTGGCAAGATAAACATCTGCCATTCCACCCCGTCCGATTGATTTAAGGATACGATAACGACCAGCAAATAATTTGCCAATCTGAATCATTAAGCTTCCTCACTTTCGGCGTGGATAAGAGCAATGGTAATGTTATCAAGACCTCCTCGGTCGTTAGCAAGAGTTACCAATTCATTATTTTTGTCGTCAAGTTTTTTATCTTGAGTCAAAATGTTAACAATTTCATCATTCGTAATCATATTTGTCAAGCCATCACTGTTAATGATGAGATAATCACCATCTTCAAGAACTTGAACACCTAAATCTGGTTCAACTGGGTTTGCTTGTCCAATAGATTGCGTAATAATATTTTTTTGTGGGTGGTTTGCTGCTTCTTCTTCTGTCAATTGACCAGCTTTCACCAATTCATTAACAAGAGAATGGTCGCTTGTCAATAATTGGTATTCGCCATTATGAAGTAAACCAATACGTGAATCACCAACGTGCGCAAAGATAACGTTGTTATCAACAATCGCTAAAGCTTCAACGGTTGTCCCCATACCTTTGTACTCATCTGTTTGACCCAGTTCGTAAATTCTTTTGTTTTCAGCTTCAAGAGCTGTTATCAACCAATCACGAATTTGGCTTAGTTCTGTAAATTCAGTACTAATCCATTCACGTCCAAGATCAGTAACGGTCATTTCACTAGCAATATTACCAGCACGATGACCTCCCATACCATCTGCTAGAATAACTAATGTGATACCTTTTTGATTATCAAATTTATTAATAAAATCCTGATTATTTGAACGTCTTTGTCCGATATCAGTTACAAGTGAAATTTTCATAGTTTTATGTCTGACTGTGTCAGTTTCCTCCTCGAGATTACAAGATACGTTTAACTTGTCCAATAAAGAACCCGTCTGTCTGATATTGCTCTGGTGTGATTGCAATACATCCATCTTTTACAATATCTTCTTGTGTATGACTCAGTTTTACCTGTTCAAAATTTGGATGAGTTTCTAAAAATTTATGGATGACTTGGAAGTTTTCCTCATCAAAAATCGTACAAGTGCTATAAGTTATTATACCACCTTTACGCAATGTTTGACAAACGCTATCAAGAATTTGCAATTGAATTTCTTGTAAAGCGGTGAAATCTTGGTTTTCTTTATTATATTTGATGTCTGGTTTACGACGAATCAAGCCAATTCCTGAACAAGGAGCATCTACCAATATTTTATCAAAAGTATCTGCTGCAAAATGTTCATGAACAGTCGTAGCATCCATTCTTTGGGTAGAAATTTTATCATCAACATGCAAACGTTTGGCATTATCCATAACCAAAGCTAACTTGTGGTCATACAAATCAAGTGCTGTAATATGACCATCAGTCAAATATGACGCCATATGAGTAGTCTTTCCACCTGGCGCAGCACATGCATCAAGAATCTTCTCTGAGCCTTTAATATCAAGTGTTGGTGCCACTAGCTGACTAGACTCGTCTTGAATGGTAATATCACCGTTAGCAAAATAATCTGTCCCTGCAAAATGCCCTGATGTTTTAACCAAACCAACAGGAGATAGAAGTGATGGTTCAGCACCTGTTGCCACCTCTATCTCAGCTAATTTATCAGGATTTGTCACACGAATACTAGCTTTATTTCTGACAAATAGGCTCTGCATGATAGCTACTGCTCGTTCTTCACCAAATTGGTCAATTAATTTTTTAACCAACCAAACTGGTAAAGAATACAGAACTGAATAGCGTTTATTTTTTCGTTTGATAGTTTCAGGATTTGGAAGGTCATCCTTTGTCAAACGACGTAAAACAGCATTGACGAATTTTTCAGCACCTTTTTTATTGCCACGATTTTTTGCAATATTAACTGCATCGTTGACAACAGCGTGCGCAGGCATTTTATCAAGGTATAATAGCTGATAAAGACTCAACATCAAAAGGTAATATACCCATGAATCTAACTTATCTCGGTCTTCAATATAATGTGCTAAATACCATTCCAAGGTAATCTTACGTGCAACTGTTCCATAGACAATTTCAGTCACTAAAGATTTATCTTTTTGGGATAAATTAGTATGTTTCAACTCTTGATTAAGAGCAATATTTGAATAAGCTCCTTCTTCAAAAACATTTTCAAGAACAAGTAAAGCTAATCCGCGTGCTTGGTTTTTCCAATCATTCGCCAATAAGGTCACCTACTTCAAGTTTACGTCCAACACCATTTAGGAAATCAACAACACTCATACGAGGTTTACCAGCTGGCTGTACAGTTTTTAGTGAGATTGCGCCATCACCAGTTGCCACAACAAGTGATTTTTTACCTTTTTCGATAATTTCACCAGGTTTTCCTTGACCTTCAGCCAAAACAGCCTCATAGATTTTGAAACGTTTACCATCTAGAAGTGTATGCGCAACTGGCCATGGATACAAGCCACGGATGTGGTTAAAGACATCACGCGCTGATTTATTCCAATCAATACGTTCTTGTTCTGGTGTGATATTTGGTGAGAAAGTTGCCGCTTCTTCATCTTGTGGTTCAGGTTTGATATTTCCAGCAATGTAATCTGGCAAAGTTTTCAAAAGCAAATCACGTCCGATAACTGCCAATTTTTCAAACATTGTACCGACGTTATCATCATCAGTAATTGGTGTTGAAGCTTTAGCAATCATATCACCAGCATCCATTTTCTTAACCATTTCCATAATAGTTACACCAGCTTCTTTATCGCCATTAATAATAGCATAATGAATCGGTGCGCCACCACGATATTTTGGTAATAATGATGCGTGAACGTTAACAGCAAAGTCAACAGAGTCAAGCAATTTTGTTGGTAAAAATTGACCAAAAGCAGCTGTTACGATACCATCTGCACCCAAAGTCATTAGCTCAGACATTTCTTCTGAACCAGACATTTTTTCAGGTTGATAAACTGGTAGGTCATGTGCCAAAGCGACTTCTTTAACAGGTGTCATTTTGATTTCTTTTTTACGACCAACGGCACGGTCTGGTTGAGTAACAACAGCTAAAACTTCATAATTGGCATCGTTTAATAAGCCTTTTAGAACAGTCGCTGAAAAATCAGGTGTTCCCATAAAAATAATTTTTGTCATTTTTCTTCCTCTCAAAGGATTTATTCTTATCTTTTTCTTTATTATAGCATAGCAAAAGCCTACATAAAATTCTGTGGCTCATGGTCAATCACAAGTCGCAAATCTTTATTTTCAGGTAATTGCGTCATGTCCAAAATATAGTTCAAGACCTCTTCTAAATGATCTTCAAAACGGTATTTAATAATAATCTGATAATGATAGAGATTATGGGTTCTTGCAATCGGCTTAGGTGTTGGCCCCAAAATCTTGATTTTATCAGATAAATGCTGACGCAAGAGTTGCAAGATTTCAAAAGACTTGCGTACAACTGTCTGCTCATCTTTATGTGATAAAGTCAAACCAACCGTAAAATAATATGGCGGATAAGACAGTTGCTTGCGAATTCCCATTTCATAAGCATAAAATGCTTCATAATCCTGCTTTTGAGCCAACTTAATGGCATAGTGCTGAGGATTATAAGTTTGAATGAGGACTTCACCTTCTTTTTCTGCACGCCCTGCACGTCCTGCTACCTGCGTTAGCAATTGAAACGTTCTCTCAGAAGATCTAAAATCAGGCAAATTCAAAGACGTATCTGCATTTAAAACCCCAACTAAAGTCACATTTGGAAAATCAAGTCCTTTTGCAATCATTTGAGTTCCAAGTAGAATATCAGCTTCATGATTTCCAAATTTATCCAAGATTTGCTGATGAGCACCTTTTTTGCGCGTTGTATCAACATCCATTCGTAAAATACGAGCTTGCGGAAAAACCTCTTTTAATTCATCGTAGGCTTTTTGAGTCCCAGTTCCATAGTAACGAATACTGCGGCTATGACAATTTGGACAAGTATGTGGGATAGCTTTTTCAAAACCACAATAGTGACAATTCATTGTCTTTGTATCCATATGAAGTGTCAATGAAATATCACAATTTGGGCACTCATCTACGTAACCACAATCACGACACATGACAAAGCTCGAATACCCACGGCGATTTAGCATGAGAACGACTTGCTCACGTTTTTCCAATCGATCAGCGATTTTTTCCAAGAGATAAGGTGTGTAATTGCTGACTTCTTGTTGCCCAACATAATCGCGAAAATCAACAATGTCTACTTTAGGAATTTTAGCAAGCGGGTTAGCACGGTGAGTCAATTGTAAAAATTGGTAAACGCCACGGCTAGCCCTAGCGCGACTTTCAATGCTTGGTGTCGCAGAGCCCATTAACAGAACTGCTTTATGGTATTTTGCCCGTAGCAAGGCCACATCACGCGCATGATAACGTGGATTAGATTCTTGCTTGTAAGTTGCCTCGTGTTCCTCATCGATAATGATGGCGCCAATATTTTCCATTGGAACAAAGATAGCCGATCTGGCACCAACAACCACTCGAGCTTGTCCAGATTTGATTTTTCGCCATTCATCAAATTTTTCACCATCAGACAAAGCCGAGTGCATAATCGCTACTTGTTTCCCAAAACGTGAAATAAAGCGATTCGTCATCTGCGGTGTCAATGAAATCTCAGGCACCAAAACAATGGCTGTCTTGCCGAGCTTTAAAACCTTATCAATGATATGAAGATACACTTCAGTTTTACCTGAACCTGTCACACCTTCTAGCAAGAAAGGCTTAGAGTCTTTTCCAATTTGACTTGTAACTTTTTCAACAACTGCAGCTTGTTCATCATTTAAATCAAGAAACTTAGTTGTTGCAACATCAAAATAGACATCTGAACGTTTTTTCTCTCTTTCAATGACTTTAATCAGCTGATTTTCTACAAAAAATTTGACAACTTCACGTGAAAATAGCTGATGCAAATCTGATAATTTTCCTTCGTCAGGATGTTCAAGCAAATATTCTTGCAGCTCCAAACGCTTCTTAGCACGAGCTGAAATCTCGGCAGCTGCAAGTTTATCAGACAGAACTTGATAATATTTTTCTGTCTTAATATTCTTTTTGTCTTTTGCCAAATATTCTACAGTTATCTTTCCAGCCTGAACTAGCCGTGCAACTTTTTTAGTCTCATCTTCTGACAAAGTAGAATGGAGACGGCTCTCTTTTTCACCAAATAAGGCTAATCTCTCTTCTTGTGACAAATCTTCGCTTGGAATCAGCTTTTTATCATACTGAGAATTAAGGAGATTTGGAATCATTGATTTCAAAATTGAAATCTTATATGAAAAGACAGTATGGCGCATTTGCTCAGCTAGCTTAAGTTGTTCTTCATTCAAAACAGGTTCAAAATCCAAAACTTCACAAATAGCCTTGAGTTGGTTAGCTTGACCCTGCATATTCTCAGTAAAGCCAACAACGAACCCTTGCAAAAGACGATTGCCACGTCCAAAAGGAACATGCACACGAGACCCTAAAACGATTTGGTCTTGCATATCGTCTGGAACAAGATATGAAAAAGGCTTATCCGTCTGCATCAAGGGAACATCGACGATAACTTGGGCAATTTTCACCATAACTCTCCTTTCTAATGACTCTCGAGCCAACAAATCAGCATTATTCTACCGAAAAAAAGAATAATCATCATGATAAGTAATGTTTTAACACTTGTTTACTTTATCACAATGATTTATTACAAGAAAAATCTAAGATAAAATACCTTAGATTTTTTCTCCTTCTTCTTTTTCTTTAGCAATTTGTTCTTTGATTTTACGTTCTTCTTCTTCTTTAGCCAAACGTTCTGCTTCAATGCGAGCAAGAACAGCTGCGCGTTTTGCTTCTGGATCTGGGTGGATAACAACGTTACCAGATTCGATTTCTTCAAGAGCTTGCAAAGTAGCTTTTACAGATTTGAATTCTTGAGTTGGTTTAGCACCTGCTTCAAGTTCATGAGCGCGTTTAGCTTGAAGAATGCAAAGTGAGTATTTTGAAGGCACTTTATCAAGCAAAGTGTCAATAGAAGGTTTTAACATCATAGCTTTTTTCTCTTTTCTCTCTTTTAATCAATGTCTTTAATCATGTCATTGTAACGACCAATCACACGATCAACACGGAAGTGTTCTGCTTCAATAATGCGTTTAACACGTTCAGCTGCCAAAGGCACTTCATCATTAACTACAGCATAATCATATTCACGCATCAAAGCAATTTCTTCTTTGGCACGTTCAATACGTTGGCGAATAACTTCTTCGCTATCAGTACCACGACCGACCAAACGATCTTTTAATTCGTCCAAATCTGGTGGAGTCAAGAAAATGAATACACCATCTGGAACTTTTTTCTTAACTTGAAGGGCACCTTGAACCTCAATTTCAAGGAAAACATCAATCCCTTTATCAAGAGTTTCATTAACGTAAGTCAGTGGTGTGCCATAGTAATTACCTACATATTCAGCGTATTCCAACATCTGACCATTTTTAATAAGCTCTTCAAATTCTTCACGAGTTCGGAAGAAATAATCAACGCCATCAACTTCTCCAGGCCGTTTTTGGCGTGTTGTCATAGAAACAGAATACTCAAATTTATGATCAGGTGTTGAAAAAATTTCTTGGCGAACTGTTCCCTTACCAACCCCAGAAGGTCCTGAGAAAACAATTAACAAACCACGTTCGGTCATGCCACTCTCCTTATTATAGACTACAAGTTAAGACTTGCTTTTTATCAATTAGACTACAGTCTAGTATATCAAAGATAAGGCTATTTTTCAAGAAAATTTACAAGCTCTTGCTATTAAAAAGAAGTACGTTTAAAACGTACCTCTTTTTGTCTATTTCATTATTTTGCGTAATCAACTGCACGTAGTTCACGAATGACTGTAACCTTAATATTACCTGGGTAATCAAGATTATTTTCAATCTTTTCACGAACTTTATGCGCAATGATTGTTACCTCATCATCGGAAATTTTGTTTGGTTGTACCATGATTCGAATTTCACGACCAGCTTGCAAAGCATAGCTATTTTGAACGCCGTCAAAGCTTGTCGCAATTTCTTCCAAATCACGAAGACGTTTGATGTAGTTTTCCATTGACTCGTTACGAGCACCTGGACGAGCTGAACTCAAAGCATCAGCGGCCGCAACAATTACAGCAATGACACTTTCTGGTTCGACATCACCGTGGTGACTAGCGATAGCATTAACGACGATTGGATTTTCTTTATATTTGCGAGCGAACTCTGCACCAATCTCAACGTGACTACCTTCAACTTCACGGTCAATTGCTTTACCCATATCATGTAAGAAACCAGCACGACGAGCAAGCATCACATTTTCACCAAGTTCACTAGCAAGAATACCTGCCATCTTACCAACTTCAACAGAGTGACGTAAAACATTTTGACCATATGAAGTTCTAAATTGCAAACGTCCCATGATTTTAATCAAATCAGGATGCAAGTTTACTGCACCGATTTCAAAAGCAGCAGCTTCACCATATTCACGAATGCGGTTATCCATTTCCAAACGGTTCTTTTCAACCAATTCTTCAATACGCGCTGGATGGATACGACCATCTTGAATCAAAGCTTCCAAGGTCATGCGAGCAATCTCACGACGAATTGGATCAAATCCTGAAAGAACGACCACTTCTGGAGTGTCATCAATGATGACATCAATACCAGTCAAGCTTTCAAGAGTACGAATATTACGACCTTCACGTCCAATGATACGACCTTTCATGCTATCATCAGGTAAATGAACAGTTGTAATGGTTTGTTCAGTAACGTATTCACCAGCCATTCGTTGCATGGCTTGAGCGAGAATATTTTTAGCGAGTTTATTAGACTTATCACGAACCTCACGTTCAGCATCTTTGATACGAGTAGCAATTTCGTGCGTTAAATTAGTTTCTGTTTCTGTTAAAATAATTTCACGCGCTTCAGCAATCGTCATCAATGCAACACGTTCAAGTTCTGCTTTTTTCTGTTCTTCAAGTTCTCCGATTTGTTTTTCACGCTCATTAATGTGTCTAGATTTATCGGTTAGACTTTGTTCTTTACTATCCAACACTTTTTCTTTGCTGGTTAGATTTTCATCCTTGCGATCAAGAGAAGACGCTCGTTCTGTTAAACGAGTTTCCATTTGTTTCAACTCTTGTCTTTCAGATTTAAATTCTTTTTCAATCTCTTCTCGATATTTTCTAGCCTCTTCTTTTGCTTCGATCAGTAATTCTTTGCGATGAGCTTTTGTTTCTCGCTCAGCTGATTTTCTAATGTGTTCAGCTTCTAACTCAGCTTTTCCACGTAGATTGACAGCATCCTGTTCTGCATTTAAAAGAGTGAGTTCTGCAGCTTCTTTCGCAGACTTAAGCCTAATCGAAATCAGTGCATAACCAACTATCAAACCAATGAGGGCAAAAACAATCAAGATAATAATATTTGGCATGTTTTTACCTCAATAAAAATTTTAGATTTCATCTATAGAAAGCTACTTTCAAGTTTACCATAAAACAAATTTTTTCACAATTTAAAATTGTAAAGCGTTTTACTAAAATTTATGATATGATTATTAAAACAATACAAAGGAGGCTATTATGTCTAAAAAAGAAGTAACTGTTGAAAGTTTTGAACTCGATCACACTCTCGTTAAAGCACCTTATATTCGTTTGATTTCTGAAGAAGTTGGACCTTCAGGAGATGTTATTTCAAACTATGATATTCGTCTCGTTCAACCAAACGAAAATGCCATTCCAACTGCTGGTTTACACACTATCGAACATTTGTTTGCAAAACTTATCCGTGAACGCATTGACGGAATGATTGACTGCTCACCTTTTGGTTGCCGTACTGGTTTCCACATGATTATGTGGGGTAAACACAGCACTACCGAAATCGCAAAAGTCATCAAATCAAGTTTGGAAGAAATTGCTAATGTAACATCATGGGAAGACGTTCCTGGTACAACTATCGAATCTTGCGGTAACTACAAAGACCACAGTCTATTTACAGCTAAAGAATGGGCTAAACTCATTCTTAAAGATGGTATCTCAGACGATCCATTTGAACGTCATATTGTTTAAAAAACAAAAGTCAGCTTTGCTAGCTTTTGTTTCATAAAAGGCAGAGAGATTCTCTCTGCCTTTTATAATAATTTTAATGGAATTGCATACCACCATCAACAATAATGGTTTGCCCAGTAATGTAATCAGAATCAGGTCCCGCTAAAAAACTGACAGCTTTAGCCACATCTTCTGGTTCAGATAACCGCTTAAGAGTAATATCTTTAGCGAATGTTTGCATTCCCCATTCATCGTCCTTACCTGCATTTCTACCAACTTCATGGGCAATATCAAACATCATCGGCGTCTTAACAATACCAGGCGCATAAGCATTTACTGTAATACCATAATCTGCTAAATCACGCGCCAAAGTTTGTGTAATACCGCGAATGGCAAATTTGCTGCCACCATAAACAGTCAAATTAGGGTTACCTACCACACCTGCTTGAGATGATGCATTAATAATTTTACCACCGTGACCTAATTTTTTGAATTCTGCCAAAGCCGCTTGAGCACCCCAAATTGCACCTCCGACATTAATGGCAAAAGTACGTTCGAAGATGTCTTCTGTGATTGTTTCTAGAGGTGTTGTCGGAGCGACCCCTGCATTATTCACAACTACCGATAAATCTCCAAAATGTTCAACAACCTTAGCAAATGCTTTAGCAACCTCTTCACGCTTAGAAACATCTGCTACAACAGCATAAGCATCTTGTGGAGAAAGTTTCTGAACAGCTTTTTCTGCTGTTTCTTGATTATAATCCAAGATTCCAATTTTAAAACCATCTTCGTGAAGACGTTTTGCGATAGCAAAGCCAATCCCTTGACCTGCACCAGTAACAATAGCTACTTTTACCATAATATCACCCCTTAATCTTTAAGTTACGCCAATTATAGCGTTTTCAAATTTTGCTGTCAATTTTTTGAAACTCTTTCAATTATTTTTCAAAATTTCACTTTAAAAATCAAAAAAGCCCTCCAAAAGGAGAGCTTTTTGAACATTTCATTAATAATCCAATGCGTCAGAATGACCTGAACCATTACCTACAAAGTAACCTGTTTTACAGTTGATTGAAAATAGATATGTTCCGTCTTTTCTAAACATGTTGTAGTAGCCATTACCATTGATGATGTTAACTTTTTCAAGAATATAATCATCACCTGAGAAATAACCACGTGCTTGTGATGTTGAAACAACTTTTTCAAGTACACCATCACCAAATGTCCAAGCGGCATTTCCTGAATCAGCAATAGCTGATTCATTATAAGGAACACGACTTTTATCACGTTGAAGGTTTGATGTATTAGAAGTTGATTCTGTAGAAGAAGCTTCACTGCTATCTGTTTGGCTAGCAGAACTTGCAGCCTGTTCTTGACTACTTGATTGTGTCTTAGATGTTAATTGGTTTTTACCTTCAGTGATAGCAGATTGAAGTAAGTTATCCAAATTAGCATCACCAGTATTTAAAACATCACTAGACAAGTTATCAAAGTTAGCATCAGCTTTTACAGTTCCTGAAACTTTTTTACCATCTACGATGACATCTTTATCAAATAAAGCATTGATTGCTTTGATAGCAGTAATGTGAGCTGCAACAGTATCGTATTGTTTCTTAGCAGCATCGTAAAAATCAGTTCCTTTCAAGGCATCTAATTTTTCTTTCAATACTGAGATTTTATCAAACTCACTGTTTTTCAACTTCGTTTTAGTATCATCAGTAAATAGCGCTGCGTAAACATCATCAAAAGCTTCTTTCGCTTGTTTTGCTTTCTTAGCAGCACTTGAACTTGCTGAAGTTTTTTTCGTAGTTGAAGTTGTTGATGAACTTGCAACTGTAGTACTTGAATCTTTGGCATAGTGTAATCCATAGCCAGCTCCAAAGATAGCTACAACCAAAGCAGCCAAACCACCAATAATCACACGTTTTTTCTTAGATGAAGGTTTGTCATCATCAGAAGAAAGCGCAATTGATTCATCAGCTGTTTTGGGTTCTTCCTCAACTGTGGTAGAAACTTGTTCATCAGCGCTTGATTCTTTCGCTTCAACTTCTTTAATCTCATCAACAACTTCTTTGTCATCAGTTGGTGTTTCTTCGACAGAAGCTTCTTTTGTTTCTACAACTTCAGGTTCTGAAACTTCTTTTGCAGGTTCTACAGTTGCTTCAACAACTTCACTTGATGATTCAGATGGTTTTACATCCTCAACAACTGGTTCTGCTTGAGCTTTTTCAGCTTCTTCGAACACTTCTTTGCTGACAATACCACTATTAACAAGTTCTTCACGTTGTTTTTTAATAAACTTATCCAAAGCTTCTGTATCTAAATTTTCAAAATCAGATAGCTTTGTTTCAAATTTTTGTGATGTTACTTCATCTCGGTGCTGTTTAATATACTTATCTAAAACGCCATCAGACTCAGTAATTCCAGCTTTCCTTTCAGAATCTTTTCGAACAGCTTCTTCAATGGTTAGATTTTTAACATCTTGCAAGTTAAGCCCGTCTTGCTCTTCTGAAGACGGCATGTCTTTTTTCTCTGACATGTTTTGGTCACCTCTCTAAATAAAATCTCAACTGCCTAACTAAGCTGTTAAGCGCTACATTCCTTACTTTTCTTTTGCTTGCGCGATAGCAGAGCGTTTAACACGTTCACCGTAAAATTGATACAAATCAACTCTCAAAGTACCATTGTACAATTTACGTTTTTTATCAGCTTGTGACCCGTATTTTCGTTCAAACTGTTCATCGCTAGTCAGAATAAATTTACTCCACGTTTTAAGTGGTGCAAATGTCTGACCCATCTCATTATACAGGATGTCGACAGCTTTGTCATCAAGCAATCGTTCACCATAAGGGGGGTTAGAAACGATAACACCGTTGATTTTATCAGTTTTCAAGTCTTGAAGACGCATTTGTTTAAATTTGACAACATCAGAAAGTCCAGCTTCTTCAGCATTTTTCTTAGCAATTTCAACCATGCGACCATCAATATCAAAACCTGAAATATCAAGTTCAATGTCATAGTTAGCTTTTTCTTCAGCTTCATCACGAACTTGCTGAACCAGGTCAGCATCCACCCAATTCCACTCTTCAAAAGCAAAATCACGGTTAAACCCTGGAGCGATATTCATCCCGATTAAAGCAGCTTCAATACAGAATGTTCCTGAACCACAAGTTGGATCAATCAACGGTTTATCAGGATACCAATTTGACAACTCAATAATAGCTGCTGCCATATTTTCTTTAATCGGAGCACCACCTTTTTCAACACGATAACCGCGTTTGAAAAGGCTAGCACCTGTTGTATCAATCATGACAGTTGCTTTGTCTTTTAAAATAGAAACTTCAATTTTGAATTCAGCACCATTTTCCTGCAATGGAACACCATCCGGACGGTGATAAACTTTTTGAAGTTTTTTAACAACGGCTTTTTTACTAATTGCTTGAACACTTGGCTCATTATGCAATTTTGATTTGACACATTTTGCTTTTGAGATTGGAAATTTTGCTCCAAGTGGCAAATAATTTTCCCAATCAAGTTTATAAACACCTTGGAAAAGTTCTTCAAAAGTGCGCGCTGGAAATTCTCCAACAATAATTTTGACACGGTCAGCCGCACGCAACCAAAGGTTTGTCACAGCAATGGTTCTAACATCACCTTGAAAACGTACTTTACCATTTTCAACCTGACAATCAATCCCTAAATCACGAATTTCACGTCCAACAACTGCTTCAAGTCCAGCGGCTGCTGTCGCTACTAAATTAAATGTTTTTTTCATTCACACATTCCTATTTCATCAAATACTTATCTATAAGTTTAACACGTTTTACCAGCTTAAAGCTAGCAAAATTTAATTAATTTTAAAATACCAAAACAATTGATGATTTAGTATTAAAATACAGCAAAAATAAAAGCTAGCCTAAGCTAGCTAGATACCTATATGCAATTTTCTATAAGCCATGTTTTGTTCCAGAGATAACTAGGTCTTATCTCCTTCGATAATCATCTGTCTACTGTTTCCAGTCAGGATAAATCGTTCGTTTCCTACTATCCCGTGCCCCTACCAAAGTTTGGGTTGCTAGCTTGAGGGGTTTACCGCGTTCCACTTCTCGGGTTTTCCCAAGAACTACGTCACTGTGGCACTTTTCAGAGCTATTCAAGCATATCAAAAGACTTAGCTTTTTCACTCGCCGTAACATCAAAAAGATGTCCCTAGGCTTATTAATTCACCTAGCACAAACACTACCGGCATCACAGCCAGTGCTAGCATGGACTTTCCTCATGGTACGTAAGGTACCACGCGATTATCCAAAAATTGCAATTTATCATCCTTACCTTCAAATGAAGATAAGACACGTACAAAGTTAGTACTTAAATAGTAATTATGATTCAGTAATTTGTTTACCGAATACTTCTTTTTCCAAACGGCTGATACGTTTCAAAATATCAAAGTTAGTTGCCGTTTGAGCCACACGCGCATGATCCGCTTGCGGTGCGACAAATGGAGCTGATGGCGCTTTAGGTTTAGCAGCCAGTTGTTGTTTCAATTTTTCATTTTCAGCACGTAGTTCTTGAACTTGTGAAATATAACTTTCATAATCTTTGATAACATCATCAAGAAACTCGTCTACTTCTTTTTTATCGTAACCACGCATGCTAGTTTTGAACTCTTGTTCAAAAATGTCCTTTGGACTATAAATAATACTTGCCATTCTATCTCTCTCCAAACAAAACTATTCTAGTTAACCTTAGAATATGAAATCGTCATATCAAGATATATGTTACAGAAAATTTAGTGAAAAATCAAGCATTTACTTTTAATTCATATTAAAAATTTATTACCAATCTTCAAGAAATTCATTAAGTCGATCAAAAGTCAGATATTGGATAGGATAATCCGACTTTTCTTGCATCACATGAAGTAAATATTTTAAATTCGTTTCATTTTCTGAGTCATAAAAAAGATATGCACCATCTGTATTATCAACCAGAAATTGGTTGTAATTTCTAAATTGACTTGGATTTTCGTAATCTGGATAAGAATACTTCACAAAATCAACTTGCTTAAACTCACTGAGTTTCATCTGATTAGCTTCATTCCAGTTATGCCCATGATTTTCAAATGTAAAAATTGTAGCAATACTAAAATCATACTCCTCTTGCAACTCTTTTGCAACCTGCAACGCCCAATATTCAAATCCAAGATTTCCCATAAAAATCAACCAGTCGACACCTTCATCAAAGTATCGAATAAAATCATGCTTAATTGCTTTTTTGATAACCTTAATTCGCTCGTCTTTTTCTTGAAAAATGCCAAGCTCAAAACTCTTGTAGCCTGTAACGAGAATTGCAGTCATATCCTGTTTCCTTTCTAAAAATATGTTATAATAGTAGTGCTTATATTGACTTAAGCATGAATGTTAGGAGTTTTATGGTTAATTATCCACATCATATTATTCGAAAACAAGCAGCCCCAGCTTCTAAAAAGGTAAAAAAATCAACAATTAATTTTGCTAACCGTGGGATGAGTTTTGAAGCAGCAATCAATGAAACTAATAATTACTACTTATCTCGAGATATTGCTGTTATTCACAAAAAACCAACCCCAATTCAAATTGTAAAAGTTGATTATCCTAAAAGAAGCCGTGCAAAAATTGTAGAAGCTTACTTTCGTCAAGCATCAACAACCGATTATTCTGGCGTTTATAAAGGTCGCTATATTGACTTTGAAGCTAAAGAAACTCGGCAAAAGACATCCATGCCACTTAAAAATTTTCATGCCCACCAGATTGAGCACATGGAACATGTCTTAAAGCAAGATGGGATTTGCTTTGTATTACTTCATTTTTCAACAATTAAGGAAACTTATTACTTACCTGCTAGTGCTTTAGTGGACTTTTACCAAATCAATCTCGGCACCAAATCCATGCCACTTGATTATATCAGAAAAAATGGATATATGGTGACGACAAGTTCGCTCCCTCAGGTTCCTTATTTGGATATTATCGATCAAAAAATTTTAGGCGGTGATCACAATTAAAAAGAAAACAACAAAACACAGACGATCAAATAAAACCACATCTAACAAGACAGCTATTAAGGTACTTAGATATGCCTTAATCACTATAATGTCATTAGTTGTTGCTGGTTTTGTCATTGGTGGATTAGTTTTTGCTTTTTATGTTAGCAGCACTCCTAAGCTAACAGCTAGCAAACTATCATCTACCAACTCAAGTTTGATTTACGATTCTAACGGTTCACTAATCGCTGACTTAGGTTCTGAAAAACGCGAAAGCGTCTCAGCAAACAGTATTCCACTAAATTTGGTTAATGCCGTTACATCAATCGAAGATAAACGTTTCTTCAAGCACCGTGGTATCGATGTTTACCGTATTCTAGGTGCTGCATTAAATAACTTTACAAGTTCGAGCACTCAAGGTGGATCAACACTTGACCAACAGCTAATCAAATTGGCTTACTTCTCAACAAGTGAATCAGACCAAACTTTGAAACGTAAAGCTCAAGAAGCTTGGCTTGCACTCCAAATGGAACGCAAGTACACTAAAGAAGAAATTTTAACTTTCTACATCAATAAAGTGTACATGGGTAATGGCAACTATGGAATGCTAACAGCAGCTAAGTCATACTACGGTAAAGACTTGAAAGATTTGTCTATCGCTCAATTGGCTTTACTTGCAGGTATTCCTCAAGCTCCTAGTCAATACGACCCTTACACAAATCCAGAAGCTGCACAAAACCGTCGTGACACAGTTCTTTCTGAAATGTACGAAGATGGTAACATCACTAAATCTGAATATGATACTGCTGTTGCTACACCGGTTACAGATGGTCTACAAACTCTTACAGAGTCTACAAGCTACGAACCTTACCTTGATAACTACATTAAAGAAGTCATCCAAGAAGTTAGTGATAAGACAGGTCAAGATATCTACTCTGCTGGTCTAAAAGTTTACACAAACGTAGATACTGATGTTCAAAAATATCTATGGGATGTCTACAACACAGACTATTACGTAACATATCCTGACTCTGATTTACAAGTTGCCTCAACAATCGTTGATGTTCAAACAGGTAAAGTTATCGCCCAACTCGGTTCACGTAATCAAGACACAACTGTTTCACTCGGAACTAACCAAGCAGTCCTTACAGACCGCGACTGGGGTTCTACAATGAAACCTATCACAGACTATGCTCCAGCAATTGAAAATGGTGTTTATACAAGCACTTCTGACATTACTAGCGATAGTAAAGCTTATTGGCCTGGTACTTCTACCCAAATTTATAACTGGGACCGCCAATACTATGGTAATATGACAATCCAAACAGCTATCCAACAATCACGTAACGTTCCTGCTGTTAAAGCACTCGAATCTGTTGGTTTAAACAAAGCTAAATCATTCTTAGAAGGACTTGGCATTTATTACCCACAACTTTACTACTCAAATGCTATCTCAAGTTCAACAAGTGATTCCGATGAAAAATACGGAGCAAGCAGCGAAAAAATGGCTTCTGCTTATGCCGCATTCGCTAACGGAGGAATTTACTACGAACCTCAATATGTCAACAAAGTTGAATTCAACGACGGTACAAGCAAAACATTTGATACATCTGGTAGCCGTGCAATGAAAGAAACAACAGCATACTTGATGACATCAATGCTTAAAACAGTACTGACTTACGGTACTGGTACTGAAGCTGCTATCTCAGGTGTTTATCAAGCTGGTAAGACTGGTACTTCAAACTACTCAGACGACGAACTCGCTGAAATCGAAGAATCAACTGGTATTTACAACAGCGTTGTTGGTACAATGGCTCCTGACGAAATGTTTGTTGGTTACACTTCTCAATATTCAATGGCCGTTTGGACAGGTTATAAAAACCGCATGACGCCAATCTATGGTAATGGCTTGAATGTTGCAGCTGATGTCTACAAAGCTATGCAAAGCTATCTTAATGAACAATATGGTAGTGGTAGCGAAGACTTTGAAGTTCCCAAAGGTGTTTACACAAGTGGTGGCTATGCTTACCTAAGCGGCTCAAGCAAATACACTTACTCACCATCATCAACTTCAGTCTACAGCAATATCTACGGTTCAAGTTCTTCAGAAGAATCTTCATCTAGCCAATCATCTAGTGAAGAAAGCTCTTCATCAGAAGAAAGCCAAGCTTCTGAAACAGAAACAACTCCAGAAAGCAATGCTGATGCAAGCAGCACTGAAACTAGTAACTAGTCCTTAAATTAAAAACTCCTCTGAATAATCAGAGGAGTTTTCTTATCTCTAAAAAAGTATCAATAGCTAAAACTACTGATACTTTTTGTTTTATTTACTTGCAAGTGCTCCCATTGGATCCCATGGTGCAAGAACGATTGGTTCAGCTTCATAAGCTGCACGTTCTTCTGCTGTCAAGAATTCTTTACGTACCACGATTTGGTATGTGAATTCATCCATCCAAGCATCAGAAGCAACAAAGTAACCTTTATTACCAACTTTATCTCCCCATGAATTTTCGACTTTCCATTTAAGAGATTTGCCGTTTTCATCCAAGTCAACACCTGTAAGAACCATAGCATGTGTCATCAAGCTTTCGCTGTAATCAAGACGTCCAGCTTTGTCTTGTGTGAAATTGATATCCATTGCAGTATCAAAATCATAAACATTTGTTGCCATGATACCTTTTTGACGGTCTGAAATTTGACCAACATCAGAACCAAACCAAACTGTTTCACCAGCTTGCATTTGAGCGATAGCCAATTCTTTGAAACGTTCCATATCAAGGTTGATATAGCGAACGTCACGGCTACCAACAACGTTACCAAGCATTTCAACTGTATATGATTTACCAAAAGGTTTGTCAGCTGTTGGTGCATTGATAACTGAAACATATTCTGAAAGTTCTAGACCAACATATTTTTTGAAGAATTCTTGTGGTGTGATATTTTTATCTGAGTGGAAATTGTTATCTTTATCACGGTAAGCAAAATCAAAAGTACGTGGTGGCAAACCTAAATTGATAGCTAAGAAATTGAAGACTTCTTGAAGAAGTTCTTCTTTTTTAGCTTGAACAGCTTTTTCATCTGCACCTGCTGCAATAGCTTCACGCAAGATTTGAGCATCTTGACGCAATAGTTTGTTAAGGTATTGGTTCAATTCACGGCTATTGCTTGATGAAATTGATTCTGGGTATGCTGCTTTTGGTACAACACCGTATTTTTCAAAAAGTGCAACAACCATATCCCATTGACCGCCGTCTTGTTGTGGAACATCAAGTAAGAATTTCACTTTACGGCTACCAAGTTCTTGGTCAGCAGTTGCAATCACTTGTTCTAAGAACCAGTTTGATTTTTCGTATTTATCCCAGAAAAATGTATGTGCTTGAGAAAGCTCAAAGTTTTCCAAGTTAAGGTCTGAAATCATTTTATGACGGAAAGTGTTAAGAGCTGCGAACATCCAGCAACGACCTGATGCTTTTTGGTTAGCAACTTTATCTTTTGTTAGATCAATTGAAAAAGCATGGTCATTTTCCATTTCACTTTGACGAGTTTCAAGTGATTTTAACAAACCATTGTGAGTTACAGCATTTTCAACAGCACGTAATTTGCTATTAGCTTCATAATCAGCAAATAGCTTATCAGTAAATGTTGATGATAATTCTGACATATTTCCTCCTAAATATCCGTAGGCTTCACATTTATGTTATTTTTTCTGACTTAAGCCTACTTAACTAATATCCATTATAGCGCTTATAAAAGAGAATGCAAGAGGTTTTATCAGAATTTTTAATACTTTTTGAAATTTTCAAAAAGTGCGTAAACTTTTTTAACACTTTTTAGTAATATCAGCTGACATCACCTGACACTTGATGATAGTGATTTTAGTTCAAAAAAAAGACCCTAACGGGTCTCTTTTTAAATATTATTTCCAGAAATCATCAAATACAGTAATTGGTAAATGACGTTTGTGTTCTGTTTTATTCCACCAATTTTCGATTTTTGCTTGTGCTTCTGGTGAAACAGTTTTTCCTTCAAGATAATCATCAATATCGTTGTAAGTCACACCAAGTGCCACTTCATCTGCGATACCAGGACGATTTTCTTCCAAGTCAGCTGTAGGAATTTTTTCATAAATAGCTGGGTCAGCACCAAGTTCAGCAAGCAATTGTTTTCCTTGACGTTTGTTCAAGCGGTAAAGTGGAACGACGTCAGCACCACCATCACCAAATTTTGTAAAGAATCCAGTGATATTTTCTGCAGCGTGGTCAGTTCCGATAACAGCCCCGCTATTTGCTCCAGCAACAGCGTATTGTGTAATCATACGTTGACGAGCTTTGATGTTTCCTTTATTAAAGTCTGAAACAGTAATACCAGCTTTTTCAAGTTCGTGAACTTGTCCGTCAACAGCTTCTTTGATGTTAACAGCAATACTAACGTCTGGTTTGATAAATTGAAGAGCACGTTGTGCATCGTCTTCATCTGCTTGAACACCATATGGCAAGCGTACAGCGATAAATTTGTAGCTATCGTCTCCTGTTTCAGCACGCAATTCTTCTACAGCGATTTGTGCCAAACGACCTGCTAAGCTTGAATCTTGTCCACCTGAAATACCAAGAACATAACTTTTAAGGAAAGAATGTTTTTTCATGTAATCTTTTAAGAAGTCAACAGATACACGAATTTCTTCCTTAGGGTCAATACTTGGTTTAACACCCAATTCTGCAATAATTTTTTCTTGTAAAGTCATTACTTAACTTCTCCTTTTTGCTGTGCTTCTTTACGAATGCGGTCGATAAGATCCATTTTGTTTTGCCAAACTTCTTGTGACAAATCAACTGGATAATCTTGTGGATTAAGAAGACGTTTGTACTCATCCCAAAGTTTGTCGTACTCTTTGCGAGCATAATCTTGAATTTCAGCAAGTGTTGGCAAGTTATAAACCAATTCACCTTTATCAAAGATATCAACAAGAAGAGGAACAGCTTCAAAATCTTTCACTGTTTTATTGATGTAAGTGTATGTTGGGTGGAACATATAAACTTCATCAAGTTCGTTAACATCAGTATCTGTGAAAGTGATGTAGTCACCTTCAGTTTTGTTGCGTTCACGACTAGTAATACGCCAAACTTGTTTTTTACCTGGTGTAGATACTTTTTCAGCGTTATTTGACAACTTGATAGTATCTTGCATGACACCATTTTCGTCTTCGATTGAGACGATTTTGTAAACTGCACCAAGAGCTGGTTGATCGTAAGCTGTGATTAGTTTTGTACCAACACCCCAAACATCAATTTTAGCTTTTTGCATTTTAAGATTTAGGATAGTATTTTCATCCAAATCGTTTGAAGCATAAATTTTAGCATCTGGGTAACCAGCAGCATCCAATTGTTCACGGATTTTTTTAGACAAGTAAGCCATGTCACCTGAGTCAATACGAACACCTAGGAAGTTAATCTTGTCACCAAGTTCATTTGCAACACGAATGGCTGCAGGTACACCTAAGCGAAGTGTGTCGTAAGTATCAACCAAGAAGACGCAGTCTTTATGAGTTCCAGCATAAGCCATAAATGCATCATAGTCGTCACCATAAGCTTGAACAAGAGCGTGGGCGTGTGTTCCTGATACTGGAATGTCAAACATTTTACCTGCGCGAACATTTGAAGTAGCATTAGCACCACCAATAACTGCTGCACGTGTACCCCAAATCGCTGCATCCATTTCTTGGGCACGACGGCTACCAAATTCAAGCAACGGTTCATCGTCAATAACTGAGCGAATACGAGCTGCCTTAGTAGCAATCAATGTTTGGAAGTTTACGATGTTAAGCAAAGCTGTTTCAACCAATTGACATTGAGCAAGTGGTCCTTCAACTTGAACGATTGGTTCATTAGCAAAAACCAAGTCACCTTCTTGAGCAGAACGAATGCTCAATTCCAATTTGAAATCTTTCAAATAAGCAATAAAATCAGCTGGATAACCTAATTCTTCCAAGTAAGCAATATCTGTTTCAGTAAAACGAAGGTCTTTTAGGTATTCAACCATACGTTGCAAACCAGCAAAGACGGCATAACCATTTTCAAATGGTTCTTTACGGAAATAGACTTCAAATACGGCATTTTTGTTGTGAATGCCTTTATCAAAATAAACTTGCATCATGTTAATTTGATACAAATCTGTGTGGAGAGTTAAACTATCATCTTGATACATGTGGTATCCCCTTTTTAAAAATATTGACTCAACACTAGTCTTATCATTTAGGCTTAACGCCCCTTGCTAGTATCTGTCAAAAGATTAATTATCCCCCATATTATAGCACAAAAAGACAAGGCTTGCTAAAACTTTGTGAGTTTTCGCGCAAAGATTTGAAAAAAGTTGCTCTTTTTCAGAAAAATTTCCAAACATAAAAAGTCCTGATATGATATCAGGACCTTATCTTATTTCATATTTTCGATATATTGGTAAACACCTTGTCCAGCAATGGCACCATCGCCTACAGCTGTTGTGATTTGACGAAGTTCTTTCTTACGAACATCTCCAACGGCAAAGATTCCTGGAATAGATGTTTTCATGTGGTCATCAGTAATGACCCAACCTGCTTCATCAGTGATTCCTAGATTTTCAACCATTTTAGACACTGGATCAACTCCAACGTAGATGAAAATGCCACCGAATTCATGTTCACTGATTTCACCAGTTTTAACATTTTCAACAGTCACACCAGAAACTTTGATGTCATTTCCTTTGATTTCTTTGACCACTGAATCCCAGATAAATTTGATTTTTTCGTTAGCAAAAGCACGGTCTTGCAAGATTTTTTGTGCGCGCAATTCGTCACGACGGTGAATAATTGTTACTGATTTTGCAAATTGTGTCAAATAACCAGCTTCTTCGACCGCTGAGTCACCTCCACCAACAACTAGCAGATCTTGATTGCGGAAGAAAGCACCATCACAAACTGCACAATATGAAACACCACGGCTTGTAAATTCTTCTTCACCAGCTACACCGAGGGCACGATTTTTAGCTCCGGTAGCCAAGATGATTGTCTTAGCTTCATAAGTAGCATCCTCAGTAATGACACGTTTGATCTTGCCAGCATCCTCAATACTTTTTACGATACCGTAGATATTTTCAACACCAAATTTTTCAAGTGGTGCGTGCATTTTCATTGATAACTCAGGACCAGAAATATGGTCATATCCTGGGTAGTTTTCAATTTCTGAAGTGTTATTCATTTGCCCACCAGGAGCACCTTGTTCGATAATACCAACTTTCAAATTGGCACGCGCGGCATAAAGTCCTGCAGTCATTCCAGCAGGACCAGATCCAATAATTAATGTATCGTACATGTATCTTTTACCTCGTCTTATTGATTATTTTTCCATTCTATCAATCTAGTCTCAAAAACGCAATTATTATGCTTTGAACATCAGTAAAATAGCCATAAAAGCAAATGAAAGAACTGGAATTACCATAATAGATATCATCAAAATGTCATACAAAAAAGCTTGGCGTTCTTTAGCTGTTTTATCATATTTACGATTAGCGCGCCAAAAATTCCAAATCACACCAGCTAAAACAACACTGATGATTGATAACAGTAATCCCTGAATGTAGAGACCAAAAATTTCTAAAAACATATCTCACCCTGTAATAAGCATTATTTTTTACTCTAAAAAAGCTGAAAAAACTTTCAGCTTATATTATATCAAATCTGTGTGCTTAAATATACGTTTTTGAATAATTCGCAAAGAATTCTTTAGTTCTTGCTTCTTTAGGATGTTTAAAAACTTCCTCTGGACTACCCGCTTCAAGAATTTGTCCTTTATCTAAAAAAAGAACTTTATCAGCAACTTGATAAACAAAATTCATGTCATGGCTAACTAGAATCATCGTTTGACCTGCTTTAGCTGCATCGGCAATTGATTTTTCAACTTCTCCAACCAATTCAGGGTCAAGTGCTGATGTTGGCTCATCAAGCAAGAGAACATCAGGTTTCATAGCAAGTGCACGCGCTAGTGCCACACGCTGCTTTTGACCCCCAGATAAATGTTTTGGGTAATGATTTTCGCGGTCAGACAAACCAACTTTTGCTAATTCTTCTTTAGCAATCTTAGTGGCTTCGGCATCAGAAATCTTCTTAACTACTTTTAACCCTTCTTTGACATTTTCAAGGGCAGTTCGGCGCTCAAAGAGATTAAACTGCTGAAAAACCATGGCTAATTTTCGACGAAGCGCCAAAACATCTTCTTTGGAAATAGTCTGAAAATCAACCTTAAAATCATCAATCGAGATGCTGCCGTAATCAGCTTTCTCCAAGTAATTCAAGCTGCGCAGAAATGTTGATTTTCCAGCTCCTGAAGCACCGACCAGAGCAAGAACTTCACCTTTTTGAATGTCAACATTTAAGCCATCCAAAACTTTCTGACCTGAAAATGCTTTTGTTAAATTTGTAATTTTAATCATTAGCGAATTTCTCCCGTTACAATATCTTGGTTTACCTCTGGTGTATCAATTGACATTTTCTTTTCAATCAAACGTCCAATTTGTTCAATAATAATGCTAATCACCCAATAAACGATTGCTACAGAGATGTAACGCTCAAAATAGCGATAGTCTGAACCACCTAAAATCTGCGCCTGCGCAAACATTTCAACAATCCCTGCGTTAAATGCTAGAGATGTTCCTTTGGTCAAACCAATCAAACTATTGATTAATGTCGGAGTAGCTATCACTGCTGCATTTGGAATGATGACACGTCGATAAACCTGAAATGAAGTCATACCCAGGCTTTTAGCGGCTTCAATTTCTCCAACGTTCACAGCTTGAATTGCTGCTCGAATAGTCTCACTCGTATAAGCTGCTTCATTAAAAGCAAATGCTGTCACTGCAAATACTGATGCTGGAATGGCATTGATATTCCAATCAAAGCCATACTTCAATTTAAGGAATTTCAAGAAAAGCGGAATTCCATAATAAGTCAGCATGAGTTGAACTAAGATTGGGGTACCACGAAGGAAACTGACAAAGACAGCTTGAATAGGATATAAAACCTTTGTTCGATTGATTTTCACAATAGCAAATAACAAAGCTAGTAATAATCCAAACAAAGCTCCCGCTATAGTCAAGCCAAGCGTTGTTGGCAAGTGTTCAATCAAATCAGGTATAGCATCAAATACCGCTCGCCAACTAAACAGTTGACCTTCGGGAATTTTTTCAACTAACTTATCATACCAAGATAAGCCAGTCGCAAGTGTATTTAAAGACATGTAAGCTCCTTTTAAAATTCAAAAAACTCTATCACTCAATACCTGAAACAAAGTCACCGCCAAAATAGTTTTGGCTCAATTCTGTTAAAGTACCGTCAGCTTTCAATTCTTTGATACGTTTATTGACAAATTTTTGCAAGTCTTTGCCTTCATCTGTGTTGGCAAATAAGAAGTATTCTAAACCATCATTTTTTCCACCAATTGAATCTTTGACGTTTGTAACTGTCAAATTAAATCCTTGGTCCTCAATAAGGTAATTTGATGAAATGGCATCATAAAGAATAAAATCAATCGTTCCATTTTCAATGTGTTGAATACGAGTTGTCAATCCAGTTGAGCTTGCTGCGTATTTAATGTTGATTGGTTCTTTGTCAGGATTTTCTTTATTCCAATTTTCTAAAACTTGAGCGTAGTTTGAACCAGAAATCACTTCTGTCTTTTTACCAGATAGATCATCTAGGCTATCATAGCTTGTTCCCTCAGCACTTGTAATAGCATAATTTGAATGTGAAATTGGGTCTGAGAAAAGGTACTTTTTAGCACGCTCTTCATTGTAGTTAAAATCATTTGCTGCAATTTGATAACGATCAGCATCAACCCCAGTCAAAATAGAGTCAAAAGCTGTTGTCACAAATTCTACTTTATATTCTTTCGAGTCTTTAAAAATTGCATTGATAACATCAATGTCATATCCCTTAAAATTATCATTTTCCTTAAATGTAAACGGTGCTGTATCAGAGTCTGTCGCTACTTTCACCACTGTTTTTCCATCAGATTGTGATTGATTTGAGCAAGCAGCCAAGATAAAAGCTACTGAGGCAAAAACTACAGTTGTCAATAATCTCTTCAATTTCATCACATCGTCCTCTTTTCTAATAATTACTTCTCAGTCTATCAAACTTCGTATAGCTTGCCTAATACATATTTTTTATTGAACTGATAGGTAAAAACTATCAAGGTGATAAGCAGGATTCTTGACATGAAAAAAACTCGAGACAATGTCTCAAGCTTTTGGATCTTTTTAGAAAGTTTGTTTTCTTGCTTTACGTTCAGCACGTCCTTTAGCACGGTTAGCTGCACGACGTTCGCGTTTGCGTTTTTCTTCAACTTTCCATTGAATTTTTTTCTTGTACCCTGGTTTGATTTTTTTCTTTTTCTTCTTAACCAAACCAATCATTTCTGTATCAAGTTTTTGATATGATTTTTCACGATTAGCACGACGATCACGGTCATAGGTATCTTTGAACTCACCATTTTTAAGCATTTTCGGTACAAATTTAATGCCTAATTTTTCAAGTTCACGAATGTCTGAATCATCACTTGGTTGGTAAAGTGTGATGGCAATACCGTTTAATCCATTACGACCTGTACGCCCAACACGGTGAACAAAGAATGACAAATCTTGTGGGATAGCATCGTTAATAACGTGACTTACCCCTTCAATATCAATCCCACGCGCTGCCAAATCAGTTGCAACGATGTATTCGTAAGACAATTTTTTGATTTGGTTCATTGTACGTTTACGTTCGCGTGGTGGAATGCCACCGTGGATTTTAGCTACTTTCAAACCATTTGAAGCAAGGTAACTATGCAATTCGTCAGCACGTTCTTTAGTATTAACAAAAATCATAGCAAGGTATGGATTAATAGCCTTAGTGATTTCCAAGATTTGAGCATTTTTATCACGACCTTTAGTTGATACCAACCAGTTGTCGATTGTATCAGCGATAACAGTCGTTGTCTTGATTTTTTCCATGACTGGATTTGTCAAATATTTTTTCAAGAATGGTTGAAGTTTTTGTGGAATCGTTGCTGAGAAGACCAAAATTTGGACATCTTTTGGCAAAGTACCAGCAATTTTATCAACCGTATCAAGGAATCCCATATCAAGAGTCATATCAGCTTCATCAACGACAAAAGTATGAGCTTTGTAGATTTCAAGGTCGCCTGATTTTACCAAATCGTAGATACGACCAGGTGTACCAATGACGATGTGTGGTTGAGCTGATTTTAGTTTTTCAATTTGGCGAAGTTTATCAGTACCACCGACATAATTTGCTACACGAATTTCTGTTTCAGATTTTTCAGCAATTTGTTTTGTTGCTTGATAAATTTGTGTTGCCAATTCACGACTTGGTGCTGTAATAACAACTTGAACGTTGTTATTATTCTCATCTAATTTTTCAAAAATAGGAAGCAAGAAAGTGTGTGTTTTCCCTGAACCTGTTTTTGATTCACCGACCAAATCACGACCTGAACGCACAACAGGAATTAATTTTTGTTGTACTTCTGTCGGATTTTTGAATTTAAGCTCTGCGAGTGCCTCACGGATGTAGGGCTTAAAATTAAAATCATTAAAAGACATGTTTTACCTCAATTTCTTATCTCATCAAGTATAACTTGAAAATTCTCTTCATTAACTTATCGTTTCATTCTAGTCTAAATTGACTAGCCGAATTTTTTCATTCTCTCCTATTATATCATTAAAAGGGCAATTAAAGCAAAGCACTATGCGCTTTAAATAAAAAAGAGAGCTGGATTTTTCCAACTCTCATTATTTTAAAAGACATATAAAATCATCAAAGTGATAACACTTACGACAATTCCAACAGTCCACAAGAATGCATCAACTTTCCATTCAGACCATTTTTCTGATTTTCCTGACAAGCCGCCAAGCTCTAAATGGTGGTGGAATGGAGTCATACGGAAAATACGACGACCTTCACCATATTTTTTCTTCGTATATTTAAAGTATGACACTTGAAGCATTACTGAAGCTGTTTCAAAAACGTAAACAAAACCAATAATAAGAAGTGTCCATTCTTGGCGTAGGGCGATTGAGATTGTTGCAAGCATAGCACCTAGTGACAAGCTTCCCACGTCACCCATGAATACTTTGGCTGGCTTATGGTTGAAAATAAAGAAACCAAACAAAGCACCAATCATAGTAACAATAATCAAAAGAACATCAAATTGTTTTTGGACAATCGCAATCACACCGTAAGCAGCCAAGCTAATTGCTACTGAAATGGAAGCTAATCCATCAATACCATCTGTTAAGTTAACAGCATTTGAAAAACCAACAATCCAAAAGAGAACAAAGAGAACATAAAACACACCAAGGTGAATATCAATTCCAAAAACATTCAAATCATCTGTCCCACTTGGACGAACATGAACAAAGTAGAAAATCAAACCAGCAATGATTTGTAGGCTCATTTTTTGCCAAGGTGTCAAACCTTCATTAACTTGTTTAAAGATTTTCAAGAAATCATCAAGAAATCCGATGATTCCATAAATCAAAACAACTAACAGAATTCCTACTGTAGCACTCATTGAAGTCCCTGCTTGTCGTTCAATAAAGAAACTGCAAAACAGGCTAACAAGAAGAGCAACTGTTAAGAAAACTGTTCCTCCCATTGTTGGTGTACCAGCTTTAGCTAAATGCTGTTTGACATCCTCGTGCATTTGTTGTCCACCAATTTTTTTCAATTGATAGATACGAATAAAATGCGGCATAGCAAATACTGTCAAAACAAAGGCGACAATACCTGCAATTAAACTTAAAAACATTTTAGTTTAGTCTCCTAGAGTAATTTTAATTTTTTTAACATGGTCAATATCTTTTTCAGAATCGACACTTTGCTTGATGACTTTACTTCCTGAACCTTTGAAAGTCACTTTAATTCCAGTCCATTTTGCAAATTGTTTAACATTTGCTTTTGTCCAGCCATACATATCAGGCATTGTTTTTAGATTGCCTGTCCAAAGAAGGACTTGTTCGTTTTGAGCAAGATTGCTTCCAACTTTTTTAGACATTTTCTTAATTTTATTACCTGAACCGACAACTACAGGTTGAACAAGATTATTACGAAGCTCTTGAGCTGTATCACCAGGTGCTTTTCCGATATAATCTTTCAATTGATATTTTGTCTCAGTATCAGTACCTGTGACAGCTGTACTTGTCAAAGTATCTTTAATCATCATAGCACGTTCAAGAACTGGGTTAACAACATCTTTCCAGAAAGAACGTTTGAAAGTTGTCGTTGGTTGTTGAAGAGTGACATACATGATAAAGTCAGGATCATCTGACGGCACCATGGCAACTACTGAGTTGATGTAGTCGTTATCACCTGTCAAGTATCCGCCACCTTCTTCAGCAGACGCAGCGATTTGGGCAGTACCAGATTTTACGGCAACTGAGTAACCACCAACTTGGATAACTGGTGCTCCTTCAGTGCTATCATACAAAGTACCATATTGTGAATCTGTACCAACCGTTACCATGTAATCAAGAGTTTGGTCAGCAGCATCTTCTGAGACAGGGTTCCCAGCGATTTCTGCTGAAGCCTTACGAGCTGTATTGTTATTTGGATCATAGATTTGGCTGATAAATTGCGGCTCAAGCATAACCCCTTTATTAGAAATAGCTGTAAAGGCACGCAGCATTTGAACCTGTGTCACACCAATACCTTGTCCAAATGAACTCATGGCAATAGTAACTTCGTTGTCTGATGGCAACAAACCGCTACCTTCATTAACCATACCAAAACGTGTTGGATAACCAAATTTAAACTTAGACAAATAGTTTAACCATTTATCGTTACCCATTTTTTGTTCAAGACTTGTCATGGCAACGTTACTTGACCAAGCAAAACCTTGTGCGTAAGTCAAATACTGCACAGAAGTATTACCTTCATTGACGTTCCAGTCATTGATGGTTGTATCAGCAACTGTAATACCATTAATGGTTGAAATCACTTCATTTGGTGTGAAGACATCATCATCAATAGCTGAAGCAAGAGTCATTACTTTCATTGTTGACCCTGGTTCATAGTAACTTTGGTAAAGAAGAGTATTCCAAGTATTTAGATTATCTTCATTATAACCTTCCAATGTCTGAGCGTTATAAGTCGGACGTTGTGTTGTCGCTAAAATTTCGCCAGTCTTAGCATTGACAACTGTCGCGCTAGCATATTTTCCTTGAGCTTCATTTTCAAAAATATCCATCTGTGACTCAAGGTAAGATTGCAATGGTTCAGAAAGTGTTGTATAAACATCTTTTCCGTCAACAGCTCTTTTAACAGTAGTTTCAGTACCAAGAAGCAAATTACCATTTTTGTCTTTTTGGTAAGTCACTTTTCCGTCAGTTCCTGAAAGGACATCATCTAGTGATGCTTCAAGTCCTGAAGTACCGACAAGACTTGATGTTTTACCATCTTTATTTTCTTTTAATTGGGCAAGTCCTAAGAATTGAGAAGCAAAGACACCATTTGGATACATACGTCCTGGTGTTGATTCAAAGCCAATTCCCTTGATTCCTGCTTCTTTCATAGCTGATTCGATAGAAGATTTTGTACTATATGAAAGTCCTGAACCAGCAGTCCCGAAAGAAACTTGGAAAAGCCCACTTTGATTTAATTGTTTTAAGACTTCGTCCTTATCAATGCCAATTTGAGCATTTAAAATCTCAGCAACTTTATCGTATTGAGATTTTTTGACATACAATTTTTCGCCTGTTGAAGAAACATATGATTTTGAAATAATCGCATAAACACTATATGTTGTAGAATCTTCAGCAAGAGCAACTCCGTTTCGGTCATAAATTGTTCCTCGTTTTGCTTGTACAGTCACAGTTTGCTGATAAACATCTGACGCTTCACTTGATAAATTATGACCAAATTTTGTATCTGTCCCAACAATAATGGCAAAATTGATAATAAACACAAAGAAAAGGAAGACTGCCAGAATCATAAGATTCTGACCAACACGCTCGCGATTCTTATCGGGTGTGCGTCTGTCCTTCACTACATAGTCTAAAAAACGATTCATTAATTTTTTCATAGACTACTCCACCTGTTTAATATTATCTTGCTGACTTGTTAAGCCTGCATTCTGTGCGATTTGCTCAACACGGTCACGGCTTGAAAGCTCATTGACCTCTTGCTTAGCGTTGTCATAATCTGTCTGTACCTCAGTGATTTGACTATTTAAGTCGGTAATTTGCTGCTGTACTTGAAGATTTCGACTTTGCAGATAAATAATACTAACAGCCATGGTAATAGCCGTTATGATAATTGAGCCATAAAAAGCTTTTTCAACGCGCGAAAATTTTCGAATACGACGTTTTAAAGCATTAGCAATGGCTTCATTACGGTGTTTTTCAGTCATTACTTACGAACCTTTCTAGCCACACGTAACTTGGCAGAATGTGAACGATTGTTGGCTTCTAATTCTTCTTGACTAGGCAAAATTGGTTTGCGATTGACTAAAGCAAGTTTTGGTTGCATGTCATCTGGAATAAATGGTAAACCTTTTGGAACCTCAACTGTTGACGCTTCTTTGAACAATTGTTTTGTCAAACGATCCTCAAGAGAATGGAAGGTAATCACAGAAATGCGACCATCCACTGCTAACAAATCAATAGCTTGTTGGATAGACTCATCAGCTGCCCCAAGCTCGTCATTGACTTCGATTCGAATAGCTTGGAAAATCTGCTTAGCTGGATGACCTTTCTTCTTAAGCTCTTTAGCAGGCTTAGCTGATTTAATAATTTCTGCTAATTCAGTTGTTGTTTCAATCGGTTTAACTTGTCTAGCCTGCTCAATTTTGCGAGCAATTTGCTTAGAAAACTTGTCCTCACCGTATTTGTAAAAAATGCGCACTAAATCATGGTAGTCGTATGTATTTACCACGTCGTAAGCTGTCAAATCTTGCTCACGATTCATACGCATATCGAGCGGCGCGTCTTTCTTATATGAAAATCCACGTTCGCGCTCATCTAACTGCGGACTAGACACCCCAAGGTCGTATAAAATACCGTCAATCTCAGTCACTCCATGCATAGCTAAATTTGAAGCAAGATTACGGAAATTGTCCTTGATAAAAGTGACTTGTCCTTTTTCAATATAATCTTTTAATCTAATTTGTGCATTATCAATAGCCGTTTGGTCTTGGTCAAAAGCGTAAAGGTGACCATTCGGCCCAAGCTTAGAAAGGAGATACTCACTATGTCCAGCTCCCCCAAGCGTTGCATCTACATAGATTCCATCTGGCTTAATATCAAGCATATCAACGGTCTCATGTAGAAGTACTGTTATATGATGAAAGTCTTTTGTCATACCTTTCATTATAACATAAATAGAAAGATTCTACCTTAAAAGATGGGAATAAAAAGAAAAACCAAGTCCCACTTAGCATGACACTTGATTTTCGGTGTATTTAGAAGATATTACTCTCTGATTTGTCCTTTACCGTTAATGTAAAATTTCGTACTTGTCAACGCCTCTAATCCCATTGGTCCACGCGCATGCATTTTCTGAGTAGAAATACCAATTTCTGCACCTAAACCAAAGACAAAACCATCGGTAAAGCGTGTTGAAGCATTAACATATACCGCTGCTGCATCCACCTCATCTTGGAAACGTTCAGCATGTTCGAGATCTTTTGTAATAATAGCTTCTGAGTGATGTGTTGTGTATTTGTTGACCCAATTAATAGCGTCATCAAGAGAATCAACAACTTTAACAGACATGACATAATCTAAAAATTCTGTAGCATAATCTTCAGCTGTTGCAGCTAAAGCATTTTTGAAAATAGCTAGCGCTTTGTCATCAGCTCGAAATTCAACTGGATGAACTGCATTAATAGCTTCTTCTAATTTTGGCAAGAAGGCATCAGCTACTGACTGATGAACTAGCAAACTTTCTGCAGCATTACAAACACTTGGACGTTGTGTTTTGGCATTAATGACAATCTTAGTTGCCATATCTAGGTCAGCCGAATCATCCACATAAATATGAACATTTCCAACCCCCGTCTCAATTACAGGAACTTTTGATTTTTCTTTGACAGTCTGAATAAGACGAGCCCCTCCACGTGGGATAAGAACATCGACATAATCAACAGCCTGCATCAATTCTTCAGCAACCGCGTGGCTTGTATCCTCAACGAGCTGAACAACATTTTCATCAAGCCCTGCTTTTGCAAGAGCCTTACGAATAACTGTCACAAGCGCAGTATTTGAATGAATCGCATCGCGCCCACCACGTAAAATAATGGCGTTACTTGTTTTAAAAGCTAAGCTGAAAGCATCGACTGAAACATTTGGACGACTTTCAAAAATCATAGCAATCACACCAAGAGGCACACGTTTTTGCACAATTTTAAGGCCATCAAGATTAGTGTATCCACGAACGACTTGACCAATCGGGTCTTGTAAATCAGCTACTTGACGAACTCCCTCAACAATACCTTCAATGCGTTTAGCATCTAATTTCAAACGGTCAACCATGACGGGGGAAATGCCATTTTCTCTTGCTTTTTCTACGTCACGCGCATTTTCTTGCAAGATAAAATCAGTCTCTGCTAATAATGCTTCCGCAACTTGACCTAGCACTACATTTTTTTCTGCCGTTCCAAGTTTTACCAAACTTTGACTAGCAATTTTAGCATTTTTTCCTAGTTCATCAATATAGCTCATCTCAAGCCTCCTTTATTATTTAGATTGTGAAAACCACGTTCCGATATTTGCTCCTTCCAAAGCACGTAAAATGTCACGTGGGTTAGCGCCATTCATCAAAATCATTTGACTGTTGTTGTCAAAAACCATCTGAGCACTCTTAATCTTGCTAAGCATGCCACCTGTACCAAATCGACTTCCAGCACCACCAGCTGACTTGATAATTTCATCAGTGATTTCGCTGACATGTTCACGAAGTTTAGCATCATCATAGACATTTGGATTTTTATCATAAAGACCATCAATATCTGACAACATGATTAACAAATCTGCTTTAGTCACTTTAGCAACGATAGCTGACAAGCGGTCGTTATCTCCAAATTTTGTCGTGTGATCCATTTCATCAACACTGATAGCATCATTTTCATTAACAATTGGCACAATTCCCATTGTAAGAAGAGTCTCAAAAGCGTTAGTGAAATTTGTCAAACTTTCAGGATATTCGATGACATCACGCGTAATCAAAAGCTGGCTAACTTCTGTCTGATAGTGTGAGAAGATTTGTGAATAAAGACTCATCATAGCAACTTGACCAACACTTGAAACTGCTTGTTGACGTGCAATTTCTGTCGGACGTTTGTCCATGTTTAAGACATTAAGACCAAATCCCATGGCACCAGATGATACCAAAACTACTTCTAACCCCTTGTTCATCAAACTAGAGATGACAAAAGCTAGCTGATCGATTTTTTCAAGATTAATTTTGCCATTTGGCATGACAAGCGAACTTGTACCGATTTTTATAACTATACGTTTTACTGATTCAAAATTACGTTTCATACGCTTATTATACACTAAAAAAACAGTCCGAGGAACTGTTTTTTATCAGCTTTTAGTCAAGAAAATGTGTTTTTTTAGATATTTTTCTCTTAGAAGATTAAAGCTGGCTAAAGATTCTCACCATTTGAAGTGATGACCTTTTTATACCAGTCAAATGATTTTTTCTTGCTACGACGCAAAGTTCCATAACCTTCGTCATCTTTGTCAACATAGATAAACCCATAACGCTTGCTCATTTGACCTGTACTAGCTGAAATCAAATCAATGCATCCCCAGCTAGTATAGCCCATTAAGTCAACACCATCAATTTCAACAGCATCTTTCAAAGCTAAGATATGCTTGCGCATATAATCAATACGATAATCATCTGCCACATATCCATTTTCATCAGGAATATCCTTGGCACCAAGACCATTTTCAACAATGAATAATGGCTTTTGATAACGGTCATAAAGCTGATTCAAAGCATTACGTAAACCTAATGGATCAATTTGCCAGCCCCATTCTGTTGATTCTAAATTAGGATTTTTTATTGAACGGAAAAGGTTTCCTGTAGTGGTTTCATAATCTTCTTCAAATCCACTGACCGTACGAGAGGAATAATAAGAGAAAGAAACAAAATCAACAGTATTTTTTAAGCACTCAAGGTCCCCATCTAATATTTCCAACTCAATCTTTTCACGTTCAAACATTTTTTTCGCGTAATTTGGATAATATCCTCGTGCTTGAACATCAATAAAGAAATAGTTTTTGCGATCACTGTCAATTGCTTCCTTGTAATCTTCTGGACGACATGAATAAGGATAATGCATACCACCCGCCAACATGCACCCAATTTGATTTTCAGAATCAATATCGTGTGCCATTTTAGTCACCAAACTTGAAGCGACTAATTGATGATGAGCTGCTTGGTACATGAGTTGTTTCTTATTATCTCCTTCTTTAAAAATCAGCCCACCACCTACAAAAGGGCTATGAATCAAGATATTAATTTCATTAAATGTCAACCAATAGTTTACCAAACCTTTATATGCTGTCATAACAGTTCTAGCATAGCGGACATAAGCATCTACCAATCGACGATCACGCCAACCTCCATAACGTTTAATTAAACTGACTGGTACATCAAAATGTGCCAAAGTCACAAGAGGTTCAATGCCATACTTTTTCAATTCCTCAAAAATACTACGATAAAAATCAAGCCCTGCCTGATTCGGTGTTTCATCATCTCCATTCGGAAAAATACGTGTCCAAGAAATTGACATTCGATAAACTTTAAAACCAAGTTCCGCAAATAACTTAATATCATCTTTATAATGATGATACATGTCAATACCTTCTTTTGCAGGATAAAAATGATTGTCATCCCATTCTAAATGTTCCATATCACCACTGGATATGGCTGCTCGATCCTTACCAATTGGTAATAAATCAACATTTGATAACCCTCGACCGTCCGCTAAAACTGCACCTTCTGCTTGATTAGCTGCTGTCGCACCACCCCATAAAAATTTTTCTGATAAGACCATTTTCTTCCTCCACGTGTTATAATATTTTAAAATTACTTTAGCATTTCTCAAAAATAGCTTCAATAAGCCAAAAACGACTTGGCAAAAGATTTCATTTTTAATCAATTATGCCAAAAGAGCTGAAATAAAATTTCACTAGGAAGGAAGTCTCATGACACTTTTACAAGATATTGAACATCTGGCTAATACACGAAAAGATTCTAAAAAAGACATTGCTAATTTTATTTTGACCCACAAATTAGAACTAGCTCATTTAACACTAGATGATATTCAAAATCAAGCTTACATTTCAAAATCATCTTTAGTCCGCTTCGCTAAATCTCTTGGATTTTCTGGTTGGAAAGAATTTCTAGTACCTCTAATGGAAGAAATCTATAAAGAAAGCCAATACTTTTCCAATGTTGATCCCGATATCCCCTTTACCAAAAACGATGATAATCTTACTTTAGCTGGGAAAATTGCGCAACTTCAAATAGCAAGTATTGAAGACAGCTTAGCCTTACTAGATGATAATTTGCTTACTCAAGCAGCTTATTCTATCAAAAAAGCAAAGCGTATTGTTATTTTTGGTATTAGCCCAAATAACATATTGGCGGAAGTTTTTCGAAGACGCATGGCTGGTATCGGCAAATCTATTGAAGTTCCTCGTAATGACGAAATGGGGCTTGCCTCATTATCTTTAACCTCAGATGATTTGGCTATACTCATTTCTTATTCTGGTAAACTTCTCCAATTTCCTCCTCGATTACTCGAACATCTTGAATACAGCGAAGTCACTACACTTGCTATCACAAGCCAAGAAAAATCTCCTTTAGCTCAATTTTGTGATATCGTACTTCCCATATCCGGTCGTGAACAAATTGTTGGAAAGATTTCTGGCTTTGCATCTGAAGAATCTATTTTATTTATTCTTAATGTTCTCTACGCAGCTTATTTCTCATTAGACTACGATGCAAACCTTGCCTACAAGCAAAAAATGGCAGAGTTTCTAGAAAGCGGTCGTCAAAACAAACAACCATAAGTCGAAATAAAATTTCATCATTCAGGGTTTCCTTTTACAAAAGTTGAAACCTTTTTTCATTCTTCTCTCTATCCATTGAAAGGGCTTTCTAGCTATGGTAATCTTATCTCGAAAAATATAAAAGGGAGACAAAACTATGTCAAAAGAATATCAAGCGTTAGCTACTCAAATTATTAAATTAATTGGTGGCAAAGAAAACGTAGCTAATGTTTATCATTGCCAAACACGGCTACGTTTTACTCTTGTTGATAACTTAAAAGCTGATACCAAAGCTCTTGAAGAATTAGATGGTGTTACCAAAGTTCTTATCAATGCTGGTCAATATCAAATTGTCATTGGTACACATGTCGCTAATGTCTTTGAAGAAATTGAAAAGCTCGTCGAAATATCACAAGATACTACCAGCCAAGAGAAAAAAGGCATTTTTGATACCATTATTGATTTTGTAGCCGGAACCTTCCAACCAATCATCCCTGCACTTTCTGGGGCTGGTATGGTAAAAGCCGTCTTAGCACTTCTTGTCGTTTTCAATGTCATCACCACTGATTCACAAACCTATTACATGCTTAATGTATTTGCCGATGGTGTATTTTACTTCTTGCCAATTCTCATAGCTTTTACACAAGCACAAAAATTAAAATGTAATCCAATTTTAGCTGCGGGTGTTGCTGCTATGCTTTTACACCCAAATTGGTCAGCTCTTGTTACAGCTGGAAATGCTGTCAAATTTTTTGATGTTATTCCATTTACGCTAGCTAGCTATGGTTCAAGCGTTATTCCCATCATTCTTATCATTTTTGTTCAATCTTATGTTGAAAAGTTCTTAAATAAATACATTCCAAAAGCAATTAACCTTGTCTTTGTTCCAATGTTAACCTTCCTTATCATGGGAACATTAGCATTCTCTGTCCTTGGTCCAATCGGAGCAATTTTAGGACATTATCTTGCAACTGTATTTACATTCTTAGCAGAAAATGCAAGTTGGGCACCCGCTTTAATCATTGGAGCATTTTTACCAATCATGGTAATGTTTGGTATTCACAATGGCGTTGCCCCACTTGGAATCATGCAAATGTCTCAACTGGGTTATGACTCAATCTTTGGTCCTGGCTGTGTCTGTTCAAATATGGCACAAGCAACAGCTGGTGCAGTGGTTGCCTTTGTAACAAAAGACAAAACTACTAAAGAAACAGCTATTCCTGGTTCTATCACAGCCTACATGGGAATTACTGAGCCTCTTCTTTATGGTGTCAATCTTCCAAAACGTTATCCACTCATCGCTTCAATGATTGGTGGGGGACTTGGCGGACTTTATGCAGGACTCACACATGCCCATCGATTTGCGACAGGTTCATCTGGACTTCCTGCGATTCTTCTTTATATTGGCGATAACACGATGACTTATTTTTATAATATCATTGTCGCTATCATCATTAGCATCATTTCTACTGCCATCATCACTTTTGTTTTAGCAAAACACTTTGAAAAAGATACTATTTCAAATGACCAAAATAAATCCGAATCTCCTATTATTACTGGTCAAGAAGTACTATCTCCACTATCTGGTGAAATCTTACCTATTGAAAAAGCACTTGATGCTGTCTTTGCCTCAAAAATCATGGGAGAAGGTGTTGCAATCATGCCAGAAACAACTGAAATTGTAGCTCCATTTGACGGAAAAGTTGAAACTCTTTTTCCAACCAAACACGCTATTGGAATCATCTCTGATAGCGGAGCTGAAATTCTCATCCATGTTGGTATCAATACCGTCGACCTAAAAGGAGATGGTTTCAAAACATTTGTTAAGCAAGGTGAGCGTATTACAAGCGGCCAAAAGTTGCTTGCTTTTAACAAAGAAGCTATTGAAAAAGCTGGATATTCAACTCAAACAATGGTTGTTGTAACCAATACATCACAATACAAAACTATTACAAAACACGATAATCAATTCAGTAAAGCAGGTGATTTGATTATTAAATTAGAAAAATAAAAAGACTAGAACATTTTTGTTCTTAGTCTTCATTGAACCTAGGCTTTAAGCTTAGGTTTTTATAGTTTCTTCCAAAACTTCAGGCTAATCAGTACTTGGATTGTTGCTGCGAGCAAAACAAGAACAAGTGTTAAAGTCATATTAATCAATTGTACTTGATGAATAACATTACCAATAATGACCAAGCCTAGTGCAAGCCCACCTCCAATGATATATGAGCCCATCATCATTCCAAATGTTAACCATTGACCAGAATTACGACTAAAGAGTTGTGTCACATCTTGCCAAAGCAAATTAAGATTTTTATAATCACGCCAGTAAATCAACTGCCCTTGAATACTAATCATCATAAGCAAACCAAGTAAAAAGCCAAGTATCAAAAGTGGTTTAAGTTTCAAAAGAAAGGCGCCAACAATCAAATAAACCATCGCAGGGACAAAGGCTTGAAGAGCTGCCAAAACAAGAAATTTCTGAGTTAAAAACTTCTTGAAAGGATAAGGAAGTGATTTAATAAAGTGATAGTTCTCTTTTTCAAGTGAAATCCCCACACCAAGAAACGTTGATGGTGTAGCGCAGTTGCTTCCCAAAATAACCCCAACAAGCATTGTAATTCCAAAATAATCGCTTGATACATTAGAAAGATTGATGCCATTTACCAGCACTGGCGTTAAGAAAATCACCACATAAATCAGTGACATGAGATAAGTCTGACTGATCAAGGTCGCATTTTGCAGTGTTGATACGTGGTGACGAATCATCATATTATTCAAAGAACATGATTTTCTTGAACGCATCTTAACGCTCTTTTTAGTCTTTTGCTTATTAGGTCTTGCGTACAAGGTATTTTGATAATAATTTGGCATTGCCCATTTAGCAATTCCGATAATTAAACCAATAAGAAGAGCTAATGGCAAGTAAAAATTCAGAACAGTTGTCAAACTAAACGGTGCATTGACAATATCATAAAATCCTCTAAAGTATGGAATAATCGGACGGTCAAGAAGTTTTACTTGCTCATCACCAATATTTTTACTGTTTATGACATTCATATACAAAATAGCAGCTACTGCACCAATTGTTGAAAAAGACATCAAAATAGTAGAAATAAGCTTACGATGCTGACTTCGAACAATAATCCCACCAAGACAACTATTGGCATAAAGTGCAAGGACAGTTGACGTTGCAAACAAAATCAGAAATGCGACTACCGTCATTGGGATTGCAACTACCAGCCCAGCCAATTGACAGTAAGCTATGAAAAATAAAGATAAAAGTGGCGTTAAGAAAGTCAGTCCCATTCCAAAACTTGAAATCACTTTTGCCAAATAAAGTTCACTAGATTTTATCGGCAAATGTGCATAAAGCTTCACATCATCACTTTCATAAAAAATGCTATATATAGCTGAAAAAGCATTCAAGGTAGCCATGATAAAAAAGATGGCAGTGTAAAATGTAAAATATCCAGGATAATATTTGAAATTCAGACTAACAAACATAAAAACGTAAATCACAGCAAATAAAAGAACTAGAAAAATTTGCTGACGAATAACACTCTTATATGCCGAAATTTTCTTCTGCGGATTTTTCTCCTGTTTTCGTTTAACTGCAGTAACATTTTGTGGATTTGAATAAAGAATATTAATCTTAACAAGTTCCCAAATAATTGACCAGTTCATACGCTCACACCTCTTCTGCCTTACGTCCTGCAAGTTCAAGGTAAATCGTTTCTAAATCTTTATCAGGATGATTTGCTTTCAACTCTTCTAATGAACCAACAAAAATCAATTTTCCTTCTTTCAAGATGCCGATGCGGTCACACAATTGTTCAGCAACTGCCAAAACGTGTGTTGAGAAAAGCACTGTATTGCCACCACGCGCATGCTCTTTCATCATCTCTTTCAAATCAAAAGCTGCTTGTGGATCAAGTCCTGTCAATGGTTCATCCAAAATCCAAATATCTGGATTTGAAATCAAAGCTCCGATGACAATCACTTTTTGACGCATACCATGTGAAAAACTTTCAATCAATTCATCTACATGCCCAGCAATATCAAATAAGTGTGACAGACGGTCAATACGTTCTTCAACTTTTGCTTCATCCACACCATAAATTTTTGCTAAGAAATGCCAGTACTCACTCGTCGTCAAATTCAAAAATAAATCTGGTGAGTCAGGAACATAACCAATACGTTTTTTAATCTCATCACGATGTTCTGACAAAGCCAAATCATCTACAAAAACCTCACCGTAAGTAGCCTCAATGATTGAGGTTAAAATACTAATAGTCGTTGTTTTCCCAGCACCATTATGACCAATAAGACCAAAAATCTCACCGTTCTCAATAGTTACATTAAGGTCACTAAGTGCTTCCTTATCTCCATATAATTTTGAAACATGTTCAAAACGAATCATTTTATTTCCCCCTAAATATCCTCAAAGTGGCTTTATCCACTTTGAAACTTCCTTTTTTTCATAATAGTCCGCTGCCCATTTGTGAGTTAAATCTTTCAAATTCAAAACACCTCGAGGTAATTGAAAATCATTGTGAGCATAAAAAAGATTTAGTTCATGCTCTAAGTGCATGGCAGACAATCCAGCATCATTACTTTTAATGATTTCATTAGAAGCAGACAGTAAAATCCTAGACAATTCAACATTCTGACGCACACTCATATCTTCATAAGCTACTTTTATCGCCTTATACAATTTACCACATCGCTCTTCCATCGAACCTCACCTTCTCCTCAATTTTGTACTATTAAATTAACACAATTACCTTTTACAATATCTTACCGTTTATCACATTTTTTGTCAACAAATAAAAAAGCCCTTGCTAAGCAAGGGCTTTTTAGATTATTTATAATTGATTATAAAGATTCGAAAAGGCTGACAGCGTTATCAACTGTGAATCCATATTCTTCAAAGATTTTAGCACCTGGTGCAGAAGCTCCCCAAGTATCGATTGTAAGAGTTTTACCTTCGAGACCAACGTATTTGCCCCAACCAAAGCTTGAGCCAGCTTCAATTGCCAAACGTTTTGTAACGTTAGATGGAAGAATGCTTTCTTTGTAAGCTGCATCTTGTTCGTCAAAGATGTTTTGTGCTGGCATTGAAACCACACGAACGTGAACACCTTTAGCTTCCAAAGCTGCTTGAGTATCAAGAGCCAATTTCACTTCAGAACCAGTAGCAATAAGGATACCGTCAAGGTCACCTTTAGCTTCTGAAAGGATGTAAGCACCTTTGTTCACACCATCTTCTGCCAATTCTTTTGTTCCTTCAAGAACAGGAAGATTTTGACGAGTCAAGACAAGCATTGTTGGACGGTTTGTTTCAGCAAGAGCACGTTTCCATGCAGCGTTTGTTTCGTTACCATCAGCTGGACGAATAACGTTAAGGTTTGGCATAGAACGAACGCTAGCCAATTGTTCAACTGGTTCGTGAGTTGGACCATCTTCACCAACGGCGATTGAGTCGTGAGTCATGACATAAACAGTTGGTAATTGTTGAAGAGCTGCCATACGAACAGCTGGAAGTAGGTAGTTAGAGAATACAAAGAATGTACCACCGTAAACACGAGTACCACCGTGAAGTGCAATACCGTTCATAGCAGCTGCCATGGCAAATTCACGCACACCAAACCAGATGTTGCGACCAAGGTAGTTATCTGGTTGGAAATCAGATTCTACTTTGACCATTGTATTATTTGATGCAGAAAGGTCAGCTGAACCACCCCAGAATGATGGAACTTGTGCTGAGATTTGTTGGATAGCTTGTTGGCTTGATGAACGGCTAGCAAGGCTAGTTCCGATTTCAAAGTCTTCAAGTTTTACGTCAACTGGTTTGTTAGCAAATGCAGCTTTGTATTCAGCAGCTAATTCTGGGTAAGCAGCTTCGTATTCACGGAATTTAGTTTCCCATGCGTTTTGAGCAGCTTCACCACGGAATTTAATACCAACTTCGAAACGTTTTGCAACTTCTTCTGGAACTGTGAATTCTGGATATTCCCAACCATAAGATTTTTTAGCGTAAGCAATTCCGTCAACACCAAGAGGTGCACCGTGGACAGCTGATGTACCTTGTTTTTCGGCACCAAAACCAATGATTGTTTTAACTTCAATGATAGATGGTTTTTCTGTTTCAGCTTTTGCTTCTTCGATAGCTTTAGCAATTGCTTCAAGGTCATTACCATCTTTAACTAGAATGTGTTGCCAACCGTAAGCTTCAAATTTACCTTTGATATCTTCTGTGAAAGCTTTTGATGTTGGACCATCAAGTGAGATATCATTTGAATCATAAAGAAGAACCAATTTACCAAGTTTTAAGTGACCAGCAAGACTTGCTGCTTCTTGGCTGACACCTTCCATCAAGCATCCATCACCATGCAAAGCGTATGTGTAGTGGTCAACAATATCAAAACCTGGTTTGTTGAATTTTGCAGCTAAGTGAGCTTCTGCCATTGCCATACCAACAGCATTAGCAATACCTTGACCAAGAGGGCCAGTTGTTGCTTCAACACCATCTGTGTGGTTTACTTCTGGGTGACCTGGTGTTTTTGAACCCCATTGACGGAAGTTTTTCAAATCATCAATAGTCACATCATAACCTGATAGGTGAAGAAGACTATATAAAAGTGCAGAACCGTGACCTGCAGATAGTACGAAACGATCTCGGTTAGACCAAGAGCGGCTTGTTTTTGGATTAACGTTCATTACATGATTCCAAAGAACATAAGCCATAGGTGCAGCTCCCATTGGAAGACCTGGGTGACCAGAATTGGCTGCCTGAATGGCATCAATTGAGAGCGTGCGGACAGTGTTAACTGCCAATTGATCAATAGCATCAAATGTCATGAGTGAAACCTTTCTGTTTTTAAGGACTTAAAGTATTATTGTTCGGATTCTATTATAACATAAAATACTTGACTTTTTAAATTAAATTATTATTTGGTTTTTTGTAAACATTTTCCTAAACAATAAAGCCCAGCATTTATAGCTGAGCTTTATGTTTTTTATGAATTTGGATCGTCAAGGCTGCGACCATGCAAACCACGTTCGCGTTGCAATTGACGGAGTTTTTCAGGAGTTACATCATTTCCTTTTTCATCGACAATTTTAATACCTGCGATGTGGTGAAGAAGTGAATGACGATAACCTTCGATATACTCTTTACGCAATTTGGCTTGTTCAACTTTTTCTGCACCAGTCAAGCCAACTGTTTTTTTCTTACGTGCAAGTTCATTAATACGTTGAATCTTTTTTTCATTCATGAGTAAGACTCACCAAACGTTCAAATAATATTTGAAACGTTATTCCTTTCTATAATTTACCAAAACTTCTCATAAAGTCTGATATAAGTCAGAAATCTACTCAAAGAGTAGATTTCTTAAGCTTATTTGGTATTCAATTTGTTAAATGCGGCAACGCTGCTTGCTTTTGCTGTCAATTCTGCAAGGATAGCTAAGCGATTGTTTTTAACAGCTTCATTATCTACCATAACCATTGTATTGTCAAAGAATTTGTCAATAACTGAACTTAGGGCAAATAATTGTGCCAATTTATCGCTAGCAGAGCCAGCCAAGTTTAAGTCTGCTGCAGCTTGTGCCAAAGCTTTTTCTTCGTCATTTTCAAACAAGCTTGCATCAACTGCTACACCTGCTTGTGCTTTTTCAGCAAGATTGAAGACACGTGAAAGACTTTCAACTGCTGATTTGTAACCTTCTGCTTTGCTTGCTTCAACAAGAGCATCAGCAGCTTCAAGCATTTCAGCAACAACAAAGTTAGAACCAGCAAGAACAGCTTCTTTAATGTCTTTAGAAACTGATTTGCTCATCATTTTTTCAACACGAGCACGGATGAAGTCCATAACTTCTGCTTTGTGTTCGTAAGTCAAGCTGTCAAATGACAAAGCATACAAGTTATCAATCAATTCGTCCATTGGAATTTTCAATCCAAATGCGTCCATGATACGAACCACACCAGCTGTTGCACGACGAAGAGCGTATGGGTCATTTGAACCTGATGGAATCAAACCAACTGAGAAGAATGACAAGATTGTATCCAATTTATCAGCAAGTGCCAAAAGAGCACCAACTTTAGTTTCTGGAAGATCACCTTCAGCTGAATTTGGAAGATAGTGTTCACGAATAGCTGTTGCTACTGCGGCATCTTCGCCTGCAAGAAGGGCATATTTTTCACCCATGATACCTTGCAATTCGTCAAACTCACCAACCATACCAGTCAATAGGTCAAATTTGTAGATTTCAGCAGCGCGTGCAAGTGCTTTGCTTTCTTCAGCAGAAGCGCCAGCTTTTTCAGCAAGGTAAGCAGCAATCACTTTGCTACGGCTCATGTGTTCTGAAAGTGAACCAATTTTTTCGTGGAATGTAACGTTGTCAAGTTTAGCAACAAGGTCAGCAATTTTAAGTTTTTGGTCTTCACGCCAGAAGAATTCTCCATCTTCCAAACGAGCGACAAGAACTTTTTCATTACCTTTAATGACGTTTTCGATGTGTTTTTCGTTACCGTTACGAACTGAGATGAAGTTTGGCATCAAGTTGCCATCAAGGTCACGAACAACGAAGTAACGTTGGTGGTTTTTCATTGAAGTAACGAGCACTTCTTCTGGAACTTCAAGATATTTAGTATCGAAGCTACCCATGAAAGCAGTTGGGTATTCAACCAAGTTAAGAACTTCGTTAAGCAATTCGTCATCGATTTCAACACGAACGTTTTCAGCTTTTTCGATAGCTTTGATTTGGTTAACAATCATGTCTTGACGTTCTTTAGCATCTGCGATAACAAAGACTTTACGCAAATCTTCTTCGTATGAATCAGCGCTAGCAATTTCTGTTTCATGACCAAGGAAACGGTGACCACGGCTCACACGACCTGAGTGAATATCTAAGAAATCAAGGTCAAGAGCTTCATCATCAAGAAGGACAGTCAATGTGTGGACTGGACGGATATATTCAAATGTGTTGTTTGCCCAGTGCATGTTTACTGGGAAAGTCATTGCTGACAAGATTTCTGGAATGTCTACAAGAACTTCTTTAGCAGCTTTTCCTGCTTCATGTTTTGTAACGTAAACATACTCTTCACCTTTGACTTCGCGGAATTCGATGTCATCAGTTGTCAAACCTTTACCACGTACAAAACCTTGTGCAGCTTTTGTAAAGTTACCATCAGCATCCAAAGCGATTTTTTTAGAAGGTCCTTTAAAATCTTCTGTTAAATCAGTTTGCGCATCAGCAAGACCAAGAACACGTACAGCCAAACGACGTGGAGTTGAGAAAGTTTGAATGCCTTCAAATGCCAAGCGTTTTTCTTTCAAAAATGCTGCCATGCGGTCACCAAGTTGTTTTTCACTTGGAGTAACAACATAAGCTGGTAATTCTTCTAAACCAAGTTCTACAAGTAAATTTTTAGCCATTATTCAGCATCCTCCTTCAAAAGTTTTTCACGTGTTGCTTCGTCAAGCAATGGGTAACCAAGACGTTTACGTTCAGCAACAAATGTTTTCGCAACGACACGAGCCAAGTTACGGATACGAGCAATGTAACCAGCACGTTCTGTTACAGAAACTGCACCACGCGCATCAAGCAAGTTGAATGTGTGTGAACATTTCAAAACGTAGTCGTAAGCTGGGTGAACCAAGTTTTCTTCCAAACAACGTTTTGCTTCTGTTTCAAATTTTTCAAAGTTTTCAAGAAGCATGTCTTGGTTAGAAATTTCAAATGAGTATTTTGAGTGTTCAAATTCTGGTTGAAGGAAGATTTCACCGTATTTAACACCTGGAGCCCATTCAATATCATAAACAGAATCAACTTCTTGGATGTAAGATGCCAAACGTTCAAGACCGTAAGTAACTTCTGATGTTACAGGACCAGTTTGCAAACCACCAACTTGTTGGAAGTAAGTGAATTGAGTGATTTCCATACCGTCAAGCCAAACTTCCCAACCAAGACCAGCTGAACCAGTTGATGGGTTTTCCCAGTTATCTTCAACGAAACGAATATCGTGTTCCAAAGTATTGATTCCCAAACGTTCCAATGATTCAAGGTAAAGTTCTTGAATGTTTGATGGAGATGGTTTCATAACAACTTGGAATTGGTGGTGTTGGTAAAGACGGTTAGGGTTTTCACCATAACGACCATCTGCTGGACGACGTGATGGTTCTACGTAAGCTGCATTCCATGGTTCTGGACCAATAGCACGAAGGAATGTGTAAGGGCTCATTGTACCAGCACCCTTTTCATTATCGTAAGCTTGCATTAACATACAACCTTGGTCATTCCAAAATTGTTGCAAAGTCAAAATAATCTCTTGGAAAGTCAATTTTTTAGACATACATCTACTCCTTATTTTTTTAACTTAGTTTGGCGAAGTATCATCTGGAATTCAGCCGTTCCCATAATAAAAGAACCGCCAACACACCCATATGATACCTCATAAGGGGCGTTAAAACGCGGTTCCACCCTATTTTATTACTTCATTTATCTGATTTTAACTTAGACTAGCTAAGCGAAAGCGCCAGCGACTCATTTCAGTTTCATCCGACTTCCACCACCTCGGACTCGCTAAGAAACACCATGAGGCCCTCTCTCTTCACCAGTTATTTTAGCACAAATGTATTTGAGTGTCTAGTAAATATCAAAAAAGCTGAATCTACTGCTGCAAATCCAACCTTTTTGTATCTTCTAAGCATTCCAGACTTCTTGTCCACCAAGGTATGTTGCTCGAAGATCAAGATCTTTATCCAAAATGATAAAATCAGCTTTGTGTCCTTTTTTAATCTGGCCGCATTTATCATCAAGCCCAACAGAGATTGCTGCTGTGAGACTTGCCATATTAATAGCTTGCGCTTTTGAAGCAATTCCCCAATTAACCACATTTTTAACGGCATCTTTCAACTGAAGAATTGAACCAGCGAGAGCTCCATTTGATTTCAAGCGTGCAGTTCCTTTTTCAACAGTTACAGGAAATTCACCAAGCATGTAGTCACCATCTTTAAGACCACCAGCACTCATACAATCGGTAATCAGAACGACATGTTCATGATCTTTTTGGTGCATCAAAATGTCACAAGCTGATGGATGAACATGATGACCGTCACAAATTAACTCAGCATAAGTATTTGGCATTTCATAAACAGCACCTACCATGCCAGGTTCACGGTGATTAAGTCCGCGCATACCATTATAGGCATGCACCCAGACAGAAGCTCCTGCTTCCACTGCTTTTGCGGCTTGATTATATGTCGCATCAGAGTGTCCAAGTGCCACAATCACATTTTTATCATTTGCATAATTGATAAAGTCTTCGACTTCATCTCGTTCAGGTGCTAAAGCAATTTTTTTCAAGAGTCCTTTTGAACTTTCCAACCATTGATCGAGTTCAACAGTTGAAGGATTTTTCATATAAGATGGATTTTGAGCACCTTTGTATTTTTCAGTAAAATAAGGTCCCTCAAAGAAAAGTCCTTGAATACGTGCTCCCTTTTCTTGACCTGCAACATCAGCTGCTGTGCGACAAATATCGTCAAGAGTATCAAATGAAGCTGTCAAGGCTGTCGGTAAGAAACTTGTCACACCAGCACCCAAAAGGGCTTCACTCATAGTCTTAAAAGCTTCTTGGGTGTTATCCATCACATCAACACCAGCAAAGCCATGAATGTGTGTATCAACTAAACCAGGTGCCACACTAAAACCTGAATAATCTATAATTTCTGCGCCATGTGGTGCTTCTTCTTGCCAATCACCGAAACGACCATTTTCAATAGCAAGGTAACCCGCACCTTTTACATGGTAAGGATAGTAAAATTCATCTGCTTTTATGTATTTTGTCATTTGAATTGCCTCCATGACTACATTATAAAATAAAAGCGCTTTTTTGTAAATGGTATATACCAAATTTATACCAATTCAAAATTGGTATTAAAAAAATACCCTTGAGAAAATTTCTCAAAGGTACTAGATTTATGATTAAATTTGATTTTCAAGAACTTTTTCAACCAAGTTTAAAGCGTGGTCGGTAATACGTGTACATGGTGTAATAAGATCGATAAAGTTAACACCAGCAAGCGGCGTACATTCACCATTGTTCATACGTTTAATATGATTTTTACGAATGCGACGTTCCAAGTGTGCAATTTCTTTATGACGATCAACCAACTCATTTGCTAGCGGCAGGTCATTATCAATGACAACTTTAAGTGAATCAAGAATCATACGATGTGTTTCGTGATATAGGTTGTCAATTTCTTTAACAGCGGCTTGTGAGAAAGTGATGTCTTTTGAAATATTATGTTCCATCAAGTGAACCAAGCTAATACTGTGGTCACCAATACGTTCAAGGTCACGTGATGAATCAAGAACACTTGATAAAATTTCACTTTCGTGTTGACTTAATTGCTCACTTGAAAGATCAATCAAATATTTTGTCAATTCTTCATCGACATTATTAATAGTGTCCTCAAATTTTTGTGTCTTTTCAGCATATTTTTCATTTCTTGTTTCCACAAACAAGAAAGCTGCTTCAAAGGCTTGAGTCGCAAAGGCACCTAAGTGAATCAATTGTTTTTTAGCATTTCCAAGAGCAATAGCTGGCGCTTGTTTAAGAATAATCTTATCAAGATAGATAGCTTTGTACTTAGTAGTTTCATCTTCACCAGGAATTAATTTTGTAACTACAAATGCCAAAGTTCCAATAAATGGGAAGAGCAAAATGGTATTTGTAATATTAAAAGTACCATGTGCAAAGGCAACTGTCATCGCTGGCGTCAATTTAAAGTGAAGTTCCATCCACTGCATTAAGCCAGTAAATGGCACCAATAGAACCATAAACAAAACAGTTCCGATAACATTGAAAAGTACGTGTGCTCCTGCAACTCGTTTTGCTGCAACATTAGAGCCGATTGCTGCAAGAACGGCTGTAATACAAGTACCGATGTTACTTCCTAGAAGAATCGGAATTGACCCTTGAAGATCAAGAAGATTTCCTGCATACAATCCTTGCAAAATCCCGATAATGGCAGCTGATGATTGGATAAGCATAGTCAAGCCAGTCCCAATCAAAACACCCATAATTGGTTTATCACCTAAAGTTGCTAAATAATCCTGAAAGGCTGGAACAGATTTTAATGGAGCCATCGCATCACCCATAATGTTTAGTGAGAAGAAAATTCCTCCAACACCAAAAATGATACGTCCGATATTGTTTAAACGTCGATTTGACGTAAAGAACAACAAAGCAGCACCGATAAAAATCATCGGAAGGGCATAATCACCCAAATTAAAACCAATCAGAAAAGACGTAACAGTCGTCCCGATATTGGCACCCATGACAATACCAATCGCTTGTCTCAAGGTTAAAAGTCCTGCTGATACCAAACCAACAGTAATAACTGTTACCCCTGAACTTGATTGGATTAGAGCTGACATGGCTAAACCAACAAGAATTCCTAAGAAAGGATTACTTGTATATTTGTCGATATAAAAACGAAGTCTATCTCCTGCTGCTTGTTGCAGACCGTCTCCCATGTATTTAATACTAAAGAGAAAGAGTCCTAGACCTCCAAAAAAACCAAAAGCAATTTCTTGCCAATTTACTGACACAGTCTTATCCTCAAATACTATAATTTTACCGAGAAAAAACCCGATACTTCCATTTTAATGTATTCAACGTAAACAGACAAGTATTTTTTTAAGCTTTTTCTAAATTGATAACGTTTTGAAATAATATCACTCCTCTAAGAAAGCTACTTCTAAATATTTTTTCAAATTTTTAATAAGCTTAAATGATAAAAAATTAAAATTTCGAGGAGTTTTTAGGAAAAAAATTAATGCGCTGCCATTTATATGTTATAATAGGAAAAGACGCTGTGTCTCAATAAATACTACTAATCTAGTCTACTTTTCAATGTGATGGCGACTTCATCATCACATAATATTAAATAATTTAAAAAGAGGAGCTCTCATGAAAGCAACAAAAAGTGAAGTTACTTATTTTATTTTAAGTATTATCTTAATTGCCTTAGCAGGCGGAATTTACTTTGTCTTTGGTAATACACATACAAGCACATCAAGTTCACAACCTAAAACGTCAATTAGCTCATCTTCTAGCCAAGCAGATTTAGAAGCTAACGCACAAGCTCTCCTAGCTGAAGCTCAAGCTAATCCTTCAGCCGAAGCCATTTCTAGTGCACAAGATGCTATTAACAAACTTTCTGATGAAGCTAAAAAGACTGATTTACAATCACAATTAGATGCTGTTTCTGCAGAGCTTACTAATAGAAATAACGCAGAATCTGCTGTCGCAACTGCAGAATCTGAACAAACAAGCCAAAATGTTGATGCAGCCCAAGCTGCAATCGATGCCGTAGGTGACCAAGCAACTAAAGATCAGCTTCAAGCGCGTCTTGATGCTGTTTCTAATGCTATTGCAGCTGCTGTTAACAAAACTGAAGATACAACAGGAGCATCAGATAACTCTGACAGTTCTACTATTAATCCAAATAACACAACTCGAACTCCTTCTTCAGTTGTGACTGATGGTAATTACACTTATTACAGCTATTAATGATGTCAATCGGATTTATTTTTTCTGCGATTGGTGCGACATGTTTAGCAGCCGCATCTTTTGCTAAAACAAAAAAACACATGTTAACGTGGCAATTGTCAGATTACTTCTTCACGATGATTGCTAATTGTTTACTTGGCGGCTACACAGGAGCCATTTCCATTAGTGTATCGATTATCCGTAATACACTCATGATTAAAAATTGGGATTCAATCTATTCAACCATTCTTTTGGTGATAATACAGGTTTCAGCTGGAACTTACTTTAATAACCTTGGCTTAATTGGATTGCTTCCATTAATTTCCTCAGTATCTTATACTATCGTTTCTTTTGCAACTGATAAAGTGCAATGGCTCCGCTGGGTTACTGTTGAAAATATGATACTTTGGGCATTTTATGACTTCACTATCAAAGCATATCCAGCTTTAATCATGGATGTATTTATTACAATCACAACATTAATTGCTATTGCTAAATACAGTTCCTTTGGCAAAGAGAAAAAAGAGCATGAATAATATTCATGCTCTTTTATATTGACTTACACCGTTTCGTACCCTAATAAAATACCACCGTCTTCTCCGTAGAAACTACATAGACCTGATGCAGGTACGCATGTGACATCAGCTTGTGGGTATTTTTCTTTAATTTTTTCAGTCAATTGCTGACATGCTTTTTCGTTATTGGCATGAGCAATCATGACCTTACCACCTTGATAGCCTTCTTTAAGCATTTCATCGATAGTTGCTTGAACAGCTTTTTTCTGTCCACGCGCTTTATGAAGGAGTTCCAACTTACCTTCGTCGCTTGCTTTACCGACCATACGAATGTTCAAAAGTCCAACAACTTTTCCGACAAGTTTACTCAAGCGACCATTTTTAACAAGATTATCAACACGAGCAAGGACAAAAAGGAGTCTTGTTTTAGCTTGATAAGCTGTAATTGCCTCAACTACTTCGTCAAAACTTAGTCCTTTTGCAATCAAGCGGCTCAATTCAAGAACAATCAAATCGATTTCACCACCTGCTGACAAAGAATCAATAACGTGAACATTCACATTTGGGTGTTCTTCTAAAAGCATATGTTTTGCAACTTGGGCACTATTTTGGCTTCCTGAAAGATTACCAGTGATTGTGATAGCAATAACATTTTCAGCACCTTGATAGGCTTGTAAGAAAGCATCTGGGCTTGGGCAACTTGATTTTGATGAAACTGGGCTTTCGTACATCGTTTTCATCATATTAGCAACATCTAAGCCTTCATCATCTACAAAGATTTCTGAACCGATTTGAATTGTAAGTGGGACATTTTGGTATTCGACGTGTTCAGCAAGTCCTTCAATTTGTCGAATATCACATCCAGAATCTGCAACAATTTTCCAAGTCATATCTATATCCTCCAATCCATTGAGATTAAAATTTATTTGACAAACAAAGTATTTTCACCTAAAATTATATCATTAATGCCCTTACATTAGCCATTAAAAACAATCAGATGTCACAAGTACGAGGTTTTTGTCATGACGGAAAAGACAATTTCAAAAAATTCCTTGCAAAATTTAAAAGTTTCAAATAAGGAATCACGAAAATTGACTCGTGAGTCCCTTGAAACGGCACTTTTGCTACTTCTTGAAAAGAAAACCTTGGACCAAATTACTATCTCAGAACTCGTTGCCAAAGCTGGAGTCTCACGCAACGCCTTCTACCGTAATTACAAATCAAAAGAAGCTATATTAGAATCAATTCTAACCCAAATCGTTCGACGAATTTTTCGTGGTCTTAAAGCCTTTGATTTGAAAAGTCAACTCTCCCAGGCTTGGCTTTTCATTTTGAACGAAGCTAAAAAAGAGGCACAGGTCCTTTGTGCTATCTTTGAACAACACCTTGAAAAACTCTTGACAGGAATTGTCTCTAAACGCTTAAAAGCTTATCAAAGGTTCAAGAAAAAGCGTAACTCAAACTACACTAACTCATTTTGGAGTAATGCCATTATCTCAGTCCTATCTAATTGGGTGGCTGATGATATGCGCACACCTGCTGAAGAAGTTGCAGCAATTGGTTTACCGCTTTTCTTATAAGAAGACAAAATCCGACCAAACTGGTCGGATTTTTTATTTATTTCAACACATAATCGTAAATGGCTTTTGCAACGCCTGCTTCATTATTAGTTGTTGTTTCATAGCGACAAATTGCTTTGACTTCGTCAGTCGCATTTCCCATAGCAACGCTGTGATCAGCGAATTCTAACATTTCAAGGTCATTAGCCGCATCACCAAGCGCCATAACTTCTGCTTGCGACAAGCCAAGTTTTTCTGACAAAGCTTTAAGAGCAGTTGCTTTTGTATAGCCTTTAGGCATTGCTTCAAAGATGTATTCTTGGCTACGAACGACACTAAAATCTTTTGCTAACTCTTCTTCTTTTGCTGCTTGGAAAGGATCGAGCTGTGGCGCTTTTGCCATGTACATGGCTTGGAAAATAGTTTCATCAAGTGCCTTCATCTCATCCAAACTTTTAGCAATAGCTGTGTCAAAAACAAGACTTGCATCGTATTGAACCAATTCTGGAACTTCGCTACCTACGGCATAATAATGTTTTTCACCAGTTAATGTTAGGCACACATCAGGGTAATCAGCGATAGCTTCGTTCAATGTATCAAGTTCTTCATTTGTGACTTGAGCATGAAAAACAAGTTCCCAATTTTTTGTATTGTAAATTGTGCAACCATTATTCATAATGATATATTCTTCATCATCTAAGCCCAATTTTTCAAAAAATGGAAGAATACCTGATTTTGGACGTCCTGTACAAAGCACGATTTTTACACCAGCTTTTGCTGCTGCTTGAATCGCTTTTACATTTTCTTCAGGAATTTTTTTATCAGAATTGAGCAATGTTCCGTCTAAATCGATTGCAATTAATTTAATCATTTTTAATGACCTTCCGTTTAATTTTTGGCAAATGCCACTGACGCCAGTAGCCTATCATACGTAAGATTGTCAGAACTAAAACGAGCAAATAATAACCTGGATCATTATGGACGATTTTAAAGAAAATGGCTAGCGCTGCAACGATAGCCCAGCCAGCGTAAACTTCACTACGCAAAACACTTGGTTTTCGACCAGCTAAAATATCACGAACGATACCACCACCAGCACCAGTCAGAACAGCTGCAACAATCACAGCACTCAAAGGCTGATGAAGTTTTACAGCATACATGGCTCCTTGAACACTAAATGCTGCAAGACCAATCGCATCTGTCAAAACTTCTGCTTTTTTCCAACCTTTGTGGGTAATGATATTTGGAAAAATCATGATAAATAGCATTGCTGCGAGTGCAAAATAAAAGCACTGACTTTGTGACCAAAGAGCGCTAATAGGCAGACCAATCAAAAGATTACGAATGGCACCGCCTCCAAAAGCTGTCACAAAACCTAAGATAAAAATCCCAAGTATATCAAAATCTTCATCCATCGCAACAATTGCTCCAGAAAGTGCAAAGGCGATAGAGCCGATGATACTTAATAAATCCCAAACATTCACTGTCATTTTTATTCCACACTAATTTTTTTCTTACTAGACTAGTTTATCATTTTTAGGCTAACAAAAAAACAGAGCAAGCCCTGTTTTTCTAAAATTTACCAAAATCCTTTATTTAATTTCTTGACCAAGTGCAAATTTTGTTCCTTTGAGAGCACGTTTTAGGAGAAATTTAAAAGGTCGACCTGTGATTGTTGCTTGTTTTTTCTCTAAATCAACTTTAACAGATTTGACACCTGGAACAGCTGACAATTTTTCAGTCACTTTTGTGACACAACCTTGACATTTCATACCTGTAACTTCATATGTTTTTTCCATGAGAAACTCCTTTATTTTAATTTAATATATTTCAAGCGAAGAGCGTTTAATACAACAGAAACTGAGCTAAATCCCATAGCAAGCCCTGCAATCATCGGATTGAGCAAAGGTCCACCAAAAAGATACAAAACTCCCATCGCAACTGGAATTGCTAGAATATTGTAGATAAATGCCCAGAATAGATTTTCTTTAACTACTTTTATCGTCAAGCGACTGATACTTAGAGCTTTGAGAATATCTGAGATTTCTGGTTTCATCAAAATAATATCTGCGGATTCAATGGCAATGTCAGTTCCTGAACCTACCGCAATCCCAATATCAGCTACTGCTAAGGCTGGCGCATCGTTAATCCCGTCACCGACCATCGCAACCAGTTTGCCTTGGCTCTGCAAATCCTTGATAGCTTGCGATTTTTGGTCTGGGAGGACTTCGCTAATGACTGTTTTGATGCCTGCTTGTTTGGCAATAGCTTGCGCTGTTTTGCTATTATCCCCTGTTAACAAAACCACATCAATGCCCTTGTTTTGTAATTTTGCAACGGTCTCTTTACTGTCTACTTTTAGCAAATCCGCCAAGGTCATCACACCTTGTAGTTGTTGATTTGCCGAGATGTAAATTGGAGTCTGACCTTTTTGTGTCGCAGCCAGCACCGCAGCCTCACTTGCACTTAAGTCGACTTGCAACTCTTCCATCAATCTGCGATTACCAATATAGAAAGTCTGCCCAGCCACTTCACCTTGCAATCCTCGTCCTGTTAAAGAGGTAAAATTTTCAACTTCTGAAAAATCAAGTTTTTCAGCGACTGCTTTTTCCACAATAGCTTGACTCAGTGGATGCTCTGAGTATTTTTCAATGGAAGCAACCTTGCTAAGTAGAGATTTTTCATCACCACGGTAAGTGATAACATCAACGACTTGTGGTTTTCCTTGAGTGATAGTTCCTGTCTTGTCAAAAACCATGGTATCAATGTGGTGTGCATTTTCCAAAACGTCACCACGTTTGTAGAGGATACCATTTTCAGCGCCACGTCCTGTTCCGACCATGATGGCTGTTGGGGTGGCAAGACCAAGTGCACAAGGACAGGCAATAACGAGTACTGCAATGGCAACTTGGAGAGCAAAAACAAAACTTTCCCCCATGACAAAATACCAAAAAGCAAACGTAATCAGCGCAATCGTAATCACAGCGGGAACAAAAACACCGGCGACTCTATCAGCGATTTTTGCAATTGGTGCTTTGGTCTGTTGCGCGTCTTCTACCAATTTGATGATTTGAGCTAGAAGCGTCTCATCGCCGACTTTTTCAGCCTGAATCGTCAGAGAACCTTGACCATTAATTGAAGCCCCAAATACCTTATCATCAGCTAATTTCTCGACTGGAATGCTTTCTCCAGTCAACATTGATTCATCAATAGCTGAATATCCTGAAACCACACGACCATCGACTGGGATTTTTTCACCAGGTTTTACCAGAAGGATATCGCCGATAACAACATTCTCAATTGGGACTGATTCTTCAACACCGTCTCGAATGACTGTAGCGGTTTTAGCGGACAATTTCACTAATTTTTGAATAGCATCAGACGTACGACCTTTTGACAAAGTTTCAAAATACTTTCCAAGCGTAATTAAGGTTAAAATCACTGCGACTGATTCAAAATACAACATGTGCGCGTGATGAGCATGCCCAAGGATAATATGATAAACTCCGTAAAGGCTATAAATAAAGGCAGCACTGGTTGCCAAAGCCACTAAAGAATCCATATTAGGATGCCCTTTTATCAGTGAACGAAAGCCATTGACATAAAAACGACGACCAAAATACATAACTGGCAGAGTCAAAACTAACTGAACAAAAGCAAAAACGAGCGGATGAACATCCATGCTCACAACGTCTGGCACCCACAGTCCCATCATGCTTCCCATTGACAGATACAGAAGCGGAACTGCAAACAAAGCGGATAAAAGGAACTTATGCCACATGTTTTGAGTAGCTTCGCTCTGGCGCTCAGATTGACTTTTAGCCGTTGCCGGATCAAAAACACTAGCTCCATATCCAGCATCAACAACTGCCTTTTCAATCTCCTCTTCACTGACCAAATCAGAATTATATCGGACAGTCATTTTCTCAGTTGTCAGATTAACAACCGCTGAATCGACATTATCTATTTTATTAACAGCATTTTCGACAGTCACAGCGCAGGCTGCACAAGTCATGCCGTCAATGACAAAGACTTCTTCTTTTTCCATAAGATACCTTCCTGTCTAAATATCACAAATGAACTATTAGAGTTCTAGATGTTCTTTACAGCGACATTGCCCAGGAATACAATTACAAGGTACTTCATCTACTGTTTCTTCTCTTTTAGACAATAGCAGAGCTTGCAAGTCATCAATATCAGAATCAGTCATTGGAACTTCTTTTAGCAAGTGTTTCAAAATAGCCACGTGCTTGCGCTGGCAAAACTTCGAAAATAAATCATCTGCTTGCTGATTCATTGCTTCCTGCTCAGAGACCTTACTTGAGTAAAGAAATCCCTTTCCAAGTTTTTGTCGAGATAAAAATCCTTTATCTACCAAACGTTTTAAGAGCGTCTTAATGGTTGAAGCTGTCCAATCATTTTTTTCACCTAAAATGGCAAGGATCTGACTACTTGTCGTTTTTTCTTTCGTCCAAACCACTCGCATGATTTCCCATTCTGCTTTTGAAATTGACATCTTATTCCTTTCTAAAACCTTTTAGTTTACATTTGTAAATTCATTATAATTTTATCGTCTACATTTGTCAACAAAAAAAGAACACTTAGGTGCTCTGTAAAAAATTTAGATAAAAATTTTTAAGCAAGGCCATTTTTCTTGCCAATTTTTCTTTTTCAATCGCTCACGATAAACACGCATCCGCTCGCTATCATTCAAAAAATGAGGTGTTGGCTGAACAACAAAATTAAGAATATCCTCATCACCATATGGTAAAAAGAGTTCAAGCTCACCATCTTGGAGTCTTGCAGCAATTGCTGTGCAACGTTCTGGGTACTTGCTGACAGCATCTCTTGCACTTTGATAGGGAGCCGTGTGAGGACTATGTTGGTGCATGAAAACTTGATTTTTAACTTCCCATTGATAATTGGGATAACTTGCTTGCAGCTGTTTTTGAATAACTTGAGCCTTCTCATAAGTTACCTCAGGGTCAAAAAAGACAACATCAATGTCACTTGCATCTGATAGACCTGGTTTTCCTGATAAAATATTCCAAATATAATTTCGCAAAGTACCTGCAGCTAACCAAGAATCCTTCAACTTAAGCGCAGCTATTATTTTTAAAATCCCTACAAGCTCATCATCTTTTAAAAAGAGTGCCTTAATATCCATAAATCTCTTCCTTATTTTAAAACTGCCTCAAGCTCTTTTAAATTGTTAACGAAAATTGCCTTGTCACGAACTTCTTGACTGATAAAATCAGCTGATACCATTTTGTCAAATAGCTCAATCAAAGGATTATAATAGCCATTGATATTTAGAAAAAGACAAAGTTTGTGATGTAGTCCAACGCGCTCCCAAGAAAATGCCTGAACAATCTCTTCAAGTGTACCCGGTCCACCTGGCAAAGCTAGTAAGACATCTCCTTTATCCATTAACATACGCTTACGCTCATCCATGTCAGCCACTAAGGTTAAGTCTGTCAAATGCAGATGTGCCTTTTCACGTTTTTGAAAATCAAGCGGAATAACACCATACACCTCACCACCATCAGCTAAAACTGTGTCAGCAAGACAGCCCATCAAACCATCCTTACTTCCACCATAAACCAATTGATGATTTTGACTTACCAACCAGTGACCTAGTTTTACAACCACTTCCTTATAAATCGGATCATTTCCAAAACTTGAACCTAAATAAACTGTAATTTTCATAATCTCTTCATACCTCGCTAAATTAACTTCATTATAGCACAAAAAAAGCCCGCCAGTGGCGAGCTTTCGTTGTTTTATTTTTTAGCTTCCAAATCACGAAGCATTTGGTCGATTTTATTTCCGTATTCGATTGATTCATCTTTGATGAATGTCAAATCTGGAATTTTGTACATTGTTAAGTTGCGACCAAGTTCGCGTTTGATAGTTCCTTTAGCTTTTTCAAGACCAATTTGTGCTTTTTGGTTATCTGAAGCAAGTTCAGAATGAATTGTGTAGTACACTTTAGCCATTGAAAGGTCTCCAAGCATTTGAACATCAGTAATTGTGACATCTTGAACACGTGGGTCACGAACTTTTTTATGCAAAATTTCGTTTACTTCACGTTTGATTTCCATACCAACACGGTCGACACGATGATTAGCCATAATTTTTCCTTTCTAATCTTTTTTGAAAAAAGCTAGGCTAAGCACGCCTAGCTTTTTATTCGTTTATAAATTCTAACGTTTAGGCAAAACGATGAACCTATTTTCTGGGGTTCTGTCTTATTTCTTAACGTTTAATTTCTTCCATTACGTAAGCTTCGATAACGTCATCAACTTTAATGTCGTTGTAGTTTTCAATCATCAAACCACCTTCTTGACCGTTACCGATTTCTTTAACGTCATCTTTGAAGTGTTTAAGGCTGGCAAGTTTACCGTCAAAGATAACGACACCGTCACGGATGACACGTGCGCTGGCATCACGAGTAATTTTACCATTTGAAACCATGAATCCACCGATTGTACCAACTTTAGATACTTTAAATGTTTCACGGATAATTGCTTCACCAATGATTTTTTCTTTGTATTCAGGGTCAAGCATACCTTTCATGGCATCTTCAACTTCTTCGATAACTTTGTAGATGATTGAGTGAAGACGAATATCTACTTCATCAGCTTCTGCTTGTTCACGCGCTTGTGGTGTAGGGCGAACGTTAAATCCGATGATGAAGGCATTTGATGCTTCAGCAAGAGTAACGTCTGATTCGTTGATAGCACCTACAGCTGAGTGAACAACTGACACTTTCACACCTTCAACATCAATCTTAAGAAGTGATGCAGCAAGGGCTTCAACAGAACCTTGTACGTCTGCTTTGATGATGACGTTAACAGTCTTAACTTCACCTGCTTTAAGAGTATCAAATAGGTTTTCAAGACTGACACGGTGAGTAACTTGACGTTGTTTCATAAGAGCACGTTTTGCACGTTCTTCACCAGCAGCACGCGCAGCTTTTTCATCTTCATAAACTGCGAAGTGGTCACCAGCCATTGGGACATCATTCAAACCAGTAATTGATACTGGAGTTGATGGTTCAGCCACTTTAACACGACGTCCACGGTCGTTAACCATAGCACGAACACGACCAAATGTGTTACCAACAACGATTGGGTCTTGAACATGAAGAGTACCTTGTTGTACAAGAAGTGTAGCAACAGGTCCTTTACCTTTATCAAGACGAGCTTCGATAACAGTACCGATTGCGCGAACTGTTGGGTCAGCTTTCAATTCTTCCATTTCAGCAACAAGAAGAACTGTTTCTAGCAATTCATCAATGTTTTTACCGAATTTGGCTGAAATTTCAACGAATTCACAATCACCCCCCCATGAAGTTGAGATGATTCCGTGTTCTGCCAATTCACCGATAACACGTTCTGGGTTAGCGCCTGGTTTATCAATCTTGTTGATAGCAACGATGATTGGGACACCAGCAGCTTTAGAGTGGTTAATGGCTTCAATTGTTTGAGGCATAACACCGTCATCAGCAGCAACAATCAAGATAGTGATATCTGTGATTGAGGCACCACGTGCACGCATTGATGTGAAAGCCGCGTGACCTGGTGTATCAAGGAAGGTAATTTTCTTACCATTTTCAACGATTTGGTAAGCACCGATATGTTGAGTGATACCACCAGCTTCGCCTGTTGCGACACGTGAATTACGAAGGGTATCAAGAAGGGTAGTTTTACCGTGGTCAACGTGACCCATGATTGTTACGACAGGAGCACGTTCAACCAATTTATCAGGGTTGAGGTAATCTTCATCTACGAAGAAGCGTTCAATATCAGCTTCATCAACTTCAACTTTTTTATGAGCTTCAATACCATAATCAACCATCAACAATTCGATTGTATCGCTGTCGAGGGATTGGTTTTGAGTTGCCATAACACCCATCATGAAGAGTTTCTTGACGATTTCTGCTGGTTCGCGTTTGATACGTTTTGCGATTTCAGCAACAGTCATGCCTTCAGTGTATTCAAATTCTTTAGGTAATTCGTGGAACTTACGCTCTGTTACAGGTTTTGGAGCGTTGTTACGATTGTTATTATGTTTACCTTTTTTGTTTTTCTTGTTATTATTCCAGTTACTATTTCTTTGATTTCTCACTTGGTTTTGATTATTCCAGTTTTTTCTATTCTTGCGTGGTCCATCTTCATTATCACGTTCATAATCACGTGATTTTTCTGGACGAGCTTGTTTCTTACGACGTTTATCCACAGCAGGTGCTGCTTGTTCTGCTACGACATGTTTAGGAGCAGAAGTTGCAGGTTTTGCTGTTTTTACTTTGTGTTCTTCAGCCTTAGCTTTAGCATCCACACGAGCTTTGTGCTCTTGTTCTTTAGTTGCTTTTGCTTTACGCTTAGCAGCTTCTTTTTCGTGGATACGAGTTTCGCTTTGACGAGAATACTCAGCATTTTGTTCTGCTTTCAATGCAGCTGCACGTGCCTTGAAATCGATACGTGGCTTAGCTGATTGATTGCGATCATTTCGCTGATCTCTTTGGTGATTATCACGCTGTTGATCTCTTCGATTATGATTTTGAGAATTGCGATCGCGATGTTTGCGATTGTTTTGGGCATTCTCTTGTCTGTCACGATTAGAACGATTGTCGCGTCCTTGATTGTTATTGCGCTTTTTATCGCCGCCTTTAGCTCGTTTTTCTGCTTCGGCTTTAGCACGCGCTTCACGTTCTGCCTTGAAATTACGACTCTGAGGTTTTGCAGAAGCTGCTTTAGGAGCTTCCACAACTGTTTTCTCAGCAGCTTTTTCTACTTTAGCTTTCGCCGCAGCAGGTTTTGCATTGCCTGAGAATTTTGCCGCAATTCGTTTGGCATCAGATTCGTCAACGCTAGAAGAATGGCTCTTCACATCAAGTCCTAATTCTTGAGCATAGTCAACAATTTCTTTGCTTGATTTGCCCAGTTCTTTAGCGATTTCATATAATCTTTTCTTTGACAATTGATGTCCTCCTATTCTGTTAGTTCATAAGAGTCCTCATTTTCTTTGAAAATCCAGCGTCTGCTATGGCAACTACTTTACGTGGTTTGCCAAGCGCAGCACTTAATTCCAGTGTGTTAAACACTGTGGAGACTTCTACTTTGTAATAATGACTTTTATCAGTTGTTTTCTTTGTCAAATTATCACCAGCATCATTTGCCAGAAAAACAAGTTTTGCTTTACCAGATTGGATAGCCTTAATGACTAATTCTTCTCCAGAAATAACTTTTCCTGCACGTTGTGCCAGTCCAATTAAATTTGACAATCTTTCGCGGTTATTCAAGACCTAACTCTCTTCTTTTGACTTTGTGATCTACGTAAGCAATCAATTCATCATAAAATGATTCAGGAACTTCCATTGAAAAGCTACGATTAAAAACGCGTTTTTCTTTGGCTTGGAGTGCTTCTTCATTATCAAGTTTGATGTAAGCGCCACGACCGTTTTGCTTACCAGTTGGATCGATAAAAATCTCACCTTCTTTGTTCTTAACAATGCGAAGTAAATCACGTTTATCAATAACTTCACCTGAAACAACTGATTTTCTTAAAGGTATTTTACGTGTTTTAGCCATGAAACACCTCTATCTTTCTTATTCTGCGTCGTTTGCTACAACTTCTGTTTCAGCAGTTTCAGCAACTTCTTCAGCTGGAGCAGCTGCTTGTTCTGCACGTTCAGCTTCAAGTGCTTCATATTCTGAAGCAGATTTGATGTCGATACGGTAGCCAGTCAAGTGCGCAGCCAAACGAACGTTTTGTCCACGACGACCGATAGCAAGTGACAATTTGTTGTCAGGAACAACAACTGTTGCACGTTTGCTGTCTTCTTCATCGAAAAGAACCATATCAACTTCGGCTGGTGCAATAGCGTTATAGATGAATTCTGCTGGATCTTCAACCCATTGAATAACATCAATGTTTTCTTCAACAGGAACTTCAACGCCAGCTTTTGCATCATAACGTTTTGGATGGAATTTGCTGATAACTTTCTTGATGTTGCTTCCACCGCGACCAACGATTGTACCGATAGCATCAACGTTTGGATTGTGGCTACGTACAGCAACTTTTGTACGGTCACCAGCTTCACGAGAAACGCTCATGATTTCAACAGTTCCGTCAAATACTTCAGGAATTTCTTGTTCCATGATGCGTTTGATGAATTGAGGGTGGCTACGACTTACAAAGACGTTAACACCTTTTGGATTGTTTTCAACTTTGTATACGTAAACCTCGATACGGTCGTGTGATTTCCATGTTTCACCAGGAATTTGATCTTGGTGTGACAATTGTGCTTCAAGAGAACCAAGGTTAACGTAGATGAAACGTTGGTCAAAGCGTTCAACTGTACCAGTCATGATTTCGCCTTCGTGTTGTTTGTACTCATTGTAAGTTACTTCACGGATTTGACGGCGCATTTTTTCCATGATAGTTTGTTTAGCTGATTGAGCAGCAACACGACCAAATTCAGCAACAGATTCTTCAAAGCGAATTTTGTCACCTAGTTCGTAAGCTGAGCTGATTTTCAATGCATCTGACAAACTGATTTCTAGACGGCTATCAAAAACTTCTTCAACAACTTCACGAACAGTGTAGACTTTAAAGTCACCTTTTTTGTCGTCGAATTCAATAACACATGATTCAGATTGACCATAACGACGTTTGTAAGCTGATTTCAATGATTCTTTTACAGCGTCGATGATATCGTCTTTGTTAATGTGTTTTTCTTCTTCCAAAATACGGAAGGCTTCTAGCATTTCTTTGCTCATTTTTTTCATTGCTCCGCAATAGGCAGAGCATTATCCTTTCGTTTATATCTAAATAAAATCAGATTGTAGTTTATAACAGTTGACTACAATTTCACTGCCAAACGCGCTTTTGCAACAGTTGAATACGGAATTTCAACAGTTTTCTTGCGTGTTTTGTCCAAATAATCAATTGTCAATGTTTCGCCATCAAAAGCAACAAGGTCTCCTTGGAATACCTTAACTTTGTCGATAGCTTTGTAAAGACTCACATTGACATAAGATCCTACAGCTTTTTCAAGAGCTTCTTTAGTCTTCAATGGACGCTCTAAACCAGGGCTAGAAACTTCTAGCATGTATTGTTCTGGGAACGGATCTGGTTTGATAGCATCAAGTAGAGGACTAATAATTTCAGTTAAATCAGCTGTATCATTTACTGTGATACCGCCTGGTTTGTCGATTAAGATACTAAGGACATAGTCACTGCCCATTTTACCATACTCAACATCAACCAATTCAAACGGTTCTTTAATAGCAGGTGCAACAGCTTCTGTAACCAATTCAATGATTGTATTTGCGTTTGCGATAAGAATCTCCTCCTTTATCTATTAAAATAAAATAGAAAGTTCAATCACATCGGCTGACCTTTTCAAGCCACCTCAATGCTACTCGTAGAAATTGCTTTAACTAAACTAGTATTAAGCACACACAAGAGGCGAAGTAACAAACTCCGCCTCCTTCTACTTATTTTATATTATCATACCATATTTCTATAGCTTTGACAAGTTAAAAGCTTATCCATCAATAAAACTCAGCCTTTTCCATTTAGAATATCTGAAGTCTTATAAAGACCTGGCGAATAAGTTCTGCCAAAAAGTTTCTTCGTTAAAGCATTGAATGTATAGTGGTCTTCTAGAATCAATACCTTATCATAAGCCTTCAAAAGCGCGATAAAATCTTTATCTGAAAATGTAAAATCATCTCTGGCATCGATATTTTCATTCCAAAGATAATAACTTGTCGCACTATCATTATAGGATTTCATCAATTCCAAGAACTCTTTGTCAGCTGAAACAAAGTTTTCTCTGGCATCAACATTAACATCCCAAAGATAATAACGGCTAGCATACTGGAGAAAGAAACTATCGACATTTTCTTTATCTGTCGTAACAACCAAGATTCTGTCTTTAGAATCATCCATCTTATTTCCAACAAGTTGATGAAGTTCTTTTGAGACTTTATTGGTTTCTTGATTATTATTAAAGACAATGCTGTTATTTTCGGACAAAAACATACCAACTGCATAAATCGACAAAACTAAGGTCGCATATTGATACAATCGTTTATTAAACAAACTCTTATAAGATTTTGCATTTCGACGGCTAAACGTTTGTTCATACAGACATTTATCCATTTCCCAAGCAAGAGTCATGACCATATAGCCAAAAGTAAAGATAACCATACTTGATGCATAGCGCTCAAATCCAGCTAATTGCAAAGCTTCTTCTGTCGGCATAGCTGTCAAATACATCAGTAAAATACTGATATAATAAGTCACAAACGACATATCGATGAAAAACCAAGTCCAAAAAATTTCTTTTTTGTGTTTCAATCGAATACCAATGATAATAAAAGCAACTAGCATTATCACATTGATGAGAATAAATCCTTGTGTCGCTAAACTGCTAACATCAAAAATTGATTTTACAAATAAATTGATGATTTTTTCTGGGACGCCTGAAATATGACCAGACAAGATTTTACCTAAATCCGCCATTGATACCGCATGCCTTGCATTAGCCACATCAGGGAAATTAGCTGAAACGTGTCTTTGCCAAATAAGAAATGGCAAGAAACTTGCAGCTAAAGTAAGCAGCATCATACTAAGTGCTTTCAAACGTGCCCTTTTTTGGACAAATAAGCGTATCATACAGACGATGTAAACAATTAAAGCAAGCAATACAAAGAACAAACCACTAACCTTAACAATACTTAGCATGCCAAGTACAACCATCATATGAATTGACAGCATCCAGAAACGATTGCGATAGGCAAAACATCCTGCTATCGCTGCTAGAGCCAGAGCTGGCAACAAAAAGTCAACCAGTAGATTATTCAAACGAATGGCAATATTGAAGGTATTAAAAGCTGCAAATGATGCAAAAATCATGGCAATCATCAACACACGACGGTCATCACGAAGCGCTCCAAACATGGCATAAAGACATGATGCAATTAGGAAGAATTGCCCAACCAACATGCTGCCTTCTGAGAAACCAACAATTGTTGTGAAGAAATAAATGAACAAAGAGCTACCAACAGGATAAGTATAATAGCTGATAATCGTATCATATTGTGTTGGAAGTGTGTTGTTAATGTGGAAAAATTTTACAATTGTCGCCCAGTGTGTAAAATTATCATAATGCAGAATTGGAGATTTCCAAAGCGTCAAGCCAAATAACAAAAGGTAAAAAATCATTCCGATTGCAATGATATCTAACTTTCGAAATTTGACCCTTTTCTTCCAAACTGACCAAAGATAATAAAGACTAAGCAAACAACCAACAACTGATATGGCATAAACCGTCGGTAGCATCAAACCAATCAAACTACCAATGTGTAAGACTAACGTAATAGCTGAAAAAGTAAACACCCAAGTCAAGCGACGATTCATTTTCAAGGCATTTCGGAAAAATGCATCGTATCCCATAGTAATAGCAAAGAACAAAAGTAATCTAAGAATAGTAATCATACCTTTTCCCTCCATTCATTTGCTAAAGCTTTAAAAGCAGGTATTTTTTCTATCGATGGCAAATTGATTACCTGATAAATGGATTCATCCATATCAGGGTCGTATGATACAAAACCTAATTTGAAGAAGATGTCATGATAGATAAAATCGACGACTGGTTTTCTACGCGGATTTTCCAAACGCCCAGAAAAAGTCATGTAATAATAATTTGTCTTTCTAAGCTGACGAGTTTGCCCGCCATAATCCACTTCTTCATTCAATCTAACCTTGGGCAAAGCAATCTTATCATAAGGTGATTCTGGACGTTCATTACTTTGAAATCGTTGATTAAAGTTTTCAAGCAAATCATCCCAAGTTGTCATCCAAGAATCTTTCTTCGTTGGCAAATTATGATTAATTCGGTCATAAATGTATTGATAGAATTGACGAATATCAGCTTTCTCAACACTTGTGAACTGAACACCATAACGCCAACCTTTAGCCTCATCATTGACCACAACACGAACCACATGACCTTTTGCAAGAGCACGGTAATTTCGTGATTGCAAATGAAGTGTCAACTCTTTTGTTTTTGGCAAGTACAATGGCAAAGGTGAGCTAAATGAAATCCCCGTTTCTGAAATATCACAAACTCTGACATCGTAAGACTCTCCGTCTACCTCAATGACCATTGGTTCATCCACGATAAAACGTTCACTATTACGATAAATCGGACGACCAATTGCACAGAAAATGGCAAACGTCAAATTGACAATGTGATACATTAACCAGAAACTAATGATACTACCATAAAACAGTTCTGAACCAAATTTTCCGTAGTTAAATGTTATCAAGCCATACATCGCAAGTCCCCAGAGGATGACATAAGGAATGGCATAAAGATATAAGGTCCACGAAGAATCATTTCCTTTACGAGTAACCTTAAATTTCTTTTCGCTAATCCCAAATGATTCCAGCATCAAAGGAATAACCAAGTAAGGGGCAAAAATGGTTTCAACAATTTCACCCCACACCTGTGTACGGTAATCTTTTGAAACCTCTCGCATAGAAATCCGTGTCAAAGCGTAACTTGGTAACCAGAAGAAGAAAAGCAACCAAATATTTGAGACAACTACACGTACATGAAAAACAGTGAACAAAATCGGCGCCAAGATATACAACAACCGTCTAAAGAATGACCACCAATAGAGATAACCATTAATGTATACAAGACGTTGTCCTTTTGTCAATTTTGGATTGAAGAAAACGTTCATGTTATAACTACTTTTAATAACACCACGTCCCCAACGGACACGTTGTTTGATAACACTTTTCAAATCTGTCGGCGTCAAACCACTTGCCATGGGATTTTTAGTTGAGTAATTCACATAACCAGCCGCATTCATTCGAACACCAAGTTCGAAATCCTCAGTAATGGTTCCTACCGGAAAGCCTCCTGCATCTTCAATCGCCTTACGGAAAATCACGGTATTTGAACCAGTGTAAACCGCTGCACCACGTGCATTATTGAAAACATTAATTTCTTTTGAAAAGAAATCTTGTTCATTAGGAAGTGTTTCTTCTGAGAACAGATTGTATTGGAAAATGTCAGCATTGTAAAAACTTTGTGGTGTTTGAATTAAACCAATTTTCGGTTTAGTGTACTCCTCACCTTTTTCATAAGCTTCAACCTGCTCGATAAAATACGGCACAGCTTCCATCAAGAATTCACGATAAGGAATCATATCCGCATCAAAAGTCGCTACAAGCGGAGCTGATGTTTTACTAAGTGCATTATTGTAGTTCCCTGATTTTGCATCTTTGTTATCAGACAATCCAAAATAACCCACTCCAAGTTCATCTGCAATCTTTGCTACTTCTGGACGATTGGTATCATCACAAACGTAGATACGAACCTTTGACTTATCAGGGTATTCCATAAAAGTACAGGCATTGATGGTTTTATAGAGCAAATCTGGGTCTTCATTATGAGTCGCAATCAAAACATCCACATCAGGATAACGGTCATAAGAAATCTCAGGCTTTTCAAGTTGAAAATTCTTTTGCTTATTCAAAATGAGAATGTAGCCAGTAACCGCAGAAACCAGTTCACTCAACCACAACAATAGACCAAAAATCAAAGCAAACCAAGAATCATGCCAAGGAATCGTATCCAACAAGCGCCAACTGAGATAAAAAACTGTCGTAATGAAGGCTGCAATGTATAATAAATTTTTAACTTTCTTCATTTTCACCTCCATTAAACACTAAGTGTTTTTGAATAAAGTAGCTAACGAAGAAAAGCACACCATCCACTACAATTTTTACAATTGAGATTGGAACAGCTGTCAAAGCATTTCCGACGATGGTTACCAAAAAACTTGATACCATGATTTGCACTACAACTAAGGTAAAGTACTTAACAGCAGAGCTTGCTTTTCCTTTTTTGAAAACAACTTTATGGTTCAAGAAATAATTCACCACTGATGAAATCGCGCGTGCTAAAACGGATGCAAGAGTAACTGCACTAAAACTAAGTCCATTAAACAATGAAATTAGAATCGTAAAAGCAACGATATCAACTAAGAATGAGAACAGTGATGAGAAAATATACTTGAAGAAAACTTTATAAATGCGAAGCGAGTCACGCACCACATCAAAGTGTGATGATTGATTTTCGTCAAGATAAATCGTCGCGATACCAACTTCACGAATTGGGATAGCATCTTCTTTTGCTTTCAAGAGCATATTCATTTCAAATTCATAACGTTCGCCTTCGACATCAAGCATTTCTTTTAACCAACTTGCTGGCAAAACACGAAGACCAGTTTGTGTATCAGACACTTTCATACCAGTAAAAGCGCCCAAAACATCACGAGTCAGTACATTACCAAAACGACTGCGAAGTGGAACAGAATTTTCAAACTTTCTCACACCAAGAACTAAGCTATCAGGATAACGCAAAAATTCATCCAAACATTTTAATGTGTCTTCATAAGTGTGCTGACCATCAGAATCAATCGTTACAATCCCTTTAGCTTGCGGAAGTTTTTCAAGGATATAAGAGATTGCTGTCTTCAAGGCACGACCTTTACCTTTATTTTCAGAATGCGTTAATAAATGACAAGCATATTTTTCCTCAGCTTCTTCAAATAAAGCTTTATAATCAGGACCACTACCATCATCAATAAGGACAATCTCAAACGGCTTATTTTCTCGTGCTCGAATATCTCGTAACAATTCCAGCATGCGTTGGTCTGGTTCAAAGGCAGGAATTACAATAACAACATCTTGATACATCATAAGCGTTATCCTTTCTGATTTTTATCACGATACATTCTCTCGTCAGCACATATACAAAAATTAACAAATGATTTATGTGCCTCGTAAGAATCTGTATAAGAACCGAGTGAAACTGTCACAGGCATATCTTCAGCAATCATCTCTAATTTAACAAGATTCATTAAAAACTCAGCCTGTTTTTCTGAAACTCCCGGAAGTAAAACAGCAAATTCATCACCACCAAGTCGTGCAACAACGGCTTCTTCTGGCATTACCTTAGTTAAAATTTTTCCAAAATCTTTTAAAATCTGATCCCCACAAGCATGGCCGTAAGTATCATTAGCCTCCTTAAATTTATTCAAATCCGACATGATAATGGTGATAGGCTCTACTTTATTAAGAACACACTCATTAAAAGCCAATTCAATGAAACGTCGATTGTAAACACCTGTTAGCATATCTTGATAAATCAATCGCTCATTTTCAATTTCTCGAAGTTTTTGCTCAGTGATATCCATCGTAAAACAAAATACTCCAATTAATTTCTTTCGTTGACTATAAAAAGGAGCAAACATATTTTCCCAATAATAGGTTTTACCATCCAGTTTAACTTCATCAGTGAAGGTAAACGTTTCACCTTTCTTAGCACGCTCAATATTGTTACTCAAACGAGACGCTTCTTCCTCATTCAAATTTTCAAAAACATTATCGCCTATTTTAGGTGTAAAACCATAAAACATTTCGACTAATTCGATATCTGATTTATTGAAAGCTATATAACGATTTCCCAAATCAATAGCATATAATGCAACATACTCTGAACTTTCTAGAATGAAATGAGCGACAAGATTTCTCCTTCGACTTAAATAGTACTCCAGAATTACAACTGCTAACAATCCTGTTAAAATTGATAAAACTAGCGGATTGCCACGCTCGACAACAATTTCTTCATAAAGCAAGATAACTGACAGCACTAACGCAATCATAACCAGCAAATATGAAATCAATTTATGATATTTTCTTAAAAAAATTCTGACTTTTAACAATGGCACGTGCCTCAATTATTCTAGGTAATCACAATTAATTACCGACCTATAACTTTTCTAAATCTTTTCCCCAAAAACGCAAAAAACGTCCTTGACATTTTCAACTGTTAAAAATTCAAAGGACGTTTCTTTTTATATTCAATTGTGTAAGGAGAGGAAGGGACTCGAACCCTCAAAACGTTACAACGCTCATCCACTACGTAACCTCTCCAACCGAAGTGCTATTCACTTCTTTTGATAGTTTCAGCAAATTACTGAAATTGTGCTTCCACACGGTAAATGACTTGACCTTTTTTAGAGAATTTTTCTTCATATTCTGTCATGACATTTCCTTCAAAATCACTAGCATGCAAATCCAACCAAACTTGTTTTAAAATCATGCCATATTGTGAGAAGCTTGCTAAGCTATATTCAAACAAGCCTCGGTTATCAGTTTTGAAGTGAATTTCACCGTGTTCAGGTAAAATCTGACGGTAAGTATCCAAGAATGTCTTATAAGTCAAACGACGTTTTTCATGACGTTTCTTAGGCCATGGATCTGAGAAATTCAAATACATCAAATCAATTTCGCCGTTTTCAAAATAATTGGTCAAATCTGAACCATCAACTAGTAGCAAACGAACATTTGGTGCTTGGCTATCTAGAACTTTATCCAAAGCATAACTTAATACTGATACTTGAATATCAATTCCGATATAGTTAATATCAGGATTTTGCAAGGCCATTCCTGTGATGAATGCTCCTTTTCCTGAACCAACTTCAATGTGGATTGGGTTATCATTACCAAAAACTTCGCGCCAATGACCTTTTGCTTCTTCTGGATTTAAGATAACATAGTGTGGGTTATTTTCTAAGTGCTCCTCAGCACCCTTACGTTTTCTAACTCGCATTATTTATTTTTACTAACTAACTCCCTAAATTTTCGTAAGCCGTAAATTTCTTGGTTTACGTGCTCCATATCTCGTTTATCAAAACATTTCAAAATCTGTGAAAGATATGAAAACTGTCCGTACCATTTCACTTTACTGCGTACTTTTTCATTGTCTTTATAGCCATAATAATTCAACCACTCACCCCAACGTGTGTAAGGAATGTAGTGACTCAAAAGAAAGGCTACATCATACATTCTATCTGTCAAACGAACTGAATCCCAGTCAACTAGATAAATCATACCACTTGTTGTGATTACCCAGTTACTGTGTTTAATATCACCATGCACAATTGTCGCAACTTCTGAGCGAAACTCTGGCAAGCTACGCTTTAATTCTTTTACAATACTTTGCAAATAAGTATTTTCACGAATTTGTAACGGTGCATTCTTTTCCCAGTCAACCAACAAATCATATGGATTTTCAATCTTATAGTTCAACTGCAATAATTGATTAACCAATGGACGTGACTTGTGTAAACGCAAAAGAATATGGACAATTTGTTTACTACCCATATCCTCCTTAGTCAAAATTCTTCCATCAAGCCATTCCTGTGCACTCATTGTATCGCCGTTACCAGTTCGACGTACCCACAACAATTGTGGTGCAATCTGTTCTTTTGCAAGAGCTGGTAAAATTGGTGTTGTGTTAAACTTGATAAAGATTTTTTCACCATTTGGATATTGACCAATAAAGGCTTTGCCACTTTTACCTCGAAGAGGTGTCATTGTCAATTCCTGATCTGATACTGTTGTCACCTGTCTGCCCTCCTTTTCTATTCTATTACTATACATTTCTTCACCTTTATTTTACTTGTTTTACACCAGCTAGTCAATCATCTTCGCGATTTTGTAAGGAAGATACCATTCTGTAACAATTACAGTCACTAAAATGATAAGACCTGCTGCTTTCAATGAGAAGCATAAAACAAGCTCAATTAAACTAATCAAATAAGATAAACATCTCAAAAATACCTTTAGATTAGCCTTTTTCTGTGTTTCTGATATTGGGTATAAACGTGTTAAGTATTGATAATCAAAATGTTGGGCTAAACTCAATAGCTGAAAGAGTAAAAGGTAGTTAAAAACAAGCGCAAGAGCTGCTGCTACTAAATGATTTGGAATAAATAGCAAAGCTAAAATACTTAGTAATGATAAACGCAAAGTTAACGCTAAATAATCCGAGCTGCGAAGAAAAGCACGAAGGTACAAGTTTGACCACGTTTTAGCATGTGTCTTCTTAACTAAAAGTAGCAATTTATCAAGATAAGCACGACGTTTTACGCTAGCTGAAATGCCTTTAACAGTTGTAAAGAGAGCAAAGAACTTCAAGATTCCTTGACGACGTTTCGATTCATAATTAATAGCTTTTTCCCATGAAAAATGTCCATCTTTAAAAAAGACTTTTTCCTTTTCTGTCATCACAAACCATTTCAGAACAGCTAAAACAATCACCAATACAATAAAAATAGCTAGTGACATTCCCAATTTGAAGAAAATCGGTGCCAATAAAATCAGCACAACTGTCTGAATCACCGTCCAAATACCAAATGAACGAATGCGTGCTTGATGAATCAGGCTTACAACTTCTTCTTCCTTAGGAAGATAAAACAACTTATCCGGTGCCTCAATGTAAGTCGCAATTTTTCCAAGGCTAAGCATAGCAAGCGCCACAAAAGCTAAAATAATTTCTAGCCAAATGACATTTTTTGGAAAATGCTGCAATAATTTTCCATACTGAAACATCAAAAATCCAAGCAAGAAAAACAGCACTAAAACAAAATGGTCATTTAAGACATATCGTAAATACTTTAGACATTGCCCTAAAAAGAGGCGACGTCGTTTTTGAAAAACTTCTTTCATTCTCATCCCTCTTTAGTCAAAGCTATGTAGATATCATTTAAGCTAGCGTCTTTCTGACCGAAAGCTTCTCGTAGTTCAGCCAAATTTCCTACAGCTCTTACTTGACCATGATGCAAAATCACAAAACGGTCACACATTTTTTCAGCAGCATCTAACACGTGTGTCGACATCAAGATAGCCTTACCTTTTGCTTTTTCTTGCGCCAGCAAATCTGTCAAATCAGAAATAGCCAACGGATCCAATCCTAAAAACGGCTCATCAACAATAAACAGACTTGGATTAACCATGAAAGCACAAATAATCATGACCTTTTGCTTCATCCCTTTTGAAAAATTAATCGGGAACCAATCAAGTTTATCAGACAGACGGAAAAGTTTTAGCAACTCTTTTGCACGCGCCATAGCAGCCTCAAACTCAAGATCATAAGCCATAGCAACAGTTTCCAAATGCTCACGCAAAGTCAATTCTTCATATAAACTTGGCGTTTCAGGAATAAAACCGATTTTTTTACGATAATCAGCTTGATCATTAGCTAAAGTCAAACCATCTAGCGTAATTTGGCCTTGATAAGGCGTCAAAAGTCCAATAATTTCATTTATGGTTGTTGATTTTCCAGCACCATTTAGCCCAATTAATCCAACAAGTTCACCATCATTTACTTCAAAAGAAATATTTTTTAAAACTGGGATATTAACATATCCACCTGTAAGATTTTCAATTTTTAACATAAGCTACCCACATTTTTTTGATATAATAATTATAACAAAATCAAAGGAATATAGGTGATTCAAATGGAAAATTGCATCTTTTGTAAAATTATCTCTGGTGAAATTCCTTCATCAAAAGTTTATGAAGACGATAAAGTCTTAGCCTTTCTAGATATCTCACAAACAACTAAAGGTCACACTTTAGTCATTCCGAAAGAACACGTTCGCAACGTTCTTGCCATGTCAGAAGAAACATCACAAGAACTCTTTGCTCGCTTACCAAAAATTGCGCGTGCCGTCCAAAAAGCAACTGGAGCTGTTGGTATGAACATCGTAAACAACAACGAAGAAGTCGCTGGGCAAACTGTTTTCCACGCTCACGTTCATCTTATTCCACGCTATGGTTCTGATGATGAATTTTCACTTAACTTCACAGAACACGAACCAGATTTTGAAGCACTCGGAAAATTAGCTGAACAAATCGCTGCAGAGGTAGAAAAATGAAATTAGCACATCTTGTCGCATTTGGTGTGGCAAGCTGCGCTGGTTTTGCAGCCTATCAAGCCTACCAAAAGCGCGAAGAATATACTCAAGAAATCACTGATGTCAATGATATCAGTAACAGAATTGTTGATGACATTTCTAAAATTAGTCGCTCTATCGAAGATATCAATCAACAATTACCAAAGCTTGAAAGTATCAGTAAAGATTTGGATTACAAACGACGACTTTTTGAAAAAGAAACAAACAGTCGCCTCGAAGAAATTGGGCAAATTCTTGAAAAATATCAAGAAGCCACTAACGAAAAAGCCTAGGAATAATTCCTAGACTTTTTATTTTTCTACCATTGTATAGATAAAAAAGCCGACCATCTGGTCGAGCTTTTTTAGTATGCATAGGTTTCATCTTGTGAATAATAAGTATCTGTTGCGTAATCACCATTATCAGTAGTACCGTAGTCACTGTAACCACTATCGTAACCATAGCTGCTATCAGAATCACCATAACTATAATCACTATAACCATAATCGCTATAATCACTACCATAAACATCATCTGATAAAACAGCACTTGTTTTAAGTTCAGTACTTTCCTCTAAACCAAGTTGTTTTTTAATAGTATTTTGGATTTCGAGCAAGTGATCTGACGAAACGACTTGGTAAGATGTGCCATTAATAGTTTGTCCCTCACCTTTAAGTTGATAAGTTTCGATTGTCTTCAAGGCATCTGTATAACCTAGTAAACTTGGAATTGTACTTGATGAAATTTCGATGTTAGTCTGCATGTTCTTGCTGACTGCAGAAAGAATTTTCTTGTAAGAAGATACACTATCAAGTGCTAAAATTTTCTTAAGAACTTTTTGAATAACTTCACGTTGACGTTTTTGACGACCATAGTCACCTTCTGGGTCATCATAACGCATACGTGCATAAACTAAAGCTTGTTCACCATTGATTTTATGAGTTCCTGGTTCAACTGTAGCTGTGTATTCAGGTTCGTTCTCTGAAATTGAGATTGGAAAATCAAAATCATTTGTTACTGTAATACCACCAACAGCATCAACCAAATCAACCAAACCTTGCATGTTGATTTGCATGTAGTAATCGATATTGATATCTAATAAATCTTGAATGGTCATAATTGCCATTTGAGCACCGCCTGAGGCATAAGCAGCATTCAATTTTGCTTGAACACCATTCATATCGTTATCTTCTGGTCCTGTTAATTCAATCAGAACATCACGTTCAAGACTTGTCATCGTCGTCTTCTTAGTCTTAGGATTAACAGTCACTAAAATCATTGAGTCACTATTACCTTCCCAAGTTGATTGACGTTCAGAATCCCCTGTATCAACCCCCATCAAGAGAATTGAGAAAGGTTTAGTCTGTTCAATAGCATTGCTGCTTGAACCAGACGTCTTGTAATCTTTAAACGTTTTTGCCAACTCACTTGTTGAAAAATTATAAGCAGTCGTAACATAAACACCTAGTGCAACAACCGTTGTTACAATAATTGCTGCTAACATCAACAGAATTTTTTTTCCAAGTTTCATTTGTCTACTTTTAGTCTATTAATCTACTCATCGAGTAGACATCAAGAAATTCTCCATCTTTAGTTTTTGCGCCACGTTCTTTAGTAGCTTCAATCTTAAAACCGAACTTTTCATAAAGGTGGACAGCTCTGCTATTTCTTGCTTGAACTGTCAACTCCAATCTACGAATCATCGGAGTATGACACGCCCAATCAAGAGCAACTTCCATAAGAAGTGAACCTAGACCGTATCCCCAATATTTTTTACGAATGGCGATAAAAATATCACCGATATGATTTGTCTGAGGCGAATCGCTGCTAGATACATTTAAAACACCAGCTAACTCTCTACCAACTCGAACAACAAGACAAATCTCATTAACAGCTGCCAAATGACGCTCTAAAAAAATCGCCATATCCTCTTGCGACAAAATACTGTCTGCGACAATAAAATCTGTCTCTTGACTAACTTGCTCAAGAAGATTGCTCAAGGCTGCTGCATCACTTACCTGTGCTTCTTCAATAATCACTTCTTGCTCAGTCACAAGCCATAGCCTCCGCAAGCTTCTCACTTCGTGGACCATTAGTTTGTAACTCAATCTGGCGTCCGTCTCCTGAAGGAGTGATGACCACTTCTAAGTAATCCCCTAGTAAATCTTCTTCTAGAAGTTCCCCCCACTCAATAACAGACACACCATCACCATACAAGAAATCATCTAAATCAATCGAATCAGGATCATTTCCAATTCGGTAAACATCTAAATGATAAAGCGGCAAACGTCCTTCATATTCTCTAACAATTGTATAAGTAGGACTTTTAATCATTTGATTAATATCAAGCCCTTTTGCAATTCCCTTAGTTAAAGTCGTTTTACCAGCGCCAAGATTTCCAGTTAGTACAAGGACATCCCCTGCTTGTAATTTTTGTCCTAGCCGATAGCCATAAGCCATCAACTCATCTTCGTTATGACTATAAAACATGAGTCCATTATACCAAAATTCTGTTTTCCTTCCAAGTCTCGCCAGTTTTTTTCACAGAATCTTTTATTAAAAAATAACAAATACTAAAATTTTTTCAGCTATCATTCACTAAAAAAAGCTGAAGGCGAGAGAACGATACCTTCAGCTTTATTGAAAACTATATTTTTACAAAATTGCCAAGCTAACAAAGTTAAGAATAAACAATGCATCTAAAACCCACATAACAGCGTGAACTTCTTTTGCTTGACCTCTTACAATTTTAACAAGTGTGTAAGTGATAAATCCAGCAGCGATACCATAAGTAATGCTGTAGCTGAATCCCATAAAGATTGATGTAAAGAACGCTGGCACTGCTTCTCCAAGATCATCCCATTTAACATGTTTAAGATTTGAGAGCATCATGATACCAACAATGATAAGAATTGGGGCAGTTGCTTGTGTAGGAACAATTGAAACAAGTGGACTAAAGAAGCTTGAAATAGCAAATAGTACAGCAACTGTAAGAGCAGTCAAACCTGTACGACCACCAGCTCCAATACCAGCAGCTGATTCAACGTAAGTTGTAACGTTTGAAGTACCTGCGATAGCACCTAATGTTGTACCAACTAGGTCAGAGTAAAGCGCACGGTCAAGTTTTTTAGATTCTTTATTACCACCAGTTGTTGTGATAATACCAACTTTTGCACCAGTACCAACAAGTGTACCAATTGTATCAAAGATATCTGTCAATGAGAATGCAAGAATAGCCATCAAGACGCCAGGAATACGTGAAGGATCTGAGAATAATGAACCTAAACCTTGGCTACCAAGAGCAACACCAAAGATTTTTTTCAAGTCATTGATTGATGCAGATAGATTTGTTGCTTCCCAGTCGACTGAACCAAGATCAACGACACCAATCAAAATACCAATAATAGTTGTTGCTGCGATTGAAAGGATAACTCCTCCGCGAACTCCTTTAACAATAAGGAAGATTGAAATAGCAAGTCCAATCAAAGCAAGGATAACGCCTGGGTTATCAAAAGCGACCAAACCTGGTGTAGCAGATGCATTTGCTGTAATAGATGCAAGACCTTTATCAGCTCCTGAACCAGCTACTGTATATGTACCAGCATCAATAGAGAATTTCAAAAATCCTGCATTTTTAATTCCGACATAAGCAAGGAAAATACCGATACCAGCTGAAATAGCTGATTTCAACGCTGCTGGGATTGATTCAATAATCAATCGACGAATTTTAGTTACTGTGATAAATAGTGAAATAAGACCACAGATGAAAACCATAGCAAGTGCTTCTTGCCAAGTGTATCCGAGGGCAAAAACAACAGTATATGTGAAGAAGGCATTAAGTCCCATACCTGGTGCTTGCGCATATGGAAGATTTGCGTAGAAGGCCATCATCAATGTACCAACAACAGCACCAATAATTGTAGCAAGGAACACACCTTGTGTAGGCATTCCAGCTTGTGAAAGGATTGATGGGTTAACAAACAATACGTATGACATTGCAAAGAATGTTGTTAAACCAGCAGTTACTTCTCTACGAACATTTGTACCATGTTCTTTAAGTTTAAAAAACTTTTCCATTTTTAAATGGTTTCTCCTTTTAATAAGGTTAATGATAGTCGCTTTTTCTTCTATTTCCGAACGACTTATATATTCTACCAAAAGATTGTTCAGTTTTCAATAGCTTTATTTAAAATTTTCTCTATCTAAAAAAATAAGACATAAAAGCTGTAAAAAAGTGAAGCCAAGCACGAAATGAAGGGCATTCCAGCTAATCACGTCTAGGATTTCCTTTATGACAACAGTCGGTCTTGTGAAAATATCCCATGAATTTAGTCGGGCATAACGTCCGATATGAATAGCAAAACTAGAAACGAAAGATAGAACTGCTATAAAAAACATTCGGATATAATAATTTTTGACTTTAAATGTCACCACAATGTTCTTAACACTTTCTATCCCACACAAAACACCAAATAAAATACTAGATACGTAGAGCATATATAAAATCAAACTTGATTTATCCCACAAAACCGAACTTGTAAAATTCATATGTACAATATCTGTCAGCATGTAGAAGGTATTTGGATAAAAAAACAGCCACAAGATTGCAGCTACAACTTTCACTGCCTTATTCTTGATAAAATACGGAATCAATGAAAAATCAAGAGCTACCAATGCCAAGAACATATTCCAAATCAAGTCTGGTCCTTCAAGATGATAATAGTAAATTCCTAGAGAAATAACTCCGAAAAAGAAATGGACTATCGCGATTTTTTTAACCATAAAATCTCCCCTTTCTTACCCAAAAATTATAGCAAATTTTCCTATAAAAAGCCTTTAAAAAATAAAAAAAAAGCCTGGTCACTCCACCAGACTTCTTACTATAATTAATCATTATCAAGAACAACAAACATCATCACTTGAACAACCATTAATCCAAGAATAAATGGCATATTGATAGTCGTTAAAGCATTTGTCACTTGCTCAAAAATATTTAAGTGCTGATTTACAATAACTTTCCATGTAATTCCTAACGTTCGTAATATTTGAAACATCAAACTTGCTGCAAATGCCACTCCCATGACAAAAAATACTTGGATGTACTGATTCAAATTCAACGGCTTTAAAATCATTCGTAAGCTCAGTGTACCTGCAACTAGCGAAAAAACAAGAACAGCTAAGTAAATCATGAATGATGTCATCCCATCTGTCGTCCATAAAACCGTCGTTGCCCATGATCTATCTGCTACACTAAATAGCACATTTAAATTATTAGGATAGAAAAAGCACCACAAAACAAGGGCTGCCACTCGTAAAACAATGTGCTTAAAATAGTAGAAGAAAAATCCCATTTCAACTGCCAGCAAAGAAAAAAGAACATTGTTCATTAAACCATCAGTATTAGCATGAAAAAATGTAATGCTCAAAATGATTCCTAAAGCAAATAAATGACTCCAAAAAATTTTATACATTGATGCGTAACCTCATTTTTTATTAAAACTATTATATCATACCTACTTTTCTTTTTCTTTGCTAGTCTTTTTTGTTATAATAGCACCTATGACAAAGAAAAAAATGATTGCACTTGATTTGGATGGAACCCTACTTCGTAGTGATAATACCATTTCAGATTATACAGTTGAAACTCTTAAAAAAATCCAAGAAAAAGGACACAAGGTTGTAATTGCGACTGGTCGTCCTTACCGTATGGCACTTGAGTACTACAAGCGTCTTGAATTAGAAACACCTATGATTTCTTTTAATGGTTCACTCACTCACCTCCCAGAAAAAAAATGGGACTTTGAACATAGTGTGACCATCGATAAAAAATATCTTCTTGACGTTCTTGACCTTCAACAAAGTGTTCAAGCAGATTTTATTGCAAGTGAATACCGAAAAAAATTCTATATCAGTGCTGAAAATCAAGAAATTATTAACCCAAAACTTTTTGGGGTGGAAAAAATTACAGACAAAATGGCACTTGATATTAGCAAAATCACCAAAAATCCAAATGGTCTGCTAATGCAAACACGTCATGAAGACAAGTACCTACTTGCTGATGAGATGCGAAAATTCTTCAAAAATGAAATTGAAATTGACTCTTGGGGTGGGCCACTCAACATCTTAGAATTTTCACCTAAGGGTATCAATAAAGCTTATGCACTCAAGTACCTTTTAAAAACAATGAACATGGACAGCGATGATTTGATTGCCTTTGGTGATGAACATAATGATACTGAGATGTTATCTTTTGCAGGAACTGGCTATGCTATGAAAAATGCAAGTGACATCTTACTTCCCTTTGCTGATAAACAAACCGAGTTTTCAAACGAAGAAGACGGTGTTGCAAAAGAATTAGCGAAAATTTTTCTATAAATTTCTGAAAAACTTCTTTTTGAGAAGTTTTTTCTTTTTTTCATCGTTTTCAAAACATTTTCACTGTTTTCATAAAAAATACCCCGTTTTATACGAACATTATTTACTTTTTTATACAATTTAATCGCGTTATTTTGCGAGTTTCTGAAAATTTTTCATGATTTGTGTTATTTTTTCTCAAAAAGCTATTGCTTTTTTTGTGAAAACGTTTTACAATAATATCGTTCTTAAAATTTCCTTGGAACGGAAAAGAATTGCCAAGCTTGCTTGGAAGGAGATTATTCTTTTTTGTTTCAACGAAAAATAATCATAAGGAGGAAGAACAAGAATGGGTATCGGTATTATTATTGCCAGCCATGGTAAATTCGCTGAAGGTATTCATCAATCAGGTTCTATGATCTTTGGTGACCAAGAGAAAGTTCAAGTTGTCACTTTCATGCCAAGTGAAGGACCAGATGATTTATACGCACACTTCAACGATGCTATCGCACAATTTGATGCTGATGATGAAATCCTCGTACTAGCTGACCTATGGAGTGGTTCTCCATTTAACCAAGCTAGTCGCGTTATGGGTGAAAACCCAGACCGCAAGATGGCTATCATTACAGGTCTTAATTTGCCAATGCTTATCCAAGCCTACACTGAGCGCATGATGGACGCTAATGCAGGTGTTGAACAAGTTGCCGCAAATATCATTAAAGAGTCTAAAGATGGTGTTAAAGCACTTCCTGAAGAACTCAACCCAGCTGAAACAGCTGCTGCTGCGCCTGCCGCACAAGCTGCTCCTCAAGGTGCTATTCCTGAAGGAACTGTCATCGGTGATGGTAAACTTAAAATCAACCTCGCTCGTATTGACACACGTCTTCTTCACGGACAAGTTGCAACAAACTGGACACCAGCTTCTAAAGCTGATCGTATCATCGTTGCATCTGATACAGTATCTAAAGACGAATTGCGTAAAGGCTTGATCAAACAAGCTGCACCAAACGGTGTTAAAGCAAACGTTGTTCCAATCAGAAAATTGATTGAAGCAGCTAAAGACCCTCGTTTTGGTAACACACACGCACTTATCTTGTTTGAAACACCTCAAGAAGCTCTTCAAGCTATCGAAGGCGGTGTGCCAATTAAAGAACTTAACGTTGGTTCAATGGCTCACTCAACAGGTAAAACAATGGTTAACAACGTATTGTCAATGGACAAAGATGATGTTGCCACATTTGAAAAATTACGTGACCTTGGCGTAACATTCGATGTTCGTAAAGTCCCTAATGATTCTAAAAAAGACTTGTTTGACTTGATTAACAAAGCAAACGTTCAATAATTTTTAAATCGAGCTTTCGGCAGGAACAAAAAGTAAGCGTTTCTATGAAGGGCTTTCATCTGCCGTTAGACGATTTAATTCCTGTTTTTATCCAAAAACGTAAGCCGTGGTTTCTGGCTTACAATTGCACATTGAAAACTTTTATAAACGAAAGGAACTAGAATAATGTCAGTTATTTCTATGATTTTAGTCGTTGTAGTTGCCTTCTTCGCTGGACTTGAAGGTATCCTTGACGAATTCCAATTCCACCAACCACTAGTTGCTTGTACTCTTATCGGTCTTGTAACTGGTAACCTTGAAGCAGGTATCATCCTTGGTGGTTCTCTTCAAATGATCGCTCTTGGTTGGGCTAACATCGGTGCCGCTGTTGCACCAGATGCTGCTCTTGCTTCTGTAGCGGCTGCCATTATCATGGTTAAAGGTGGAGACTTCACAACTAAAGGTATCGCAGTTGCAACAGCAACAGCTATCCCTCTTGCCGTAGCAGGTCTTTTCCTTACTATGCTTGTTCGTACTGCTTCTGTTGCCCTTGTTCACGGTGCTGACGCTGCCGCTAAAGATGGTAACATCGCTGCAGTTGAACGTACTCACTTGATTGCTCTATTCCTTCAAGGTCTTCGTATTGCTGTTCCTGCTGCTCTTCTTCTTGCAGTTCCAACTTCAGCAGTACAAGCTGTACTTAACGCTATGCCAGACTGGTTGTCAGGTGGTATGGCTGTCGGTGGTGGTATGGTTGTTGCCGTAGGTTACGCTATGGTTATCAACATGATGGCTACAAGTGAAGTATGGCCATTCTTCGCTATCGGTTTTGCCGTAGCTGCTATCTCTGACCTTACTCTTATCGCCCTTGGTACAATTGGTGTTGCTCTTGCATTCATCTACCTTAACCTTTCTGAAAAAGGTGGTAACGGTGGCGGAACTGTTTCAGGTTCTGGCGACCCAATCGGCGATATCTTGGAAGACTACTAAGAAAGGGGTACAAACATGGCTGAAAAACTTCAATTATCAAAATCTGATCGTCAAAAAGTTTGGTGGCGTTCTACTTTCCTTCAAGGTTCTTGGAACTACGAACGTATGCAAAACTTAGGTTGGGCATATGCTTTGATTCCTGCCATCAAAAAACTTTATACAACTAAAGAAGACCGAGCTGCTGCTCTTGAACGTCACTTGGAATTCTTCAATACTCACCCATACGTTGCTGCTCCTATCATGGGGGTAACACTTGCACTTGAAGAAGAACGTGCAAATGGTGCTGAAATTGATGACACAGCTATCCAAGGGGTTAAAATCGGTATGATGGGACCTCTTGCTGGTGTTGGTGACCCAGTCTTCTGGTTTACAGTTCGTCCTATTCTTGGTGCTCTCGGTGCTTCACTTGCTATGGCAGGTAACATCGTAGGTCCACTTCTATTCTTCTTTGGATGGAACATCATCCGTATGGCATTCTTGTGGTACACTCAAGAACTTGGTTACCGTGCTGGTTCTGAAATCACTAAAGACCTTTCAGGTGGTATTATCCAAAAAATCACTAAAGGTGCTTCAATCCTTGGTATGTTCATCCTTGCCGTTCTTGTTGAACGTTGGGTATCAATTACTTTCGCTGTACAACTTCCTTCAACTAAACTTTCAGAAGGTGCTTACATCGAATTCCCTAAAGGAAACGTTACTGGTGAACAATTGAAAGGTATCCTTGGTGATGTTGCTAGCGGACTTAGCCTATCAGCTGAAAAAACTAACACACTTCAAGCTCAATTGGATTCATTGATTCCTGGTTTGATGGGACTTCTTCTTACATTCCTTTGCATGTGGTTGCTTAAGAAAAAAGTTTCACCAATTACAATCATTATTGCATTGTTCGTTGTGGGTATCGTTGCTCGCTTCTTCGGAATCATGTAATAAAAGAAAGGAAGGATTTCGGTCCTTCTTTTTTTATTATGTTATAATAAACTAAAAGCAAACTCAGAGGAGATTACATGGCACAATCAATTAATTCTACCGTTGAATTAACAACTACTGGCGTTTCTTACCTTGGTATGGGAGGAAAGGTCGGAAAGTTCCTTCTTGGCGATAAGGGGCTTGAATTTTACAGTGATGCTAACGTTGAGGACTATATTCAAATTCCTTGGGAAAACATCGAAAAAATCGGTGCTAACGTATCTCACAACAAAGTCAGCCGTCACTTCGAAGTTTTTACTGATAAAGGGAAATTTCTCTTTGCCTCAAAAGACTCAGGTAAAATCCTAAAAGTGGCTCGCAATCACATTGGAAATGACAAAGTTGTTCGCATGCTGACCCTTGTTCAAGTCATCTTAAAAAGACTATCAAGATTTGTCAAAAAGAAATAAATCTAGTATAATAGGTAGTACGGATAAGTAGGAATTGAGCTTTTCCAGAAAGTCTGCGGTTGCTGCGAGCAGATAGGGTGATAATTCTGAAATTCTACCGTTAATTCAATTAAATAGAAAATTAAGTGCACAGTATGTGAAGCTGGATGGAACCGCGCATTTGCGCTCCAGCAGTTAACATGCTGTGCTTTTTGTTCATCTTGATTGTCAAAATCATATGAACACCAAAAACATTGGAGGAAATTTATGTTAGACATCAAACGCATCCGCAACGATTTCGATGAAGTAGCTAAAAAATTGGCTACACGTGGCGTTGCTGCTGAAAAACTTGCTGAACTTAAAGAACTTGACGACAAACGTCGTGAATTGCTAATCAAATCAGAATCAGCTAAAGCTGAACGTAACACAGCTTCTGCAGCTATTGCACAAGCAAAACGCAACAAAGAAGACGCTTCTGAACAAATCGCTGCAATGCAAAAATTGTCAGCAGACATCAAAGCTACTGACGCTGAACTTGCTGAAATTGATGAAAAATTATCTGAATTCACAGCAACACTTCCAAACATCCCTGCTGCTGATGTTCCTGTCGGTGCTGACGAAGATGAAAACGTGGAAGTACGTCGTTGGGGTACACCTCGTGAATTCAACTTTGACATCAAAGCTCACTGGGATCTTGGTGAAGACCTTGACATCCTTGACTGGGAACGTGGTGCAAAAGTTACTGGTTCTCGCTTCCTATTCTACAAAGGACTTGGAGCTCGTCTAGAACGTGCAATCTACAACTTCATGTTGGATGAACACGCTAAAGAAGGTTACACAGAAGTTATTCCTCCATACATGGTAAACCATGACTCAATGTTTGGTACTGGTCAATATCCAAAATTCAAAGAAGACACATTTGAATTAGCTGATTCTGACTACGTTCTTATCCCAACTGCTGAAGTTCCTCTTACAAACTACTACCGTGGTGAAATCCTTGATGGTAAAGAACTTCCAGTTTACTTCACAGCAATGAGCCCATCATTCCGTTCAGAAGCTGGTTCTGCTGGTCGTGACACTCGTGGTTTGATTCGTCTTCACCAATTCCACAAAGTTGAAATGGTTAAATTCTCTAAACCAGAAACTTCATACGATGAATTGGAAAAAATGGTTGTCAATGCTGAAAACATCCTTCAAAAACTTGGTCTTCCATACCGTGTTATCACACTATGTACTGGAGATATGGGATTCTCAGCTGCTAAAACTTACGACCTAGAAGTTTGGATTCCAGCTCAAAACACTTACCGTGAAATCTCAAGCTGCTCAAACACAGAAGACTTCCAAGCACGTCGTGCTCAAATCCGTTACCGTGACGAAGCTGATGGAAAAGTTAAACTTCTTCACACTCTTAACGGTTCAGGTCTTGCTGTTGGACGTACAGTCGCTGCTATTCTTGAAAACTACCAAAACGAAGATGGTTCTGTAACAATTCCAGAAGTTCTTCGTCCATACATGGGTGGCGTTGACGTTATCTCACCTAAATAATAATAAAAACTGCTAAGCATTGATTAGCAGTTTTTTTGATAAGAAAAAATCCCCTTTGAACCATCCTCAAAATCAAGGAAAATATTTCTTTGACTTGAGGTTAGTACAATGTGGGATTTTTAAAATTTTCTAAAACGTTGATAACGATTTTCAAGAAGCTCTTCTAATGGCAACTTGCTAAGTTCATCTAATTCAGCAATCAGATTTGTTTTAATCATTTCAACGATTTCACTTGAAAAATAGCCGTGCTCTGGAATAACTTTATCAACAACATCCATGTTGTAAAGTTCTCCAGCAGTAATTTTCATCAATTCAGCAGCCTCAGTTGCTCGTGAACCATCTTTCCAAAGGATTGATGCAAAACCTTCTGGGCTTAAAATGGCGTACATGCTGTGTTCAAGCATCCATACCTTATCGGCCACAGCAAGTGCAAGAGCACCCCCAGAACCACCTTCACCAATAATAATAGCAATAATCGGTACCTTAAGGTCACTCATTTCAAGTAAATTACGTGCAATAGCCTCACCTTGTCCGCGTTCTTCTGCACCAACACCTGGATAAGCACCAGCAGTGTTAATAAAAGTAACGACAGGACGACCAAATTTTTCAGCTTGCTTCATCAAACGAAGAGCTTTACGGTAACCTTCAGGGTTTGGCTGACCGAAATTGCGTTTTAAATTCTCCTGTAAATTTTTCCCTTTTTGAATACCAATCACTGTCACAGGACGACCTTCAAGGCGAGCAATTCCCCCAACGATTGCGCCATCGTCTGCGAAATGACGATCTCCATGAAGTTCCATGAAATCATCAAAAATTAAATCCGCATATTCTAAGGTTGTCAAACGTCCTTGATCACGCGCTTCTTTCAAAATTCTTGATACGTCACTCATTTGGCACCTCCATGGAATGCGACTAATTTTGCAATAGTTTCAGGCATTTCAGTACGTTTGACAATGGCATCAACAAAACCATGTTCCAAAAGGAATTCAGCTCTTTGGAAATCCTCAGGTAAGTTTTCTCGTACTGTTGTTTCAATAACACGACGCCCTGCAAAGCCGACCAATGCTTGAGGCTCTGCTAAAATAATGTCACCTTCCATTGCAAAACTTGCTGTCACCCCTCCTGTTGTGGGGTCAGTCAAGATTGTCAAATAAAACAAACCAGCTTCAGAATGGCGTTTAACTGCCGCTGAGATTTTTGCCATTTGCATCAAGCTCATAATACCTTCTTGCATACGAGCACCGCCTGATGCCGTAAAAATAACAACTGGCAATTTTTCTTCAATCGCTAACTCAAACAAACGTGTGATTTTTTCACCAACAACCGTTCCCATTGAAGCCATAATAAAGTTTGAATCCATGATGGCAAGAGCAACTTTTTCGCCCTTAATCAAGGCTTTACCTGTTAAAACAGCTTCTTCAAGACCTGTTTTTTCACGCATTTTAGCCAATTTTTCTTGATATCCTGGGAATTTAAGCGGGTCTTTTGTTTCAAGTCCCGTAAATAATTCTTCGAAACTTCCTTCATCTACTGTAATCGCTAAGCGTTCTTTTGCAGAAATACGGAAATTATAAGAACAACTTGGACAAATCTTAGCAACACCTAGATCTTTTTGATAAATCATGTGCTTACATGCTGGGCATTTAGCAAATAATTCATCAGGGACTTCTGGAACCTCACGCGGTGTACCTTGATTTAAAGAGTTGTTGGGAGTAATTCGAATGTACTTATCTTTTTTACTAAATAAAGCCATGAAATCTCCTAATCATTTTCCTTATTGTAGTTTGGCAAGAATGTTTCCATTAAAAATGATGTGTCGTAATCTCCGGCAATCACATGCTCATCAGAAATTAAATCCATTTGAAACTCAGCATTTGTTGTAACGCCTTCAATTTCCAACTCGTAAAGGGCACGTTGCATTTTCATCAAAGCATCGAAACGATTTTCACCATGAACAATGATTTTTGCAATCATACTATCATAGTAAGGTGGGATTGTATAACCAGGATAAACAGCTGAGTCCACACGCAAACCAACACCACCACTTGGCAAGTACAAATCTGTAATCTTACCTGGGCTTGGTGCAAAGTTAAATTTTGGATTCTCAGCATTAATACGACATTCAATAGCATGACCAGTGATTGTGATATCATCTTGTGTCACTGACAATTCTTGTCCAGCAGCAATACGAATCTGCTCTTTAACGATATCAACACCAGTAACAAATTCTGTTACGGGATGTTCTACTTGAACTCGAGTGTTCATTTCCATGAAATAAAACTGTGATGTTTTCTCATCAAGCAGGAACTCAATAGTACCTGCATTTTCATAATGAACAGCACTCGCTGCACGAACAGCAGCCTGACCAATCTTAGTACGTAGTGTTTTACCAATCGCAATTGACGGACTTTCTTCAAGAACTTTTTGGTTATTACGTTGAAGTGAGCAATCACGTTCGCCAAGGTGAATGACATTACCGTGAGAATCTCCTAAAATTTGAACTTCGATGTGACGCGCTGGATAAATAACTTTTTCAATGTACATGGCACCATTACCAAAAGCAGCCAAAGCTTCTTGTGAAGCTGACTCAAAGGCTGGCACTAATTCTTCCGCAGATTCAACCTTACGAATACCTTTTCCGCCGCCGCCAGCAGAGGCTTTCAACATGACAGGGTAACCAAGTCTTTCAGCAACGTCAAGTGCTTCATCAGCTGTAAAGACTTCACCATCTGAACCAGGAATAACCGGCACATTTGCTGCAATCATTTCTGAACGCGCATTGATTTTGTCACCCATTTTATCCATAATTTCGGCGCTAGGTCCGATAAATTTAATGTGCATTTCCTCACACATGGTTGCAAATTTTGAGTTTTCACTCAAAAAACCAAATCCTGGGTGAATCGCTTCAGCTCCTGTTACAATCGCTGCTGATAAGACAGCATTCATATTCAAGTAAGAGTCTGTCGAGCGCGCTGGACCGATACAAATTGCTTCATCAGCCAAATTCGTATGCAAAGAATTTTTATCAGCTTCAGAATAGACAGCTACCGTATTGATCCCCAATTCACGTGCTGCACGAATAATTCGCACCGCAATTTCACCACGATTGGCAATTAATATTTTTTTAAACATACGTCTGCTTTTTCCTCCTATTTGAAATACTTTAGCATTTCAATCAAAATTCTTTTGTCACAGTTTGTATTAACTTTTTTCTTAACTACCAATAGCAAACGTCAATGTTCCAGAAGCTGCTAGTTTGCCATCAACTTCTGCTTTTGCCTCAACCACAGCAATTGTGCCACGGCGTTTAACAAATTTCGCTGTCATGATTAATTGGTCGCCAGGAACAACTTGTTTTTTGAAACGCACTTTGTCCATACCAGCGTAAAAGACCAATTTACCCTTGTTTTCTTCTTTTGAAAGTTCCAAAACACCTGCTGTTTGAGCAAGAGCTTCCATGATAAGAACTCCAGGCATGACTGGATATTCTGGAAAATGACCATTGAAAAATGGTTCATTAATTGTCACATTTTTAACAGCAACAATTTCATCATCACTTACTTCAAGCACACGGTCAACCAAAAGCATTGGATAACGGTGTGGCAAAGCTTCACGAATTTGCTTAATATCAATCATTTAATACGTACCAATCCTTGTCCAAATTCAACAACTTCTTCGTTATTTACCATAATTTCAGTCACGATACCATCTTTTGGAGCTGGAATTTCGTTCATGACTTTCATCGCTTCAATAATTAGCAACGTTTGCCCTTTTTTAACTGCATCACCAACAGATACAAAAGCTGGTTTATCAGGAGCTGGAGCAAGGTAAGCAACACCCACAAGTGGACTTGGAACTTCTTCACCTTCTGCAAAAATATTCGTATCAGCTTCTTCAACATCACTTGTTGCTGGAGATGCTGGAGTTGATGTAGCAACTGGAGTTGTTTCAACTGAAACAGCTGGCGCCGGTGCTGCAGGAGCTGTGGCTGGCACTACTGGTGCTGTATATTCATTTTTACTAAATGTTAATTCAGAGTCAGCAGTTTTAAATGAAAATTCACGTAGGCTTGACTGGTCAAATTGAGCCATCAAATCTTTTACTTCAGAAATATTCACGCTTACGCCTCCCAACGTTTAAATGCTAGTACAGAGTTGTGACCACCAAATCCGAATGTATTTGAAATAGCGTAAGTCAACTCTGCTTCTTGACCTTGTCCATAAACTACATTAGCTTCAATGTCCTCTGACAACTCACGTGTACCTGCAGTCATTGGAATGTAGTTGTGACGGATTGCTTCAATTGTCGCAACAGCTTCAACAGCACCCGCTGCACCAAGAAGGTGACCAGTGAATGATTTTGTTGAAGAAACTGGAACGTCTTTACCAAGAACTGTTACGATAGCTTTGCTTTCACCTTTTTCATTGGCTTGTGTAGAAGTACCGTGAGCATTAACATAGTCAACATCTTCTGGAGAGATTCCTGCTTCTTTAATTGCCAATTCAATGGCTTTTGCGGCACCTGATCCATCTGGTGTTGGAGTTGTTTGGTGATAAGCATCACAGTTGCTACCATAGCCAACAACTTCAGCTAGGATAGTAGCACCACGTTTTTGAGCATGTTCAAGACTTTCAAGAACAAGCACACCTGCACCTTCACCCATAACAAATCCATTACGATCTTTATCAAACGGAATAGCAGAACGAGCTGGATCTTCAGTTGTTGAAAGAGCAGTCAATGCATTGAAACCACCAATACCGATTTCGTTGATTGTAGATTCAGCACCACCAGCTAAGATAACATCATGGTAACCAAATTTAATTTCGCGGAATGCTTCACCGATAGCATCATTAGATGAGGCACAAGCTGTTGTAATTGATTTACATACGCCACGTGCACCAATACGCAAAGCAATATTACCAGCAGCCATGTTTGACAAAGCTTTTGGAATAAACATTGGTTGGATACGTTTAATTCCTTTTTCGTGCATACGAATGATTTGCTCTTGCATTTCTTGCAAACCACCAATACCAGATGACACGATAACACCAGTACGGTCACGATCAACTGTATCCATATCAAGTTTAGCATTTTCGAGAGCTTCTAAAGTTGCATAAATTGCGTATAGAGAATATTGATCCATACGATTTTTATCTTTGCGAACAAAATATTTATCAAATGGGAAATCATGAATTTCACCTGCGTTGTGAACTTTGATTTCAGAATTATCAAATTTAGTAATTGGTCCGATACCAATTTTTCCATCATGAAGATTATTCCAGAATTCTTCTGGGGTATTTCCAATTGGAGAAGTTAAACCATAACCTGTTACTACTACTCTATTTAATGTCATTTTTGTCTCCTTTTAAGAGAATGTATATTCTAATTTTAAACTATTACAGCAAAGCAAACAACAGTTTACATTGCCATACCACCATCAATTGCAATAACTTGTCCAGTCAAGTATTCTTGTTCTGCTAAGAAGCTAGCTACTGTTGCCACTTCTTCAGCTTTTCCGATACGTTTCATTGGAATGCCAGCTAAAATCGCTTCTTGCATTTTTTCAGGAATAGCATCCGTCATGTCTGATTCAATAAAACCAGGAGCAATAGCATTAACTCGAATACCACGTGAAGCTACTTCACGCGCAACTGATTTTGTAAAACCAATTAAACCAGCTTTTGAAGCTGCGTAGTTTGCTTGTCCAACATTTCCTCGTAAGCCAACAACGCTTGATAGATTGATAATAGCACCTTGACGAGCACGTGTCATCGGTTTTAAGACTGATTGCGTCATGTTAAATGCACCAGTCAAATTCACTTTTAAGACTGATTCAAAATCTGCTTCAGTCATTTTTAACATCAATTTATCATTTGTGATACCAGCATTGTTAACCAAAATATCAACAGAACCAAGTTCTGCAATAGCTTCGTCAACCATACGTTTAGCATCATCAAATTGTGATACATCACCAGAAATTGCAATAACTTTCACACCGTAGTCGTTAAAACTATCGATAAGGTCTTTTGAAATTTCTGAACGACCATTCAAAACAATATTGGCTCCAAGACTTGCAAAACGGTGTGCAATAGCCAAACCAATTCCGCGAGTTGATCCTGTTACAAAAACATTTTTATTTTTGATATCCATAACTATCTCCTATTTTTCTAGCAAAACACTCAAGCTTGCTTCATCCTCAACTGATGAGGTTGGAATACTTTTATCAATTTTACGAAGAAATCCACTCAAAACTTTACCTGGACCAATTTCAATAACCTCTGTCATTCCAAGTCTACGCATTGTTTCAATAGAATCGTAAAAACGAACTGGTTCTTTTACTTGTCTTGCAAGCAAAGCTTTAATATCACTGTATTCCATAACTTTAGCTTCAGTATTTCCAATCAAAGGAACCTGAAAATCTGAAAATGTTACTTTATCAAGAACCTCTGAAAGTCGTTTGCTAGCTGGTGCTAACAAAGCTGTGTGGAAAGGCCCAGATACTTTCAACGGAATCAAACGTTTTACACCTGCTTCTTTAAGAAGTTCAACAGCATAATTTACTGCTTCCGTTTCACCACCAATCACAATTTGTGCCGGTGTGTTGTAGTTAGCTGGTGTCACCACACCTTTAATAGAAGCTTTTTGACAAATTTCTTCAATCAATGAGGCTTCCGTATTCATGACAGCGACCATTTTTCCAGTTCCTGCTGGAGCTGCAGTCTCCATAAATTCACCACGTTTAGCTACTAAAGCAACAGCATCCTCAAAGCTCAAAGCCCCTGATGCTACTAAAGCTGAATACTCCCCTAATGAAAGTCCAGCAACCATGTCAGCTTTAAATCCTTTTTCCTGAAGCAATCGATAAATTGCAACTGAAGTTGTCAAAATAGCTGGTTGTGTATAACGTGTTTGATTTAACTTATCTTCTTCATTATCAATTAAATCACGAAGATTGTAGCCAAGAATAGAACTAGCTTGATCAAAAGTCTCACGAACAATCGGATATTTTTCATATAAATCACTTGCCATTCCAAGCTTTTGAGCCCCTTGACCAGCAAATAAAAAGGCAGTTTTTGTCATTAAATCCTCCCAAACGGAATTTGATTTTTAAATAGAAATATTAATCTTTTTCAATATCAGCCCAACGTTTAGCTTCTGCTAAAATCACTTCTTGAGCACCATAATAGATATCTTTTAAGATTTCTTCACAAGTTTCTTCTTTACGAATCAAGCCTGCGATTTGGCCAGCCATGACTGAACCAGTCACAACATCACCATCAACAACAGCATTACGCAATGCACCTGCTCCCAAAACTTCGATATCTTCTTTAGCTTTCTTACCAGCCAAGAAATCTTTTTCAGCATGCGCATATGATGTTGTTAATTTATTTTTAAGTGATCGAACAGGATGTCCAACAACAGAGGCAGAAATCACTGTATCAATATCTTTAGCTTTCAAAATTTTATCTTTAAAGTTTTGATGAGCGTTAGATTCTTTAGCAACTACAAAACGTGTTCCCACTTGGACAGCTTCCGCACCCAACATAAAGATAGCTGCTGCCCCATGTCCGTCAGCAACACCACCTGCACCAATAACAGGAATATTGACTGCATCAACAACTTGACGAACAAGAGTCATTGTTGTCAATTTACCAATGTGTCCACCAGCTTCCATACCTTCTGCGATAACAGCATCAGCACCTAGTTTTTCCATACGTTTTGCAAGAGCAACACTAGGAACAACTGGAATGACAGTGATACCAGCTTCGTGGAATCGTTCCATGTATTTCCCAGGATTACCTGCACCAGTTGTGACAACTTTAACCCCTTCTTCAATAACAAGATCAACAATGTCATCAACAAATGGAGACAAAAGCATAATATTAACACCAAAAGGTTTGTCTGTAATTTTTTTAACCTTGTCAATATTTGCTTTAACAACTTCCTTCGGTGCATTACCGCCACCGATAATACCTAAACCACCAGCGTTTGAAACAGCACCAGCCAAGTCACCATCGGCAACCCATGCCATACCACCTTGAAAAATTGGATATTTGATATTTAATAATTCTGTAATACGTGTTTTCATGTTAAACCTTCTTAGTCTTTACCAAACAATAATTTGATAGTCAAACTATCATAATAAGAAGAGAGGGAGTAAGATAAGTTTTCATTAATTAGCAACTTATCCCACAGCCCTTCCTACTAAATATAGTGGAGTTAGTTTTTTAATCCCAACTCCAGCCATGTTATTATTTTGTTTTTTCTTCAACGTAAGCAACCAAGTCACCTACAGTGTTAAGACCTTCTTCAGTTTCGATTTGAATATCAAATGCATCTTCAATTTCTGAGATTACTTGGAAAACGTCAAGTGAATCAGCATCAAGTTCATCAAAAGTTGTTTCCATTTTAACTTCGTCAACTTCTTTACCAAGTTCTTCAACGATAATTTCTTGTACTTTTTCAAATACTGCCATGATTAATTCTCCTTAATAAATATATATAATTATCTCATGCTAATGCACAAGTTTGTAACTAGATTTTAACAATTAGGCTTCCCCATGTCAAACCTCCACCAAATCCTGATAGAAGCACTGTTTGAGAGCCGTCTAATTTAATAATTCCCTTATCAACAGATTCTGCTAAAAGAATTGGAATACTTGCCGCACTGGTATTACCATATTCCATCATATTCGCTAAAAACTTGTCTCGATCAATATCCATTTTTCGAGCCATTTTATCTAGAATACGAATATTAGCTTGGTGAAGCAACAAATAATCAATATCCTCTGATGAAACCTCTGATTCATCAATAAGGGCTTTAATACTTTTAGCCACATCTCTGATAGCAAAATCAAAGATAGCTCTTCCTTCCATTTTAAGGAATTTATCATCGTCTTCTTTTTCAGAAAACGGAGATGATAAGCCAACTTTTCCAGAAGTTAAACTTTGACCGCGACTACCATCTGTATTCAAAGATTCTGCTAGGAAATGTTTAGTTTCTGATGCTTCAATTAAAACACCACCTGCTCCATCTCCAAATAGTACAGAAGTACTACGATCTGACCAATCTAATGTTTTTGATAGGGTTTCAGCACCAATTACGATACCTTTTTTGTAGATTCCTGACTGAATAAATTTATCTGCAGTCGCAAGGGCAAATACAAAACCACTGCATGCCGCTGTCATATCAAATGCAAAAGCATTAACAGCGCCAATATTAGCTTGAATACGTGCTGCTGTCGATGGCATAAAACTATCAGGTGTAATTGTTGCAACAATGATGAAATCAATGTCTTCAGCTAATAAACCAGCTTTTGAAAGTAGTTGCTTAGCAACTTGTGTCCCTAAATCACTAGTTGTTTCATCTCGAGTGATATGTCGTCTTTTAATCCCCGTGCGAGATGAAATCCATTCATCGCTGGTGTCCATAATTTCAGACAAATCATCGTTTGTAATCACTTGTTCAGGGGCATAGGCTGCTGCCTGAGCAATTCTTGCAAATACCATTATTACATTAACTCCTCAAGAAACTTGTGAAGATTTTTTAAGCCTCGTAAAAGAGCTTCTAGTTCTTCTTCATTCATATCTTCAGCAATATGAGTAACCATATTTTTATGAAACTTATGATGAAGCCTATCTAACAATCTTCCTTTTTTTGTTAAAGTTAAATGAACCACACGACGGTCTAATTTTGAGCGTTGTCTTTCAATATAACCTTTTGCCTCAAGCTTATTTAAACTAGTGGTTATTGTACCGAGGGTCAACATCAACTCACGTGCAATATCACTTGGAGTCACATTAGAATTTTTACCAATAATCTCAATGGTGTGCATTTCCTTTAACGAAACGTCGTTGAACTGACTAGTTCTCAAACTCGTCTCTTCAATAACCTGTACACGATTAAAAATATCTACTAGATACTCATTGATTCTATTATAATCCAAGATTTCACCTCCTAAATAAACTTTGACAATCAAAGTATATCAAACATCAAAATATTTTGCAAGGAATTTCGAACTAATCTGAAAAAATAATTTGAAAATCAAACAATTATTTACGCTATTTTCCAGAAAATTTCGGGCGACGCTTTTCAGCAAATGCTCGAACACCTTCCTTGAAGTCTTCCTTAAAGGCTAATTCTTCTTGAAGTTGTAATTCAAGTTTTGTATAATCCTCCCAACCTTCAAATTGTGCTTTCCATGACATTTCCTTAATGGCACGATAAGAATTAATTGAGCCACGAAGCAAACGTTTAGTCAACTGATTGGTTGTACGTTCTAATTTTTCTGATTCACAGAGGCGATAAACAATGCCGTATTCAAATGCCTTTTCAGCATTAACACCTTCGCCAGTCATTGCCAACTGGACAGCACGTGTTGTTCCAATAGAGCGGCTCATTAGAAAAAGACCACCAGCATCAGGTGCTAGTCCTACCCCAACAAAAGCTTGAATAAACTTAGCTTTTTCACTAGCAACAACAAAATCCGCTGCAACTGCCATATTCGCCGCAGCTCCAGCAACCGCACCATCTACACTCATAATAATTGGTTTAGGCAGTTTTTTCATTGAAAAAGAAATTTTATTAACCAGACTAGCAATTTCAACTAAAGATTCAACATTATCAGACTCAACAGCTCGTTGCATTTCAGCTAAATCACCACCGATTGAAAATACTTTTCCAACCGCTTTGATGACCAGAATTTTAACAGAATCATCTGCCTTAACAAGTTCTAAAACTTCAAGAATTTCTTGGCATGTTGGAATATTAAACCCATTTGAAATATCAGGGCGATTCAAAGTTAAAGTTGCAACTTCCCCGTTTTCATAAATGACATTATCGAAAGACATTTACCCACCTCCGTCGGATACGATAAAATTAGTTTGATTATAAAACTATTTTGCAAAATGTATTTTAGCATACAAGACAGCAATAAATCAAGCAAAAATAGGATTTTTTTAAAAATTAATTTGATTTTTAAATATTTAAATTATCAAAGTATTATTCAAAAAAAGTAGGAAAACTCCTACTTCTAATATGTTTTTTCTTCTAAAATCTCAACAATTTGAGTCAAATTTTTTACCAATCGACTAGCCTTTCTTTGATTCATATCAAAAAGATTATCTTCGATTGCCCAAACAGTTAAATCAGCAGAAACTCCCGCTTGAATCCCTTTTTCACTATCTTCAATAACCAAAGTCTCAGCATTACTAAAGCCCAATTGTCTTCTTGCTTCTTGATAGATAGCAGGGTGTGGTTTTCCTTTTTCAAATTCTTCCCCAGATAAAATCACTGAAAAATAGTCTTTTAAATTTGTTTCTTCAAGAGCTTTTAAAATGTCATGCTTTGTTGAGCTCGAAGCCAGCCCCAAACGATATCCCTTTTCAAAAAGCCCTTTAACTACTTCAAATGTATCCTCAAAAATCAAGTCTTTATAAGGAAGTGGATGAGTTTTTTTGTAAATCGAATATTCAACTTGTAATTGATCTGTATCCCACTTATCAAAATCATCTCTCAAAATATCTGGCCAAATCTGCTTCATATTTCCACCGATGAAGAAACTTGGTGGTAAGTGTTTTATGCTAATTCCTTTATCAGCTAAAAACTTTTCACGACGTCGATAGTAAAAAGTTTCAGTGTCAAACAGGACCCCGTCCATATCAAAAATAATTGCTTTATAATTTTCCATTCCTCTATTATACTATCTTTCTTTTTATTTGAAAAACTGCTGACAAATTTTCAGAATTTTGCTATAATTGTATACAAATTTTAGAAAAGTGGAGAATGTCATGAAAGTAATCAAATTTGGTGGTAGTTCACTGGCTTCAGCTGAACAGCTGAAAAAAGTTTTGAATATTGTGAAATCTGATAGCGAACGTCGTTTTGTTGTTGTATCAGCACCAGGAAAGCGTAACTCAGAAGATACAAAAGTAACTGACGCTCTTATTAAATACTACAAAAACTATACTTCTGGTGAAGATGTTACCGCAGCACAAGAATGGATTATTAACCGATACCAAGCCATTGCTGACGAACTTGAACTGAATTCATCAGTCATGAGTAAAATTGCTGGAGCAATTACAAATCTTGCCACTCTCCCTATCGAATGTAATAAATTCTTGTATGACACATTCCTAGCTGCTGGTGAAGATAATAATGCAAAACTTGTCGCTGAATTTTTCCGAAAAAATGGAATCAACGCACGCTATGTTCACCCAAAAGAAGCAGGAATTATTGTTTCAAGCGAGCCTGGAAACGCACGAATTCTCCCTTCTAGTTACGATAAACTAGAAGAACTCCGAGACTCTGATGAAGTTCTCGTGATTCCAGGATTCTTTGGTGTAACAACTGATGGTCAAATTTGTACTTTCTCGCGTGGAGGATCTGACATCTCAGGCTCAATCGTTGCAGCAGGTGTTAAAGCTGATTTATACGAAAACTTTACAGATGTAAATGGTATTTTTGCTGCACACCCAGGCGTTGTTCACAAACCACACACCATCCAAGAGCTAACATACAGAGAAATGCGTGAACTTGCTTATGCAGGATTTTCAGTACTCCATGATGAAGCACTCATTCCAGCCTATCGCGGAAAAATCCCTCTCGTCATCAAAAACACAAACAACCCTGAACACCCAGGAACTCGAATCACACTAAAACACAGCGGACCAACAGTACCAGTTATCGGAATCGCTGCTGATGACAAATTTGCAAGTATCAACATGTCAAAATACCTCATGAACAGAGAAGTCGGATTCGGGCGAAAAGTTCTTCAAATTTTAGAAGACCTCAATATCCGCTGGGAACACATTCCAACAGGAATTGATGACATGTCAGTCATTGTACGAGAACGTGAACTAACTCCTATTAAAGAACAAGAAATTATCTCATATCTTACGCGAGAACTCGCAGTTGATGAAGTTGAAATCGAACACAATCTTTCAATTATCATGATTGTCGGTGAAGATATGAAGAACCACATTGGGGTTACAGCAACAGCAACAAGAGCCCTTTCAGAAAAGCACATCAACCTTGAGATGATTTCACAAGGATCAAGTGAGGTTTCAGTCATGTTTGTAACACAAACAGAACACGAAAAAGAAGCCGTACGAGCACTATATCAAACCTTCTTCCGTGCAGCCGAATAAACTAAAAAAAGAATCAGATTGTTCACTGATTCTTTTTTAGTGCTTAAAGTCAGAAAAGTAAGGTTCAATTTGGCGTAAGAAGGCTTTCTTCCCTTCAAATCGTTCCCCTCTGACCACTTTTGCTAGCTTTTCTTGCTCTTCTGAGTTTAAAGTTGCTTTTAATTGAGACAAACTATCTCGGTAAGCAATAAAGTCTGCTACTTCAAAAAAATTAAGCTGAGGGACACAATGACTAATCTCACCTATTTCTTCATAAGGCATACGATTAAATTTACGTTTAAAGGATTCCTGATGGCGGATGGTATCCTTTACATGATTAGAAAATTTTGTCTTGAAGTAAGTATAGCGTCTTCCCTCATTAATCAGAACCTCAGGATGTTCTTGCAGTAGTTTAAAAAAGACAATACGCCCTTCCTGAATCCAGTCGTCATAATCCCATAATTTTACAAAGTAATGACGTCTTAATTTTAAAATAATTGGTTTTACAGTTTCAAAATAGCTTTCAAAATCCACTGTTCCTATCTCCTTTTTCCTTTTTATTATTAAGGTACCCTTATTATAGAAAGGATTAGAAAAAAGGAACATGACAAAAATGTCCAAATGAGAATACAAGCACAAAAAAAGCAACCCGAAGGCTGCTTTCTCTACCGCTTTACGACTCCGCCAGTAGGACTCGAACCTACGACATCATGATTAACAGTCATGCGCTACTACCAACTGAGCTATGGCGGA
>SKEU01000065.1_pt1 | contig 101479 bp, 81 predicted proteins | sample 4819571 | NCBI WGS metagenome assembly SKEU01 (sample SAMN11008801, study PRJNA524170) | human gut metagenome | biome: Human fecal sample; material: Feces; isolation source: fecal sample from pouch patient p8, p16 | host: Homo sapiens | place: Israel: Tel-Aviv | collected 2015-06-23
TGATAGTTCCACTTACACTACTTTCTACACAACTCTGGAAGAATTTCTCTATTCCGTAGTGCATGATAGGATTCAGATAGCCCATCAGCACGAGTGGCAACTGCACTTCATTCTTGATGTCCTTCAACTGAGCGAAGAGCTTCTTTACGGTCATTCCATTCTTCAAAGCCTTAGTACCAGCACTCTGAATGACAGGTCCATCTGCCAGAGGATCACTGAATGGGGTTCCTACCTCTATCATATCTATTCCCTTGCGCTCCATCGCCTTGATCACATCACCCGTTCCTTCAAGGGTTGGGCAACCTGCGCAGAAATACAAGCTCAAAAGCTTGCGGTCTTTATTGTTTGCAAACAATGCATTTATCTTATTCATAATACTCTTTTTAAATTTCTTTGTTTTCTATATTTTCAAGAAATGTATTCAACTTCTCCACATCCTTTAAGCCCGGCTTCAACTCGAATTTCGAATTCAGATCGATTCCGATGCACTTTGGATGATGGAAGTTCCTGACTCTCTCTACATCCTCCGGTCCTATTCCACCACTCAAGATGAATGGAACATCGCCATCGTAATTCTCCAAAACCTGCCAATCAAACTGCTGACCACTTCCACCCACCGTTTTACACTTGGTATCGAAAAGGAAGTAATCAACAGCGCCTACGTATTCCTTATATTTCTGGATATCCCCGGCTGTGGAAACGCTGATAGCCTTGATAACTTTCAACAAGCCATTCTGCTTATGAAGCAGTTCACAGAGTTCGCGGTTCTCATTTCCATGCAACTGCACGGCATTCAAATCAAACTGATGAATCTTATCAGAAATCAATCCAGCAGATTCATTGACAAAGACACCCACTCTGCAAACATTCTTATCTGCAGCCGTTCGATCCACAGATTGAGAAGCGAATCTCGGTGACTTTGGGTAGAAGATGAATCCCATCATATCCCCCCCTAACTGAGCCACCTTTTCTATATTCTCAGGCTCACGCATTCCACATACCTTTACTAACATCTGCCTATGATTTTAACTGATTGATAAATTGAGCGAGCGCCTCTCCAGGCTCAGCCTGTTTCATAAACTGCTCTCCCATCAGGAAGCCACGGAAGGCTGCCTCATCACGGAGCCTTTTTACTATCATTGGATCAGAAATACCACTCTCGCTCACACGGCATACATCCTTCGGAAGTTTCTCTGCCAAGCGGAAGCTATTCTTTACATCCGTAACGAAAGTACCCAGATTGCGATTGTTGATGCCATACATATCCGGTTCCAGTTCCGCATACTCGAAATCTCTTTCGTTATGCATCTCCAACAATACTTCCATGCCCAACTGGTGAGCCATGTTCATCAGCCCCTTGCATTCCTCTTTACTGAGGCATGCCGCAATGAGCAGCACGGCAGAGGCTCCGCAATATCTCGCCTGCAACAGCTGATACTCCTCTATCACGAAGTTCTTATATAATATAGGTATGGAAACACCCACATGTCTTGCTTCCTGGATATACTCATCGTATCCGCCGAAGTAATCGATGTCTGTAAGGATGCTCAGTGCAGAAGCCCCGTTCTGCTGGTAGCTCAGCGGGATAATGCTCGCCTTGCCCGCCTCCTTGATCCAGCCCTTGCTAGGCGACTTTCGCTTGAACTCGGCGATGATACCCGTTTCCGAATTCATCAGTGCCTGCTTCATGCTTCCTCCCATCACCTTTCCCCCATCCTCCTGCATCTTCTGCTCGGTGAGGGTTATCATCTGTCGTGGCTGGATAAAGCGCTTTCGCTGCTCTATCTCCATCTTCTTATGAGCCACTATTTCTTCTAAAATATCTGCCATTTTTATGTTTTTACTTTTTTACTTTTAAGATAAAGACTTGGGGGACCAGCGATGGAATCGCTGGGAATTTACCCTTTTACCCCTTATTCAGCTCCACGAATTTCTTGAATGTGGCCAGCGCCTTGCCAGAATCGATGCTCTCTCTTGCTATCTCCACGCATTCTTCGATGCTCTTCTTTCCCTTCTCCATCACCTGGATTCCGAAGGCAGCATTGGCGAGAACGATGTTCTTCTGGGCAGGAAGCGCTCTGTTTTCAAGCACGGCATCGAAGATTTCCTTCGCCTCTTCCTCGGTGGCACCACCCTTAATCTCTTCTGGCTTGGCTATCTCGAAGCCCAGATCCTGAGGCTTGAAGATGCGCTCGTAATTATTGGTGGTTACCTTGAAATCGCCGGTAAGCGAAATCTCATCATAACCATCAATGCTGTTTACGATGCCATAGTCGATGCCCAACTTCTGATATACCTGATTATAAAGGCGCATCTGGTCGAGATTGGCTACACCCAGCAACTGGCACTTTGGCTGACTAGGATTTACCAGAGGACCCAGGAGATTGAACACCGTAGGAAACTGGAGTGCCTTGCGGACAGGGCCCACAAACTTCATTGCCTTGGCAAACAACTGGGCATGGAGATAAACGATGCCCGCCTCGTTGATGCTTCGGTTCAGGCGGTCGACATCATCCGTGAACTCCACACCGTGGTTCTTGATAACATTAGATGCACCACTCACCGATGTGGCTGCGTAGTTGCCATGCTTAGCCACCTTATAGCCGGCACCGGCGATGACGAAGCAGGATGTGGTAGAAATATTGAAGGTGTTCTTGCGGTCGCCGCCCGTACCCACTACATCGATGTATCGGTCGCAGTCGAGGATGGCAGGAACGCCGGTGGCAAGGATGCCATCACGGAAGCCCAACAGCTCATCTACGGTGACGCCTCTCATCTGCAAACCTGTGAGCAGGGCCGTGATCTGCTCCTCTGGGAACTCACTCTGGGTGATACCGATGATAATCTCCTTGGTTTCCTCGCGAGAAAGTTCCTCGTGGTTCAACATTCTGTTTAAGATGTCCTTCATTTCCATAATCATAATCTCCTATCTTTTATATCTTTTATTAAATGTAAAAAGGGCCTGTCGTAAGTTACGGCAGGCCCTTAGTATATCAGTTTCATATCTATACACGGCTTCTCGACTCACGACTTCTTGAATCTTGAGTTACGCCACCACCATGCTGTAGATACGAATATTGTCATCATATTGAATTAACTTTATTTGTTATTAATCTTGTTATTGAATTTATTCAGTTGCAAAAGTACACTTTTTCTTTTAAACTACAAACTTTTTTATGAGAAATTTATCATTTCAACAGGAAAAAGTTATTTTTTGCCCCATATTGTAGACAAAGATTAAGTCTACACCTTATTATATATAGAAGATATTTGGGAAAAACAAAAAAGAAATGAAGAAAATTAGGGTAAAATGTAATAAAGGAAACTTCCCGACGTTATGATAATAGAGAAAGGATTTCAATATTAACAATTTAATAGATATACGCCTATGAAGCATTTGTTTACTTCAGAAGAAATGAGACCGTCGGCAAAGACCATCTTTTTCATTAAGCAGTTGGCATACACCTACCGTGCCTTCAAGAAGAATGAATCTTGCAAGGCGTATTGGGTCAACTAGGGTCTAGGACCCTGACAAACAAAAAACAGAAAAACGATAAAGATGAAGACGATAGTTTCACCCTCACTCCTCTCAGCCAATTTCATTGACCTGAAGAGCGATGTAGAAATGATTAATAAGAGTGAAGCCGACTGGCTCCACATGGATATTATGGACGGCGTGTTCGTACCTAATATCTCCTTCGGCTTCCCAGTGTTAGAAGCCGTAGCGAAAGCATGCACCAAACCGCTGGACGTGCACTTCATGATTCTGCACCCGGAACAGTATATTGAGCAGACAGCCAAGACGGGCGCCATGATGATGAACGTTCACTACGAAGCATGCACCCACCTGCACCGCACCATACAGCAGATACATGCAGCAGGCATGAAGGCAGGCGTTACCCTGAACCCTTCTACCCCAGTGAGCGTTCTGGAAGACATCATCTGCGATGTAGACATGGTGCTGCTGATGAGCGTAAACCCTGGATTCGGCGGACAGAAGTTCATCGAAAACACCATCCAGAAGACAGCACGACTGCGCAAACTCATCAAAGAGAGCGGCAGCAAGGCACTCATAGAGGTGGATGGCGGCGTGCAGGGAGAGACCGCCCCACGACTGGTGAAGGCCGGGGTAAACGTATTGGTGAGCGGAAGCTATGTATTCAAGAGCAAAGACCCTCTGGCTACCATCCATTCACTGAAGGAACTGGAGCAGATTGAGGATTAACACTTCAGAATCTTTCCATAGGATTTTCAAGTTCCTAGAATCATCTTCTGTTCTTAGAAAAAGAATCTTCTGTTCTCAGAAAAAGCAACAGGCAGCTTGCAGCTGGAAACATTTAGTCCAGCTGCAAACTGATATGGTGCTCCTTAGCCATTCTGCGAAGGTTGAGGATTGCATAGCGCATACGGCCCAGACTGGTATTGATGCTCACATTGGTGGTCTCGGCGATTTCCCTGAACGACATGTCCTGGTAATATCGCATGTAAACCACTTCACGCTGGTTGGCAGGCAAGAACATCATGAGCTTCTTCACGTCGCCCATAATCTGCTCACGCACCAGCTCGCGCTCCACGTAGCTATCTATCACACCGTCTCCCTTCAGACCCGACAGGTCGTTGTTGTTCTTCTGGTCAACGATGCGCTGATGCTTCTGGTCACGGTATCCATCAATGATGACGTTATGCGCAATGCGCATGAGCCATGCACCAAACTTACCATTAGGTGAGTAGGCACCATTCTGGAGCTTGACGATGGCTTTGACGAAAGTCTCCTGAAAGATATCATTCGCCACTTCCTCATCGTGTACTACAAACATGATATAGGAAAAGAGCTTCACTTCGTTGTGAGCCAACAAAAGGTCAAAAGCCTTATTGTTGCCCTCGACGTAAGCCAAGGCCAATTCCTCATCTGTCATTTCATTCAGATTTCTCATTTCTTAAATATTTATTAGTATATTAAGTAAATGTCTAATCGATAGGCGAACAGTTTAATTATTGTATGATTGATGTTAAATTTCGCTACAAAGGTACACTTTTTTATTAAAACCACCAAATTTTTACGGATAAAAAAGCGGTTTCTTGCATTTTTAACATTTCAAAGTCCCCTTATTCTAAATAATTTCATTATCTTTGCATCGGTGTATCTTCTTATCAGATAAGGACATAAAACCAACCTATTTAAAAACATATTTAGATAAACAGAACAATGAAAAAAATCTTTAAATTGTTGCTCATCGCCCTGCTGATTCCTGCCTGGACCAACGCCGCAGGATGGGACGAAGCGGAGTACAAGCGGATTGAACAGAGCATTCAACTGCCTGATTTGCCGCAGTCGGCAAAAGTGTATGACATCTCCAAGTATGGTGCCAAACTGTCGAATCCGGCAGCACAGAACCAGAAAGCCATCAACAAGCTCATCGCCCTGGTTTCGAAAAAGGGAGGCGGATGCGTGGTGATTCCTAAGGGTACCTGGAAGACGGGTGCCATAGAGATGAAGAGCCGCGTGAAACTGGAGGTACAGAAGGATGCTACCCTGCAGTTTGTTTTCGACACCAAGCTCTATCCACTGGTACGCACCTCATGGGAAGGTCTTGCCTGCTGGAACTACTCGCCTTGCATCTATGCCTACAAGGCTACCGACATCGCCATCACCGGCGAAGGTACCATCGACGGAGGCGGAAACATGGAGACGTGGTGGCCGATGTGCGGACACAAGAGATTCAACTACAAGGAGGGCATCACCAAGGAAGCACAGTGCCTGGGTTCGCGTGCCAAACTGCTGAAGCAGGCTGAAGACGGCGTGGATTTCGACCAGCGCAAGTTTGGACTGGGACAGGGATTGCGCCCTCAGCTCATCAACTTCGTACGCAGCGAGCGCATCCTCATCCAGGGAGTAAAGCTGCTCAACTCGCCTTTCTGGGTAATCCATCCACTGCTCTGCAAGAACATCACAGTGAAGGGCGTAACCATCTGGAACGAAGGCCCTAACGGCGACGGATGCGACCCTGAGGCGTGCGAGAACGTGCTCATCGAGGACTGTATCTTCCACACCGGTGACGACTGCATTGCCATCAAGATCGGAAGAAACAACGACGGCCGACTCTGGAACCAGCCATCACGCAACATCATCATCCGCAACTGCGAGATGCAGGATGGACACGGAGGCGTGGTAATCGGTTCGGAAATCTCGGGCGGTTGCGAGAATGTGTATGCAGAAAACTGCCGCATGGACTCGCCTAACCTGGAGCGCATCCTCCGCATCAAGACCAACAACTGCCGTGGCGGATTGATTCAGAACATCAACATGCGCAAGGTGACCGTGGGGCAGTGTAAGGAAGCCGTGCTGAAAATCAACCTCGACTACGAGCGCAAGGAAATCTGCTACCGCGGTTTCGAGCCTACCGTGAGAAACGTGAGCATGGAAGACGTAACCTGCCAGAAGAGCAACTATGGTGTGCTCATCATCGGCAGAAACGAGGTGGAGAACGTTTACGACATCGACGTAAAGAACTGTACCTTCAACGGCGTGGTGAAGAAGCCTGTGCAGATGACCGGCAAGACCCGCAACGTGAAGTTTGAAAACCTGATGATCAACGGTTCGCTGATTCTCAGCAAGGCAGAACAGCCTTACCAGAACTATTCAGAGTGGCTCACCCACAGCGAGATGCATCGCACTCCACACCCATACAACCTCGACTTCAGTCCAAAGAAACCACGCTGGAGCTATGTGATGGGCATCGAGATGGAAGGCATGCTCGACACCTATTTATATTATAAGGACAAGAGCACCTTCAACGCCAAGAATGCCTTCAAGGGCACAGAGAGCACTGCCGACCACGAGAGCATCATCGAATATCTGAAGGAATATCCGGCGAAGATGATTGACGAGAAGGGAAACATCACCGGCTATAAATACGAGGATTTCAACCTCGACAACGTGCGCACGGCGAAGTTTATCCTCCGCATGCAGAACCTCTTCCCTAGCAAGGGAAACGAACTGGCACTGAAGACCCTGTTCAAGCAGCTCCAGAACCAGCCTCGCACCAAGGAAGGCGTTTACTGGCACAAGGCTATCTATGCCAACCAGGTTTGGCTGGACGGTATCTTCATGGGCTTGCCTTTCTACTGCAACTATGCCGTGCAGAACCTGAAGCCTAAGAAGGCGAAGAAGATTCTGGACGATGCCGTAGACCAGATGATCAAGACTGATTACCGCACCTACGACGAGAAGACCCAGCTGTGGAAGCATGCCTGGGACGAGACCCACGAGCAGTTCTGGGCTGACAAAGAGAACGGTAAGAGCCAGCATACCTGGGCGAGAGCCTTGGGATGGTATGTGATGGCGATGACCGAGTGCCTGGAGGCGATGCCTGAGGACTATGCTCGCCGTGGCGAGGTAATCGCTCTGCTGAACAAGGCGATGGAGAGCGTAGTGAAATATCAGGATAAGAAGACGGGCGTATGGTATGACGTGATGGATGTGAAGGATCCACGCAACTATCTGGAGAGCACAGCATCAAGCATGTTTGCCTACGTAATGCTGAAAGGTTACCGCAAGGGTTATCTCGGCGAGAAGTTCCGTGATGCCGGTGTGAAGGCTTACAAGGGCATCATCGACCAGTTTATCCAGGTAAATGCAGACAAGACCATCAGTCTTACCAAGTGCTGTTCTGTAAGCGGCTTGGGCCCTGGCCCTGGTCCATACGTCAAGAAGCCAAACTTCAAGCGTGACGGCAGCTTTGAGTATTACATGAGCGAGCCAATCCGTGACAACGACGCCAAGGGCGTTGGTCCATTCCTCTGGGCTAGCCTGGAGATGGAAATGCAGGGATTGAACAAGTAATTGCAAAGATTTGAATACATCAAATAATGGCTGAATTTTGAATACATCCATATCAAATGAATAACAAGAAGATATTAACAAGCATGGCAGCAGCACTGATGAGTGCTGCTGCTTTGGCACAAGCCCCAGCCTTTCCGGGCGCAGAAGGTCACGGAAGATATGTAACGGGCGGAAGAGGTGGAAAAGTAATCCATGTAACTAATCTCAACGACAAGGGTACCGGATCGTTCCGTTCCGCAGTAACAGGCAACAGCAAGAAGATCATCGTCTTTGATGTGGCTGGCGTCATTCCGCTGGCTTCCGACCTCACCATCGGAGCCAACACCACCATCTTAGGTCAGACTGCTCCTTCTCCGGGCATCACTCTGAGATATTACACGGTTCGTCCGGAAGACAACTGCATCATCCGCTTCATCCGTCTGCGCCGCGGACAAGAAAAGGACATCAATGATGGTGCTGATGCTACCTGGCAGCGCAACAAGACGGGCATCATCTTCGACCACTGTTCCTTCAGCTGGAGTATCGACGAGGTGGCATCTTTCTACGACAACAACAATTTCACCATGCAGTGGTGTACCGTTGCCGAGAGTCTCACCAATCCGGGGCACTCCAAGGGAGCACATGGCTACGGAGGCCTCTGGGGCGGCAAGCTCGCCAGCTTCCACCACAACTTCGTAGGACATCTCATGAACCGAGGTCCACGCTTCAATGGTGCCAGATACGGATGGACAGGACACACCAGCAACAAGGAATACGACACCTATAAGTGGGAGAACCCCGTACAGGCAGAAAACGTTGACTTCCGAAACTGCGTGATGTATAATGCGCAAGGTACCTGCTACGGAGGTCCTGGCGGCGGACAGATCAACATCGTGAACAACTACTACAAGGCAGGACCTAGCCAGAGTTTGAAGAGCAAAACCCTGAATGGCATCAAGGTAAGCGTAAGCTCCGGAAAGGAACGTGGCAGTCAGAACCGAATCACGCAAGTCACCGTATCCAGCAGCGGAAATTCCGACAAGAAGCATCCTGAGTTCTACGAGATGACCAGCCGTTATTTCATCAGCGGCAACACCACCGAAACCACCAAGGGAACTGTTACCAAGAACCAGGACTGGAAGGGCGTGGAATACGACAAAGGTACTTACACTTATAATGGCGAGAGATATTCTGCTGATAAAAAGAATTTCTACGGAGATGCTGTAGCCCACCAAACCATTGATGGTGTTTCGTGCGTGAAGATCAAGATGGATAATCCTGCTCCTACGGGAGAGGTTACCACCCACTCTGCAGCCGAAGCATTCAGCAAGGTACTGGCATACGGCGGAGCCTCGCTCTACCGCGATGAGATAGATGCACGCTACATGGAAGAGGCTAAGACCGGAACGGCACAGTATAAGGGAAGCATCACTCAGTCGCCAGGTATCATCGATAAGGTATCAGACGTAAACGGCTACACCGAATCTACTTTCGGCACCGCTTCCCGTCCTGCCGACTTCGATACGGATAAGGACGGAATTCCGGATGCATGGGAGCTTGCCAACGGTTTGAATCCAAACGATGGCAGCGATGCCCTCACCTACTCGCTCGACGGCAAGGGTTACTACACCAACGTGGAAGTATATGCCAATTCGCTGGTAGAGGACATCATGAAGCAAGGCAATGCTGATGCAGAAAACAAGGTGGATGAATACTATCCAGAATGCAAGAATCCCACCGGTATCTCGCAAGTGATCTCCTCCTATCCTGGAGGAATAGCCAAAGTAACGTATTACAGTCTCAACGGCACTCTTCTTTCTGCTCCTCAAAAAGGAATCAACATCCGCAAGATGTTGTTTCAGAACCGAAAGACCATAGTGGATAAGGTTATAAAGGAATAAAATAAAACTTCTCATAAAACAAAAAGGGCATCCCCTCGTTTGGGAATGCCCTTTTGTTTTATCTGTTTATACAATCTGTTACTTTACATACTTCTTGCCATTCTTGATTACCAAGCCCTTGAAAGAGCCAGAAACCTGCTGACCAGCCATGTTGTATGTCTTGCCATCGTTCTTGGCAGCAGCCTCGATAGAAGAGATGCCTGTTGATGTGGTACCAGCAACAAACTTTATTCCATGCAAAGCAATGTCTGCACCAGTAGTCTTATCACCTTCTTTTACACCAGTAATTTCTACTGTATATTTCTTAGTAGCATCCAATTCAAGAGACACGACTGCAGATACAGAAGGCGCAGAAGTAGCGCTTCCTTCAACAGCAGAACCACCATCCTCTGGAGTAGCTACAACATACACGTCGCGAGAGTCAGTAGAGCTTGTTGTTGCACCATAAGCGGTAAGACCAGCCAAACCTGTTACATAAGCAGTGAAAGCCTTTTTGCTATTGCCCATCTTCAGATCGATACCAGGCTGCTTGTAAGTCTCCTCCTCACCAGTCTCAGGATTAATGCTACCAGCCTTTTTAGTTGCAGTCTGTCCACTACCCTCAGCAATCCAGCCCTCAGCAATACCAGCTGTTACATTCTCCTGATTAGTGATAAACACTGTTGTCTCTGCAAAAGACTTAAAAGTCTGAGCGTTCATACTTGCTGCCATAGCGACAGCTGCAATAAGAGTAAAAAATTTCTTCATAATTTTTAAAGTTTAAGTCGTTTATATTGTTTTTATTGTTTAATTTGTAATATCTATATATAAAATAGGTATGAATATCTAAATTAAAAATAGGTATGTACGTTTAAGTATTAATTTGCAATTGTTTACGGCAGCAAAAGTAATCAATTATTCGTCACTAACCAAGAAAATGAGCTGAAAATCTCCGAGATTTTGCGAAAACGTTTACGTGAAAGTATCACCACCCAACTCTTGTCTATCCCAAATAATATGCGTACTTTTGCCACCAAATAAACAAGTTCACAACTTAACAAACAAGTTCACAACTTATAAACAAGATTTTTAATAGACCTAAAAGAATATAACAGATGAAAAGAAATCTACTAAGATTCGGGCTTCTATGCCTGATGATGGTCTTTGCTTTCATAGCTAAAGCACAAGACGTTACGGCAGAATGGAACTTCAAAGCCAATTTGCCGGAAGGTATCCAAAGTATCCAGGTGGAAAAGAGCGTTAGTGCTATCGCTTCTACCGTGGAAGGTATCGAAATGACCGTGGATGCAACCAACGGCAAGTTGAAGGGCCGCTCTGCCGATGCCCAAATCAACAAGGGAACCATCCTGAAGGTTCCGGTGAAATCATCCAGAGACATCGTTACCATCATGAACTATGGCAACGAGAAGTATCGTGCTTTTTTCACCATCGGCGAAACGTCTTCTAAAGATGAAATCATTGAGCACAATGCTACTGTAGATGAAGCAGCTCAGGGTTTCGTACAGATTGAAGTAGCAGAGAACGGTTACTTCTACGGCATCAAGCTCGTTCAGGCAAGTGCCTTGCAGGAGAAGACACTCTACTCTACCGATTTCACCAACTGGGAGGCCATCGACCGTGCCAAGGCTACCGACGAGGTGGTAAAGGTGAAAACCCTCTACAGCAAGGAAGAACTCAGTTTTACATTCAATGGCGTGGGCGTTTATCCAGTAGGTACCAACGCTAAGTTCCCAGAAATTACAGGTTTCATGCAGACTGCTAAGTACACTGGCGAATACAAAGCTGCAGAACCTAGCGTGGTAACATCTCCATTGGCTAGCATCACCAAAATTACCCTGCACCAGGCTGCTACAGGTGGCAAGCGTGGTATCAAGGTATCAGTAAAGGGCGACGGCGATGCAGACTGGGTAGCAATCCACAATGTAGCTATCGCAAATGCGAAGGGCGAGGACCTGACCATCGAGGTAAACCGCACCAATTGTCAGATTAAGTTCGAGAACTTTGCTCTCGGTCAGAACGCTTACGTAACCGACCTCGCTATCTATGGCAATGTAGATATGAGCAAGGCTCCTATGCTCGGCAGCTTCCTGCTCAACGGCGAGAAGTATCATGCAGCCGACCTCTTCGCAGAGGATGCTTCAGGCAAGCAGGTGGCTACAGTTCTTATTTCAAAGAAGGCAAACCTCATCTCAGAGACCAATCCTCTGACAGAAATCACAGCAGACAACGGAAACATCAAGAGCATTACTTATGCTACAACAGGCGAAGGTGCAGAGCAGAAGACCGTGGCTACCCTCGTGGTAGAGGCAAACGGCGACAAGGCTACCTACGAACTCACCGTAGGTTTCAAGCCAGACTTCACCCTTACCTATTATGATGTAGATGGCAAGACTGTTCTCGGCACACAGGCTGTGGAGCAGGATGCAGAAATTGAGAAGTTCCTGGACGGAACAACAGAGAAGGTGACCGTAGCCGACGGCAAGAAGTTCCGTGGCTGGGCTTGCGACCAGAAAAAGGACAGCCAGAAGTTCACCGCTTCTTCTGTCATCACAGAGAACACATCACTCTACGCTCTGGCAACAGACATCGAGACAGCCAGCGGCACAGCCCGCTACGACTACGACCTGCAGAAGGAAGGTTTCGACATCAACGACCACGAGGCTATCGAGGTAGAAGGCGGCAAGTGGCACGACGCTACTCACGGCTGGACCTTCAATGCCGAGAGCAAGGTGAAGGTATTGATGGGCGGCAAGGGTTACATCAAGGTAGCACTCTGCCAGTATTCAGGCACAGGCAAGATCACCCTCTCAGACCCTCAGGGCAATGAGGTGGCAAGCATCGACGCCAAGGCTAGCAAGGACGGCAACTCTGGCATTCTCCAGAACCCATCAACAGAGAGCGGCTTCTATACCCTCTCATTCGAAGGCACAGCTTATATCCACAACCTCAGCATCGTGAACATGACTGAGCCTGCCTTCGCACAGAACGGCAACTGGTACACCGTGAAGGCTGGTGACGCACAGAGCTTCATCACCACACTGGAGGTAGTAAACGGCACCAACGCTGCTGCCGATGCAGCCCGCTCGTTCATCTTCCTGCCTAACGGCACATACAATCTGGGCGACCAGTGTCTCACCAACATCAGCGGAAACAACATTTCCATCATCGGTGAGAGCATGGACAAGACCATCATCGTAAACAAGCCTGCCATAGAGAACGAGGGAATCGGTACCACCGCTACCCTTCTCAACACAAGCAACAACCTCTATATGCAGGACATCACCCTGCAGAATGCACTGGAATACTACAAGAGCGGTTCAGCCGGTCGTGCTGTCTGCCTCCAGGATAAGGGTACCCAGACCATCTGCAAGAACGTGAAGATGCTCTCTTACCAGGACACCTATTATAGTAATGAGCCAAACGGCAAGGGCCAGTTCTACTTTGAGGATTCAGAGATCCACGGCACCGTGGACTATGTTTGTGGTGGCGGCGACGTATACTTCAACCGTGTACTCTTCGTAAACGAGAGTCGCAAGGAAGGCGAAAAGAACGGTGAGGATGTGATTGCAGCTCCTAACAGCAAGAGCGAATGGGGCTACATCTTCAAGGATTGCACCATCGAGAACAAGGCAAAGGCATTCAGCCTGGGCCGCTCATGGAACAACATCACCCGCCTTACCTGGCTCAACACCACCGTGAACCAGAAGGATGAGATTCTGAACGACGACAAGAAGTATGCTTACTTCACCATCAACGCGATGGGTGATGCAATGGCAGACAAGTTCCGCCTCGACGTATTGAAGGATGCAGAAGGCAACGTATTCTCTCCTGCAGAGAAGAAGGTAGTGTTCAAGGCATCAGACGGCAAAGTATTGAAGGACGAGGAGAACATCATCCTCACTGCCGATGAAGCAGCAGCTTACACCCTGGAGAATGTATTCGGCAAGTGGGAACCTGCTAAGTTGGCTGCCCAGCAGACCGCAGGCGCTGCAACAGAAGTTGACGGCAAGCTTTCATGGACAGGCGATGCACAGATGTACATCGTATTGAAGAACGGCGAGTTCTTCGCTCTGACCAGCGAGAAGAGCCTCGACCTCGAGGGTGCAACAGGAACATTCACTGTTCGTGCTGCCAACGAGATGGGTGGCTTCGGCGAGGCAGGTTCTATCTCTACAGGTATCCAGAACCTCACTTCTGCCATCGAGAACAGCCCAGCAGTGAAGACAGCCATATTCTCTGTAAGCGGCACTCAGCAGAGCCGTCTTCAGAAAGGCATCAACATTGTGGTAAAGACCCTGGCTGACGGCAGCAAGGAGACAACCAAAATGATTGTGAAATAACCCAATCATACAGTTGAGAAAGCTGAAAGAAAACAGTCGGAAAACTGAAAGAAAACAGTTGGAAAGCTGAAAGAAAACATGTAGAAATATCAGGTAAAATCCTGAAACCTTCATCCCCTAAAGAATAGCCCCGAAAAGGCATTCTTTAGGGGATTTTATGTTAAAATACACATTTTAGCAAACGTTTACGTAATCTTTTCTCCGATTTATACAATGTAATTCGATTTTTTTATCTAAATTTGCACACGGAAATATATAACCCGTGCATGAATTGGCGTCATAAAAGCGCCTTTTCGGAGCATAGTAGTTTTAATCTACTTAAATGTATAAATCGAGATTAAGAAACAAATTTTTAATAAGTATAATCTAACCTTATAAGTGTATGTCTGGTAATTATAACAGAAAAAAGATTGCGCTTGCAGGTGCGCTCATGTTCATGGTAACAAGCGTCTCAGCGCAAACGGTAAAGGGAGTTGTTACTGACAATACGGGCGAGCCAATCATCGGCGCATCTGTCATGGAGGTAGGTGTAGCTGGCAATGGTGGCGTGACCGACATTGACGGTAACTTCACAGTCAACTTAAAAGGCAAAAGCAAGAAACTGAAGATTTCATACATTGGTATGAAAGCGAAGGAAGTAAGCGTTGCTGGTAAAGAAACGATTGACATCAAGCTCGAGGATGACAATACCACCCTCAATGATGTGGTTGTAATCGGCTATGGTACTGTCAGGAAGAAGGATCTCACAGGTTCTGTATCTTCTATCAGCGACAAGCAGATTGCCAACGTCCCAGTTTCTAACGTGAGCGAGGCGATGACCGGTAAGATGGCGGGGGTGAACATCACCACCACAGAAGGTTCACCAGACGCTGACGTGAAGATTCGAGTGCGTGGTGGTGGTTCTCTTTCCCAGGACAACTCTCCTCTCTACATTGTTGACGGTTTCCCAGTAAGCTCTATCAGCGACATCGCTCCTAGCGAAATCCAGAGCATCGACGTATTGAAGGATGCTTCCTCTACAGCCATCTATGGTGCCCGTGGTGCCAATGGCGTTATCATCGTTACAACCAAGAGCGGTTCTGAGGGCAAGACTCAGGTAAACTTCAATGCTTCTCTCGGCTACAAGAAAGTATCTAAGTTGGTAAAGACTATGTCTCCATACGACTATGCATACTATCAGTATGAGTTGGGTAGCACAGACTATGGTAACTACAACGACCTCGACATCTGGAAGTCTATCGAAGGACGTGACTATCAGGATGAGGTATTCGGCCGTACAGGTAACCAGAAGCAGTATAACGTGAACGTAAGCGGTGGTACCAAGGATATCAAGTACAACGTCGGTTTCTCTCACAACGACGAGAAGAGCATCATGCAGGGTTCTGGCTATGCCAAGAACAATGTAAACGCAAAGATCAATGCCAACCTGAACAAGTGGTTGTCTCTCGACTTCAATGGCCGTATGGCTTTCACCAAACTGGATGGTTTGAATGGTGGTGCAGATACCAACGAGTCGAGTGCAGCAAACTCAGTTGTTGCCAACACCGTAAGATGGAACCCGGTAGAGCCTCTCTCTGGCACATCAGATGATGATGAGGAGAACAGCACATCTACACGCCGTAACCCAACAGAGCGTATCACCGATACCTATAAGTATCAGGAGCGTTTCCAGCAGAACTACAACGTAGGTTTGAACTGGAAGCCATTCAAGAATATCACATTCCGTTCTGAGTTCGGCTATGGCTGGAAGTACAACAATACCGACCAGGTTTGGGGTTCTAACGCAACCACCAACTCAAAGTATGGTTACAACGGTCAGCCACAGGCACAGTTCGTACGCTTGGAGAACAAGAACTGGCGTAACGCAAATACATTGACTTACGACAACAAGAAGCTTTTCCATGGTCGTGACCACATCAATGTATTGGTAGGTCAGGAGTGGAGCAGCAGTCAGGACGTAACCCGTACCAACACTTCTGTAGCCTTCCCTACTTCATTCACATTGAACGAGGTATTAGCAAACACAGCAGCAGGTACAGCACTTCCTAACGAAGGTAACATCAAGGCAGAGGAGAACATTCTCTCTTACTTCGGCCGAATCAACTATACGCTCAACGACAAGTATCTGGCAACATTTACTCTTCGTGCCGATGGTTCAAGCAAGTTCGGCAAGGACAACCGTTGGGGTCTCTTCCCATCAGCAGCTTTGGCTTGGCGTATGTCTGACGAGGAATTCCTGAAGGGTGCTTCCAGCTGGCTTTCTAACTTGAAGGCTCGTCTGAGTTTCGGTACAGCAGGTAACAACCGTATCAACTCAGGTTTGTTGACTACCACCTACTCTATGGCAGACAACACATCAAAGGCTCCATTCTTCGATGAGAACAGAGCTTCGATGCTTGAGCATGGTAAATATCTCTATAATCCAGACTTGAAGTGGGAAACCACAGTGACCCGTAACTTCGGTGTTGACTACGGCTTCTTCAATGGTCGCATCAGCGGTACATTGGACTTCTACTGGAATACAACCAAGGATCTCTTGATGCAGAGCATCATCCCTGCCAACACAGGTTACTCTTACCAGTTCCAGAACTTCGGTAAGACCTCTAACAAGGGTGTTGAGTTGGCACTCAATGCAGTAATCGTAGACAAGAAGAACTTCGGCTTGAACTTCAACTTCAACGTATCTTATAACAAGAACAAGATTGATGAGTTGAACATGGAAAACCCATGGCAGAGTTCTAACTGGAGTGGTTCTACCATCGCCAAGTATGAAGACTTCCGCGTAGAGCAAGGCGGTCGCCTCGGTGAGCTTTGGGGCTACAAGAGCAATGGTTTCTACACCGTGTATGATGCAGCAACAGGCAAGGGTGACTTGGTATTGAAAGCCAACGGCACTTGGGCACTTGCAGAAGGCGTAAAGGACAACAGCTACAAGCTCTTCGGCGGTAACCTCTATCCAGGCGTTGCCAAGGTAGAAGTTGATGAGAATGGTGATGCAGTGAAGCAGCGTCTGGGCAACACCGTACCTACCACAACTGGTGGTTTCGGCTTTGACGGTCACGTTGGTAACCTCGACTTCAACCTGTTCTTCAACTACTCATTGGGCAATAAGCTTGTGAACGGTACCAAGCTTGCCAACTCATTCTACGCTGGTTCAGCCAAGAACTATAACCTTGTAGATGATTTCAACGTAGGCAACCGCTATACTTGGATTGACCCAGCCAACGGAAACAACATCGGCCGCCCATCAGCTAGCCTCATCACAGAATATGGTGGTGTAGAAAAGGTGATGAACCGCTTGAACAAGATCAATGCCAACGCCAATATCTACAATCCAGCAGGCGTATCAACCATGCAGCTCATCAGCTATGCTGTAGAAGATGCATCATTCTTGCGTCTGCAGAACGTAACAGTGGGTTACACCTTGCCAAAGAAGTGGGTAAACAAGTGCTATATGCAGAACGTACGCATCTACTTCACAGGTTACAACCTGCTTTGCTTCACCAACTACTCAGGCTACGATCCAGAGGTTGATACAAGTTCTAAGAAGAACCCAATGACCCCAGGTATCGATTATGCAGCTTATCCAAAGAGCCGCACCTTCGTAGGTGGTATTAACGTTACATTCTAAAACTTTATAAGATAATAACAATGAACAAGATATTATATGCATTTGCATTGGCAGGCGTATTAGGATTGTCTTCATGCTCCGACTTCCTGGATCAGACCTCTCCATCAGAGATGACTGCTGAGAATACCTACGCCTCACCTTATTATACCAATCTTCGCGTCAATAAGCTCTATGGCGGAATGGCTCAGGACCGTACCTACGCACAGGACCTGTCTATTGTATGGAACCTGAACAGCGACTGCGAATTGATTGACGGTCTTGGCAGCAATGCTACCAACACCTCAAGTGAACGTGGTAACATGAACTATAACATGGACCCGGGATGGAGCAAGATCAGCGGCGTATGGGATGCTGAGTATGGTATCATCGAGGATGCCAACCAGATTATCGAGGGTATCCGCAGCAGCGCAACTCTCACTGCCGGTGGTGCTAACCAGAAGTCTATGGAGCGCAGCCTCGGCGAGGCACTCACCATCCGCGCCATGGTTTACTTTGACCTGGTTCGTATTTTCGGTGATATTCCTTTTAAGGTTGAAGCATCAAAGTCTGACTTGAGCAACGCTTACCTGGAGAAGACCGACCGCGACGTGATTATGGATTCCCTGATGAACGACCTGGATGAGGCTATCGAATACTTGCCATGGGCAGACCAAGCAACAGGCTATACCACAGAGCGCACAACCAAGGGTTATGCTCACGCTCTCCTGGCACAGATTGCCATGACACGCGCCGGCTACGCCATCCGTGAGAAGTCAAAGGACGGATATGAGACAGCATCTTACAGCGATGCTACTTATCCAACACAGCGCCCTGGTGCAGCAGACCGCAAGGCTCTCTACGAGCGTGCCCTGAAACACTGGTCAGCTATCATCAACGACAATACTCACAATCTCAACCCATCTTTCGAGAACGAGTGGTACTTGATTAACCAGCTCTCTCTCGACAAGACTTACCACGAGAACCTCTTCGAGATTCCTTTCGGTGAGAACGTAACAGGAGAGTTGGGTTACACTGTAGGTGTCCGCCTGAATGGTGTTACAACAGAATATGGCTATGGCAACTCATCTGGTAAGATGAAGGTTACTGCACCTCTGCTCTATTCTTACGACAAGAAGGATACACGCCGTGACATCACTTGCGCCAACTTCGAAATCAAGCAGGACGGCAGCAACACAATAGAGAGCATGATCAAGAATGCTCCTTTCGGCATGTATGTAGGAAAGTGGGATGCCCGCAAGATGAACAACACCTGGTTGCAGAACAACCTGAAGGCTACTGCTAAACACACTACAGGTATCAACCCTGTAAAGATGCGCTATGCTCAGGTATTGCTCTACTATGCAGAGTGCATGAACGAGTTGGCTGGCAATCCAGATGCCAACTACGAAGGTTCAGCAAACGGCATGACTGCCCGCCAGGCTCTGGAAGCAGTTCACACCCGTGCCTTCAATAAGGATGACAAGAACGATGCCAAGGCTTACGTCAACAACATCGCTTCTGACAAGGACGCGTTCTTCAACGCTCTCGTTCAGGAAAACATGTGGGAGTTTGCAGGTGAAGGTATCCGTAAATACGACCTGATTCGCTGGAACCTCCTCGTAGAGAAGATCAATGAGTTCAAGCAGACTTACCTGGCTGAGCTTGCAGATGGTACTTACCAGAAGACCATCTACTTCAACTACCTGGATAAGAACAAGACAAAGATTGACTTCTCTAGCGTAACATGGTATGGTATTCCTGACGGAAAGACATCTGCTGACTACGATGGCAGTATCGACTCATTCGGTGCAGCTAAGTTGGATTCTGGTTCAGATACACAGGTTGACGTAAACCTGCCATCTATCAGCAGCGGTTTGGTTGGCGATAACGTAGCAGTGAAGAACCGCTACCTCATGCCAATCGCTTCTACAACCATCTCTGCAACCAACGGTAAGATTCACAACTCTTATGGTTATGCAGACTAATTCATCTTTAATCAAAAAAGACAAGAAAATGAAGAGCATTAAAAACATATTGGGCACAGCATCTATGATGGCTTTGGCTTTATCGGCTACTTCTTGTACCGATGGCAATGACTGGGACGTAGATGGCAGCCTGTCAAGATTGTTCGGTCTCAACGGTGACAAAATCACCGTTGAAACTGCCGAAACATCAGCTACTGTTACATTCTCTGCCTTCACTTCAAAAACTGTTCCTTCACCAGAATACTATGTATTCGAGGTAAGCAAGGACTCTCTTTACGAAGGTGTTGAGAATGCGAACATCATCAAGTTCGGAGAAGATAAGACCTTAACTTCTTCTCCAGTAGTTCTCTCTGGTCTCGATGGCGACAGCAAGTACTACATGCGTGTAAAGGCTATGTCTTCTACTGTTAACGAGTCTAAATGGGTTTACTACAAGGATGGTTCATCTTTCAAGACAAAGGCAGAGCAAATCTTCAACAATGTAGAGGCAACCGACCTCTTCGAGGATCACGTGAACTTGAGCTGGACTCCAGGTGCTGATGTTACTCACATCACTTACGCCAACGCCAACGATGCAGAGAACATCCAGACTATCAATCTGACTGATGAGGAAAAGGCAGCTGGTAAATATACGCTTGCTGGCTTACAGCCAACAAGCACTTATAACATCATTATCTATAAGAATGACGTAAAGCGCGGTCAGTTGCAGATTACAACTCCTGCAGCCATGCCAGCAGCTAACTATAAGTATTCACTTTCCAGCGATGTAACAGTCATCTCACAGACTCTCATCGATGAGATAGCAGAACAGGCTAAGGCTGCAGCAGGCAACGAGACAAACTATAGCGCAACTATCGGTATCCCAGCCGGTGCCAAGGTAGCTCTCTACGGCACAAATGATTCAGACGGTGGCAAGACCAACGTAACCATCCCAGACGGAATGTCTGTTACATTCTTCGGTTTGGCTGGTGGCGAGACTCCAACCATCACCCTCGACAAGAACTTCGATATTGCAGGTTCTCATGCATTCATCAAGTTCCAGAACGTGAAATTGGAAGAGAATGGTGCTGGCTACTTCATCAACCAGAGCAAGGCTTGTACCGTTAGCGAGTTCACTTTGGAGGATTGCGAGGTTAGCAATGTCAAAACATCATTCTTCCGCCTTCAGAATGCTGATGAAGCCAAGTCTATCGGCAAGCTGACATTGAAGAACAGCATCTTCACTAACCTCTGCGCAGGTTATGGTTTCATCCACGTTGACGCTGGTAATGGTGTTGGTCACCTCGACAATGTAGAGATTGACGGCTGTACATTCAACAGCATCTGTGTAACAGGTAAGGTATTCATCTTCAGCAAGAAGACAAATATGCAGGACATCACCATCAAGAACAGCACATTCTACAATTGTAATGGTAACGGCCAGTACTTCGTCGACTTCAACGTTGACACATTTGGATCAAACACATTCACAATTGAGAACTGTATCTTCGGTAAGAGTGCTGATGAGGCTACCAACAAGAACATCAGAAGCAAGACTCCAGCTACTGTAGCCAACAGCTTCAGAACAACAGACTTCTTCAAGGTGATTAAGGGCGTGAATGATACAGAATTCAGCTCTACCCAGTTGTTCAAAGACCCAGCCAATGGCGACTTTACCATCAAGGCTGGAACTTTGAAGGAAAAGGCTGGTGACCCACGCTGGTATGCAGTAGAGGATTAATCCACAAGGATTAACATCTCATATAAATTTAAGAAAAAGTGCAATGCTTATATGGAGCATTGCACTTTTTTTATTTTCTCTTATTCTCTATCTCATTTTTACAATTATTTTCTTGGAAGTTACGAAGAAAAAGCGTATCTTTGCATCGTGAACACAAAATCGCAAAGATATGGCAAGATACATCAACCCATTCACAGACTGGTCGTTCAAACGAATCTTCGGCCAGGAATACAGCAAGGACTTGCTGATAGAATTCTTAAACCAGCTTCTCCTGGGAGAACAGCACATCAAGGATGTGAAGTTTAAGGACAAAGAGATGTTGCCAGAAACAAAAGACCAGCGAGGAATCATCTACGACGTCTTTTGCGAAACTGACACAGGTGAGCACATTATTGTTGAGATGCAAAACAAGAGTCAACCCTACTTCATAGACCGTTCTCTTTACTATGCATCCAAAACGATAGTAGATCAAGGCGTAAAAGGACGATGGGATTATCATCTCACGCCTGTTTATGTAATCTGCTTCATGAACTTTAATGTAGATGAAAATACGCCAAAGAAGTTCAGAACAGATGTTGTGCTTGCAGATAAGGAAAGCGGAGAGGTTTATTCAAACAAAATCCGTTTTATCTACTTAGTGATGCCTCTTTTTAAAAAGAAAGAAGCAGAATGTACTACGTTTTTTGATTGTTGGATTTATAATTTAAAGCATATGGAGACTTTAGAACTAATGCCTTTTGAGGCTCAGCACAAGATATTCAAGAGATTGGCAGAAATCGCTGACTCCAAGACCCTGACAAAAGAAGAACAGGAGAAATATGATAACAGCATGATGGTCATGTGGGACAATTATGCAGCACTTGAGCATGCCGTTAACAAAGGCATAAAAGAAGGTATGGAGAAAGGAATGAAAGAAGGCTTGGAGAAAGGAATGGAGAAAGGAATGGAGAAAGGAATGGAGAAAGGAATGGAGAAAGGAATGGAGAAAGGCATGAAAGAAGGAGAAAAAAAGAAAAGCCTGGAAGTTGCCAAGAAGCTTCTGACCTATAACACCCCTTTGGATATCATAGCTAATTCTACAGGCCTATCTATTGAAGAAATCAAGAAATTGAAATCATAAGAATTCTAGTGCAATGCTTATTTACTTGGAGCATTGCACTTTTTTGTTTCCTATTATAGTTCATAAAGATAAGGCAGATAAATTGCGTAATCGTTTTCGTAGTTTTTATACACTGATTGTATCAGTAATCGGCAGAAAAGTAGTAACTTTGCCAAAAAAGAAATTAAGCCTAAAAAATATGAATAGAAAAATGATTAAAACCATTGTGCTCGCTGCACTCATGGCTGTGCCTTTCTTTGCCAAGGCACAAAATTTTGCCGGCATCACTGCTGAGCAGAATGCACAGAACACCCCTGAGGGTTGGACAGCAGTTAACTTGCCACAGTTGCCTGCTATCACTTCGGCAAATACATTCAACATCAAGGATTATGGTGCCTCTACATCTGCTGCAGATAATACCAAGGCTATCCAGAAAGCTCTTGATGCAGTTCCTTCAACTGGCGGTATGGTCGTAATACCTGCGGGTATCTGGATGTTTGGTAGCACAGACCAGATGACCAGCAAGACCGAGGTACTCAGCATCAAGACGAAGACCATCCTTCACCTCAGCGCAGGTGCCACTTTGAAGCTCGTTGAATACGGCAAGGCTCCTAACAATAAGATTGTCTTCATCGGCGGAAAGAACAAGGGGAAGAACGTTACCGACATTGTTATCGAGGGTGAAGGTGAAACTTCAGTCATCGACGGTCAGGGTGCACGCTGGTGGCTCGCAAGAGAGAATGGCGAAACCTTCAATCCTGGCGCAATGATCCGCTTCGAGCAGGGCAAGCGCTTCCTGCTCCGTAACTTCAAGATTCAGAATACTCCGGGTGTAAACATCACCATCAGCAACAGCGGTAAGGCTAGCCATGCTACCATCCATGATGTAACCATCAGTGAACCTTCATCAGAAGCTGGCAAGGGAAAGGCATCGCATAACACCGATGGAATCTCTATCTGGGGTCCATACGTTAATATCTACAACTGTAACATCAGCAACGGTGATGACAATGTCGTTTGCGACAACGATGCACAGTACATCCATGTATGGAATTGCAAGTTCGGCACAGGACATGGAGCTTCTATCGGTAGCTACACCAACAACATCAAGCATGTATGGTTCGACAATATCAACATGAACGGAACAACAGCAGGTATCCGCATGAAGACAGGTATCAATAGCGACGGTACACTACGTGGCGGTGGCGAGGAAGACTGGAAGTTCAGCAACTTCACAATGACCAACGTGAAGAATCCATTTTCTATCGACTGCTTCTACGATAAGAACTACAACAGTGACCCTGCCGTAGATAAGGCAAACGCAAGAGAGTTGGATAGTACTACCCCAACCTACAACGGCATCCTGCTTCAGAACGTGAAGACTACAGATGTTTGCGATGGCAATGCCATCTTCCTGGTAGGTCGCCCTGAGAGCCACATCAAGAACGTGACACTCGACAACGTGCAGATTTCAGCCAAGAAGGGCATCGATATCCGCTTCGTAGATAATCTCGTGTTCAAGAACAACTCTAAGATTACCGTCAGCAGCGGTTCTATCTGGCTCAAAAAGTTTGATTCTACCTGGGATGACCAGTGTGGCGCAACATCTACCGGTTCAGGAGTAGTAGATACAAAGGGACCTTTCACCTTGAACTCAAAGACTTTGACTGATAAGACTGCCGGTTCTTTCAGCAATGGCTTCGCTATCAGCAACGAGAAGGGAAAGTCATACGATGTCGGTTCAGGTACTACTTATATCAAGTTTAGTGCTAACCAATACACCATTATTATTCCTGATGGTGTAAAGATCAGGAAGATGGATATCGAGGGCCGCAACAACTATGATACTGCTGATGCCTATATCGGCGAGATTAACGGTACAAGCTATGATGCATCAACCTATGCTTTCCCGAAGGATAAGAGCGTGAAGAAATATACGGTGGAGTTTGACTCACCAGTAGAGCACACCCTTACTTTCACTCCAAAAGTAAAACAGTGCATCTTGCAGTTCACTCTCTATACTGAAACATCTACAGGCATCCAGAACATCACTGCCATCGCCCAGCCTGCCAACAACAACGTTTACGACTTGAGCGGCAGAATGGTGAAGAGCAATGCCAAGGCTGATGATCTGAAAAGCCTCAACAAAGGCATCTATGTCTTCAACAACAAGAAATTCGTAACAAAATAAGTAACTTAGAAGTTACAAAATAGTTTACTTAAAAATTATTGACAACAATGAAAATAAAATCTCATTCACTCCTATGCGTTCTCGCAACCATCGCTTTGAGTTCTCCACTCACAGCGATGGGAGTAAACGCCCAGAAGGCAACATCACATACATGGAATCCGAATGTGAAGAGCGGAATGTATCGCAACCCGGTGATTGACGCCGACTACTCTGACCCGGATGTATGTCGTGTGGGCAATGACTACTACATGACTTCCTCTTCCTTCCAGTGTTTCCCAGGCTTGCAGATTCTGCACAGCACCGACCTGGTAAACTGGGAGATTATCGGAGCTGCCCTACTCGATGACTATCCTGTATTGCCAGAGTATCAGGGCACAGATTTGGACTGGCGCAAGAAAGTTCAGCATGGCAACTATGTATGGGCACCCTCCATCCGCTATCACGACGGATGGTTCTACATCTATTGCGGAGATCCAGACCAGGGTCTCTTCATGACCAAGACACAAGATCCTCGTGGTCCTTGGGAGCCTATCACCTGGGTGATGAAGGGAAAAGGTTTGATAGACTGCTGCCCTCTTTGGGATGAAGACGGCAAGGCTTATCTTTCGCATGGCTGCGCAGGTTCAAGAGCCGGCATCAAATCGGTGCTTTTCGTGGCTCCTTTGTCACCAGACGGAACCAAGGTGATTGGTCCTTCACGCATCGTATATGATGGACACGAAGACCAGCCTACCATCGAAGGCACCAAGTTCTACAAGCGTAACGGCTACTATTACATCATGAGTCCTGCGGGCGGCGTGAAGTATGGATGGCAGGTGGAACTGCGTTCCAAGAATCCATACGGTCCTTACGAGGAGTATGTGGGCATGGCACAGGGAAAGAACAAGAAGGTAAACGGTCCTCACCAGGGTGCCTGGGTAGATACACAGAACGGAGAGGACTGGTTCCTCCATTTCCAGGATAAGCATGCCTACGGACGTGTGGTGCATCTGCAACCAGCCAAATGGGTGAACGACTGGCTCGTTATCGGCGACGACAAGGATGGCGACGGCTGCGGCGACCCTGTTCAGCAATGGAAGAAGCCAAACTTGCCATCAAGCGGAAACTTCCAGCCTAAGGAATCGGATGATTTCAACAGCATAGATCTCGGTCTGCAATGGCAGTGGAATGGTCCTTACAGTCAGTACTGGTACTTCTGCGATGCCAAGAAATCCAAGTTGCGTCTCTATGGCGTGCAGCAGGCAGAAGATGTAAAGAACCTATATGATTTGCCAAACCTGCTGCTCCAGAAGCTCCCTACAGAGAACTTCACTGCCACAGCCAAGGTGAAGTTCATTCCTAACCGCACAGAGGCTTACAAGGAGAATGATAAGGTATTGGGCGAAAGTGCCGGTATGATTATGCAGGGCATGGACTATGCTGCACTCAAATTTGTTGATACCAAGGACGAAGGTGTTGTATTGCAATATGTAACTTGTGAGAAGGCAGAAAAGGGAAAGGCAGAGAAAGTGGTGAAGCAAGTAGCCATCAAGACCAGCAAGCAGCCTCAGCCTTACACCGTGAAATATGCTGTAGATGACATCCCGTCATCCCGCATCGCCACACAGGACGTATGGCTCCGTGTAAAGGTACACAGCAAGGGCATCGCCAACCAGATACAGGCTATCGCAGAATGGAGCTACAGCCTGGATGGCAAGAAGTTCATCAAGACAGGCAATCCGTTTACTGTGCGCGAAGGCAAGTGGATTGGAGCGAAACTCGGTTTCTTCAATACCCGCACAGCCAAGAAGAACGATGCAGCCTTCTTCGATATCGACTGGATTCACTTTGAAAAATAACGCTTCCTTCCGGATTCGTTATCATCAATGTACATATTTTTGGGAAATAAAAAATCCCCCTCACCGCAAACCAATGCAGCGAGGGGGATTAATAGTTATGAGTAATCTAAAATCTAATCCTTCTTTTCTTCTGCAGGCTCAGCCTTTGCTGTCTTCTTGGCTGGAGCCTTCTTGGCAGCAGTCTTTGCTGCAGGCTTCTTAGCTGAAGCCTTAGTCGCCTTCTCCCCACGGAGCTTAGCTACCTCTGCCTCAATCTTCTCAATCTTAGCCTGGAGACGGGTAATCTCCTTATCCTGCATCTCGATTTCCTGATCCTGGTTGGTAATGGTAGTCAGAAGTCCCTCCAACTGCTCATTATCCACCTCTGTAGGATAAAGGTTGTTTACTCGGGAGATGAAGTCACCAAGGATATTCATATAGTTGGTGAATGCATCGAATGGGCTAGAATAGATGCCACGATCCAAACCTACGTTGCTTGGCTTGGTGGTCATGAAGCGGAAGTTATTGCTTGCCTGCAGATAATCCCAGTCCTGATTGATTCGTGGGTCATTGGCAATGCGAACACGGTCGGCTACGCTATAGAGCTTGTTGAAAGCCTCACGCTGCATCGGGTTACCGAGCCAAGAGCTTACATCGCGCTCCTCATCTACCCAACTCAATGTATCAGGTACGTTGATCTCGCCTACAGACTTCATCTTCTGGCAAATCTCTGTAGGAGTAGAGAAGGTGATGCCACGATCCTTAGCACACTGAGGCAAAGCCTTCATAAACTCGAGGATGTTGCTTGACAAAGGCTGAGCAATACCCAAAGCAGACAACTCCATGAAGATATTGATTACCTGCTCCTCCTGTGGAGTGGCGGCAATTTCGTTCATATAGTTATCAGCGAAGAGTGGATAGCCCTCCCAATCGCTATTAGAGAAGCGGAGAGAGATATCGTCGCTCAAACGGATATCACGGAGCAAGAGCTTGAGCTTTGGATTCATCGCACAATGATAGACATAGTGAGGTGACTTCCAACCCAACACATGCTTAGCACCCTCGGTAAGCATACCGATGAAGCCCATATCAGCTACCTCGGCACCAATCTCATCGCTATAGATGAGAGAAGAGTTACGGAGCACAGTAGGCTTCTTGCCGAAATATTCCTCAATCTTGGTGCACTGGCGCTCTACCTCTGACTTGAAGCTCATCTCGTTGACCAAGGAAGCAAGACCATGAGAATAAGGTTCTGCGAGGAACTCCACGCAACCAGTCTTATTCAATTCCTGCAACTTCTCCAATACCTGAGGAGCATGGAGTTCCAACTGCTCCATACCCACACCAGAGAGAGAGAAGGCAACCTTGAAGTACTGGCCGTTCTTCTCTATCATTTCCTGAATGGCATTCAAGGCAGGCATATAGGAACGCTCCGCAATCTCATTGATACTACGATCATTCTCATAATCATCATAGTAATAATGATCTGTACCGATATCGAAGAAGCGGTAGCGTTTCAGATGGGTAATCTGATGTATCTCGAAATATAAACAAATTGTTTTCATACTTTGAACTTTAAATTTTGAACTTTGAACTTTATGATTAGCCCTTTAACATTTAACATTAAGCATAAAATATTAGTTCCATCCCAAAGTCTTGAGATAGAGATTCTTGATGCGAGCTCCCACTTTCTCCCAGGTAATCTGGTCTACCTCTTTTCTGCCTTCCTCCGAGAGATAGTCAAACAGGCTCTCGTTGTGGCAGATGCTGTAGATGGCATCAGCCAGGGCATGGATATCCCAGTAATCCACCTTGATACAGTTGGTGAGGATTTCTCCACAACCACTCTGCTTAGAGATAATGGTAGGTGTGCCACACTGCATCGCCTCCAGAGGAGAGATACCGAAAGGCTCACTCACGGATGGCATCACATAGACATCGCTATCCTTCAGGCACTCATATACCTGCTTACCACGCATGAAGCCTGGGAAGTGGAAACGGTCGGCAATGCCTCTTTCGGCTGCGAGATAAATCATCTGGTCCATCATATCGCCCGAACCTGCCATGCAGAAACGCACGTTGCGGGTACGGTGCAATACCATATTGGCTGCCTCTACGAAATACTCAGGACCCTTCTGCATGGTGAGACGTCCCAAGAAGGTTACCACCTTCTCCTTACCCTTATGGTCAGGGCGTGGGATGTCCTGCCATTCCTGCTTCAATGGATACACTGCATTGTGCATGGCGAAGCACTTGCGTGGATCCTGGTGATACTGGTTAATCACGGTCTGGCGGGTCAACTCAGATACACACATGATGCAGTCGGCATTGTCCATACCATCCTTCTCTATAGAATACACGGTTGGGTTCACCTTACCACGGCTGCGGTCGAAATCAGTAGCATGCACGTGGATGCACAGAGGCTTGCCGCTCACTCTCTTGGCATGGATGCCGGCAGGGAATGTCAGCCAGTCGTGGGCATGTATAATATCAAATTCTTCGCTACGGGCTACAACACCAGCAATGATGCTGTAGTTGTTGATCTCGTCGTGGAGATTAGATGGATAACCACCGGCAAAGTCCATACAGCCGAGGTCATTCACATTCATATAGTTAAAGTCGGCATAGATGTGGTCACGATAGCGGAAATAGTCATCAGGATTCATGATGTTGCCCACACGCTGCTGCACATAGTCACGATTGACGTCGCGCCAGGCGATAGGCACACTGTTCATAGCCACAAATTTACATGCACTGCGGTCCTCATCGCCGAAAGGATGAGGCAGGCACAGTGTAATATCAACATCACCCTGGGCATGCAAGCCCTGAGTGATACCAAAGTTGGCAGTAGCCAAGCCACCAAATACATGAGGAGGATACTCCCAGCCAAACATTAAAACTTTCATATAGCGTCCTCCTTATATTAATATTGATACTTTTCTAGTAATTCGAGTGCACGGAGTATCTCTGCTACGTTCATAGCAAAAGATATGGCACCACGACCAGAGAATGGTGGATTGCCATCGAAGAGCTCGCTGATGGTACCGAGGCAGTGATAAGACATCTCATCCTCATAACCCACCATCTGACGCTCTACGAAGCTCAAGCGAGTACGCTTGTACAGCTTCAAACTTGCCTCCATGTAGAAACCGCCGAGCCATGGCCATGCCGTACCCTGATGGTAAGCATAGTCGCGCTGAGTCTGAGGACCTACATAAATAGGATTGTAGCCACCGCTCTTAGGAGAGAGTGAACGCAATCCCTTAGGAGTCAGGAGTTCACGTGTACAGATATCAAGCACCTTCTTCTTCTGGTCTTGCGACAAAGGAGAATAGTCGAATGCTATAGGGAATATCATGTTTGGTCTAACACTCCAATCCATCATATTGCCATCCACGTAATCGTAGAGATAGCCATACTCATTGAGGAATGTATCTACAAACGACTTCTTGGTAACCTCTGCGCTAGCCAGCAATTCCTGCTGTGCAGCCTCATCACCTGCGGTTTCTGCCAAGGATGCACAGAAGCACAAGGCATTATACCACAGAGCATTAAACTCTACGATATAACCTGTACGAGGTACCACAGGGCGACCATTGGCAGTAGAGTTCATCCAAGTTACAGCCTTGTCTTTACCATTGGTATAAAGCAGACCATTCTCCATCAACTCCAGGTTAGGATGCTTGTTGTCTTGGATGAAATGAATCACGTCCTTGATAAACTGACCATACTTCTTGTAGCACTCCTCCTTAGAGGTCTCCTTGGCATACTGCTGCAGAGCCCAGATAGCCCAAAGAGGAACGTCAGGCATCTCGATTTCCGAGATATGAGCAGTAAGAGGCTTGCCCTCCATAAACTCATAGTAACCACGCATGGCAGTCTTCATCACCAACTCAAAGTAGTCGTTCTCCTCGATAGAGAGGGTAAGACCCGGCAGAGAGATGAATGTATCACGGGCACGACACTTGAACCAAGGATAGCCCGCCAAGATGTATCGGTCGTCGTTCTTTTCACGACGATGGAACTGATGCGCTGCATTCACCAGGCAATGGAAGAAATTATCACGTGGCGAACGCTCATCCACTTCTTCATCAAAGAGCTTCTTCAAGCTACTGGTCTTGATTTCAGAAGTAGAGGCAGCAAAGACGATAGTCTCACCCTTCTTGATACCCATCTCAAAATATCCTGGCACATAAAGGTCTTCATTAGAAGCATAACCTCTCTCCTGCTCCTTAGGATATTCCACACCACGATACCAATCTGGGCAGAATTTAAACTCGTTCTTCTTAGAGAACTGCATATAGAGATCTGGATAGCCAGCATACATGCAAGTCTTGATTCCGTTGTCTACTCCAGAATAGTCACGAGATGCAGTGGCATTCTCATGTGTAAACTGGCGGACGCTACGGAAAGCCAAGAATGGACGGAAACGAAGTGTAGTGGCTGAATGACCATCCACCAGCGTATAGCGAATCAGGATTCTGTTCTCATAATGCTGGAAAACTACCTCTTTCTTGAGGACTACACCACCCACGCGGTAAAGTGTTGTAGGCACCTTATCGCAATCAAACTCACGAATGTACTTATGACCCATCGGACTGTAGTTGTTGCCTTGGTACTTGTGCAATCCAAGATTGAACTCAGCGCCATGCTGAATCACTGTAACGTCGAGCGAACTTAAGAGCACGTGATTATCATCGTCCAGTTCAGGAACTGGAACGACAAGCAGTCCGTGATACTTTCGTGTATTACAGTCTACAATCGTTGAGCACGAATAAGCACCCGAGCGGTTTGTACGTAACAACTCTTTTGGCAATGACTCTTGTAAATTAGTCATCAGGGCCTTTTCGAATTTTAGATAACTCATAGATCTATATTAAGGTTTTGAATTTTTGTTGACCATATTAATTGCATTCAAAGATACAACTTTTTTGCGTTATGACAAAAGAAAAGTCAATACTTTTTGGAAAAAAATGAGTTTTATATGTTATAAAACATATTTTTAGCCCTTTTTAGGAACGTATTTAATTTTTTTTGTGTAATTTTGCACCCGGAAATCCAAAATTGAACAAGTAAACATACCAGGATAATGGCCAAAAAGAAAGAAAGCAACAAGGAAAAAGCGGCTAAAGCAATAGCCAAACTATGGGGCGGTATCGAGGACGAACAGTTCGACTTACTGCTTGAGCATATTGAACTAAAAAAGTTCAAGAAGGGGGAACTCATCTATCAAAACGAGCAGCTGCCCACAGAAGCCATGTGCCTGCTCACGGGAAAGGTGAAGATCTTCAAGGATGGCATATCTGGCAAGAATCAGATTATTCGTGTCATCAAGCCACTCGAGTTTTTCGGATTCCGTGCTTACTTCGCTGATGAAATCTACAAGACCGCAGCTATGTCATTAGACAATTGCGTGGTAGCTTCCTTCCCAATCGCAGTATTGATGAAGTTGTTGCAGAAAAGCTTCAACATTGGTCATTACTTCATCAAATACCTGAGCATAGAAATCGGAAAGTCGGATGATCGCACAGTGAACCTCACCCAAAAGCATATACGCGCCCGCCTTGCTGAAGCACTCCTGTTTCTACTCGACTCCTACGGGTTGGCAAAAGACGACAGCACCCTGGATTGCAGCCTGAGCCGAGAAGACCTGGCAAACATTGCCAACATGACAACGAGCAACTGCATCCGAACCCTTTCGGCATTCGTCAGTGAGGGCCTCATAGAGACGAACGTCAGAAAAATCAAGATTCTCAATGAAGAAGAGCTGAAGAAGATTGCAGATATGGGATAAAGAGATTTAGAGATTAGAGATAAATACAAAACGGCAATGTGCCATAAGTCATTATTAGCATGACTTATGGCACATTATCATATTATACCCTTAATCTTATACCGGTATCAGGAAGTTGATGACTTCCTGGATGGCTGTCACCTTGTAAGGTCCCACTGGCGTATTCATCAATCTTCCATCAATGCCTATCAAGGCATGCGGATCAGCCTGCACCTCCACTTCGCGGGTACGATAAGGATGCACACTCTTATGATTGAGGAACTTTCCCTTCACAAAGAGATAGATGCCTTCAAAGAGCTGCGTCATCTGCGGATGATAAACCACAGATACATCGAGCAATCCATTATACGGCACGGCATTTGGCGTCTGTCCATAGCCCGAAGCATTACCGATACACATGGTCATCACCCTGCGCTTAATTACATCCGTATTGATATGGATGTTCATCTTGTAATCCAGACGCTGGAAAATCATCAGGATGAACGAAAGGATGAACGACAAGGTTCTGGAGCCGAAGGCATGATGAGTCTTGCGTCGCAAGTTCATGATATTGGCAATGAAGCCCACATTGATACAGTTCAGGAAATAGCGGATACACTTATCCCCCTTCTTGTTGGTATATCGGATGCACCCCAAGTCTATCTTTCTGATGCGGCGCTTCATGAGCCAACTCACAGTCTGCTCGATATTACTGTCGTCGAATCCCCAGAAATGAGCAAAGTCGTTCATCAAGCCGTTAGGTATCACTCCCAAGGCTACCTGATTACGCTCTTCCTCGTTTATCTGCATCAGGCAATTCACGGCATCATTGAGCGCAGAATCTCCGCCAACAATCACTATCGTCTTATAGCCATTGTTGACAAACATCTTCACCAGCCGCTCAACGCTTTTCTGGTTCTCGCTCTGCACAAAGTCGTAATCCACGCCTTGCTGTCTGAGCACCTTTTCTATCTTTTCCCAGCGCTTGTTGCTGCGCCAACCGCCTCGGGGACAGTAAAGAAGTCCCCACTTATTCTCATTAGCTGCCATGCTTTTTACTTTGAATTTTTAACTAATTCCATCACCTGCTCCACTTTCTGTTCCATCGGCTGCAAGGCATCTATCCAATGAATGGTGAAACCTCTCCGTTCCATACCCCTGAACCAAGTCATCTGACGCTTGGCAAACTGATGGATGGCTATCTCAAGACTCCGGAACATCTCTTCGTAAGAAGTCTTACCTATTACATATTCCGTAACAAACTTATATTCCAGCCCATAATAGAGAAGATTCTCGGAAGGAACACCTTTATCTAATAACGTAACGATTTCATCCACCATACCCTCTTTGAGGCGCTGCTTCAACCTGCGAGTAATCTTCTCTCGGCGCGCATCACGGTCAATACTTACACCAATGATGAGCGAATCCACTGCAGGAAGTTCACGTTCAGGCATCGGATGCTCCAAGTTAAAGGTTTCAATTTCGATAGCACGGATAGCTCGCTGCACCGTATCCACATCTGTACGATTGTGCATATTCGAACCCGTCTTAGCCTTCAACTCCTTCAGCATCACGGTGAGTTCCCCCAGACTTTTATCTGCCAATCTATCTCTAAGTTCCTGGTTCTGAGGAACAGGAGACAAATGATATCCTTTGAGCACCGACTCAATATAAAGTCCTGTACCACCACAAAGTATCGGGAGTACTCCTCTTTTCTGAATATCAAGGTAGGCATCATAGAAGTCTTGCTGATATTCAAAGAGATTGTATTTCGTACCCGGCTCACAGATATCTATCAGATGATAAGGAATCTGTTTGCCATCAATGGTATAATCTTCCAGGTCTTTTCCTGTACCAATGTCCATGCCACGATACACCTGGCGACTATCAGCACTGATAATCTCCGCACCCTGCGTATCGCCTCCCCATGATGCAGCATCCAAGCTGTCGATCTTGGCGGCAAGGGCAGCGGCAAGACTCGTCTTTCCGCTCGCAGTAGGCCCCAATATGGTTATCATAGAATGTTTCATGCCGCAAAGATAAGGGAAATTATTGAGAAAACAAAATAAAACGAAAGGAATTTCTCACTTTATAACGTTATAAGCAGTTATTTGAGCCTTTTAGCACACAAGTTAAACCAGCGTAGGCATAAATACAAAAAGCCGCCCAGCATTAAAAATGCTAGGCGGCAATATCTTCTTAATCGTTAAGAGGCAACGAATTAACCGTTGTGCTTCTTCATGATCTTGATCAACTCAACAACCTTGTGTGAGTAACCAATCTCGTTGTCATACCAAGAAACAACCTTAACGAAGTTGTCTGTCAAGTAAACACCTGCGTTAGCGTCGAAGATAGATGTCAAAGCGCAACCCAAGAAGTCAGAAGAAACAACAGCATCCTCTGTGTAACCGAGTACACCCTTCAACTCACCCTCAGAAGCAGCCTTCATAGCAGCGCAGATAGCCTCCTTAGAAGCAGCCTTCTTCAAGTTAACTGTCAAGTCAACAACAGATACGTCCAAAGTAGGAACACGCATAGAGATACCTGTCAACTTACCGTTCAACTCAGGGATAACCTTACCTACAGCCTTAGCAGCACCTGTAGAAGAAGGGATGATGTTGCCAGCAGCTGCACGGCCACCACGCCAGTCCTTCATAGATGGACCGTCAACAGTCTTCTGTGTAGCAGTTGTAGAGTGAACAGTTGTCATCAAACCTGTCTCGATACCGAAGTTATCGTTCAATACCTTAGCGATAGGAGCCAAGCAGTTAGTTGTACAAGAAGCGTTAGAAACGATCTTCTGGCCATTGTACTTGTCAGTGTTTACACCGCAAACGAACATATCAGCCTGGTTACCGTTAGCGTCAGCCTTAGAAGGAGCAGAAAGTACTACGTACTTAGCACCAGCCTTCAAGTGCTTCTCAGCCTTGTCGTAAGCGAGGAAGAGACCTGTAGACTCAACTACGTACTCAGCACCAACCTCATCCCACTTCAAGTTCTCAGGATCACGCTCAGCAGTAACACGGATGTGGTTACCGTTTACGATCAACTCGTTCTTCTCAACGTCAGCCTCGATAGTACCGTCGAACTGACCGTGCATTGTATCATACTTCAACATGTAAGCCATGTAATCAACTGGGCACAAGTCATTGATAGCTACTACCTGTACTTCCTTTGCGTTCTCAGCCTCAACTGTAGAACGGAATACGAAACGACCGATACGGCCAAATCCGTTAATACCAATCTTAATCATTGTTCTTAATATTTAAATTAATGGTTTAAAAATATTACTTTTTGTTTCAAAGAACGCCATCAAGCGAATCCGAAGGAGCTGATAACACCTTTTTTCTTCCCTATCAAGCTTTTTTCTTCTTTTCGAGCGCAAAGTTACAAAATTTTTTCTAACTTTGCAACCGGAACGAGTATTAAATAAGTTAAAAAAGAATGGTAATACTATAATATCACCTCATTTTTTACACTTATTATGACATAGTGCTAACTCCATATTGCAAAAAAGAAGTATTAATAAAAAAAACGATTGAGATTATGGGCAAATTTTTAAATGATTTCAAGCAGTTCGCCATGCGAGGAAACGTGCTCGACATGGCTGTCGGTGTCATCATTGGTGGCGCATTCGGCAAGCTACCATTAATTATGGTAACTTCATCCAGACCACCCTCGACTTCCTCATCGTGGCATTCTGCGTGTTCATGCTGATTAAAGTGGTGAACAAACTTACTGCAAAGAAGAAGGAAGAGGAGAACAAGCCTGCCGAGACACCTAAGGCTCCGGAACCTAGCAATGAGGAGAAACTCCTGATGGAGATCCGCGACTTGCTGAAAGACAAGAAGGCATAAGAAAACGAGGAAACATAAGAAGATATAAGAAGACAAGCAGATATAAGAAGATGAAACAAGTCGCCCTGAAAAGGCTAAAGCTTCAAATTAACATAAGATGCTTTTGTCTTTTCAGGGCGACTTACTATATTTTGCATTTTATCCACGGCGTTCATACCTTATCTGCCCTGCCGTCCTCCGTTTCCATCTTTTTTCTGATGCCATCGCTTGGCAAAATGCTGCATATCCTGGCGTTCCATGTCGTATACCCGCTGAATCTGCTTTGGTGTGAGAAACTTCGAATAAGCATAATAATACTTCTCGCGGATATCGAGCATCTTTCTGCCGTGCTTGAAATCTGCCTTGATAGCCTTATCCACTTCCGCATCGGTCATCTCTGATCTTTTTTTATGCGGATGACCTTTCATCGTTGCCGCCATCTCCTTGCGGCAATTGTAGAATGTCTGGATAAACCTCTTACTCTTCTCACCATCCAGGTTCAACGATTGGGCAATGCGGGTAGCCTGCGACTTCACGAATTGTTCCATGTTAGGGCGTGGTCGCTTTCCGTCTCTAGGCTGTTCGCCATCGGCGGGGTTCTGCTGCACCAGCGCCATACAGGCAGTAGCCACCATGAGGAAGCATGCTACCATCATATACTTCAATTTCTGTACCATAACCTTTTATTTATTCATTCTTTTTTTATACAAGCCTTCCAACATGCCACTACTCCATGCCGAGGAGCACATCGTTGGCATAGGTGGCATACACTTCCTGCTGTTCTTCCGCACTCAACTGGTCGTACGCCTTATCCACAGGAGCCATACTTGCCACTGGCTTCACCTCCTGAGAAGAATCATTGTCCCCAACAGCATTACCTATTAAGAGTAGCATGGAAACGGAAGCCGCAACACTTGCCGCAGCCAGCCAGATTCGCCTCATCATCGCCTTGCGAGGATGCTTCTTCTTTTTCTGCTCCTCCAACGCCACTTGGGCAAGCACATTCGCCTGCACCTTGCCGAAGAAATCTTCCGGCATGGTAAAAGGCATTTTCTTGCCTACTCTATCCAAGTTGTATTCTCTATCCATATCTGTCTTCTTTTTAAATGTTCTTTTTAATGTTCAAATTGTATTTCCACAGAATGAGAAATCTTTCATATCCCGACTCTCATTCTATTGCGTCACGAATCGCTTCATCTGCTCTATTATCTTGGCTTTGGCAAAATGATAGTTGGCCTTGGCAGAACTTTCCGTTGTTTCATTGGCATCTGCTATTTCCCTGAAGCTCATATCATCGTAATAACGCATATTGAAAACCGCCTGCTGCTTGGGTGGCAGAGAATGGATGGCTTTCTGCAAAGCCACGGTCTCCTCATCACCAAACTCGAAATAGCGGTCAGACTCCACACCTCGAACTCCATCCAAAGGACAAGATTCCAGCTTCTGTACCCGAAGACTACTCAGCGTAACATTGGTTGCCACCCGATAGAGCCAGGAGAACAACGAGCTGTTGCCTTTGAAACTTGAGAACGAGCGATACACTTTCAGAAACGTTTCCTGCAGCAAATCCTGTGCGTCATCATGCGACACCACCAGACGTCGGATATGCCAGTAAAGCCTTTCCTGATATGTATCCATCAGCAATTTCATCCCCACGCCGGGATTCGATTGCATCTTCTCTATGATTTCCTGATCAGTACTATTCATTGTTCTCATTTTATAAGTTAGACTACATAAATGCCAAAAGGTTAAATGGATAGGAATCTTTTCTTTTATTTTTCTTCAACAATAAAGTCTAACTTTACACTTAAGTGCCATCATCGGTGGTGCCAACTTCTCCGACTTAAAACTACTGTTTTTTCATTGCAAAATAAAAAAAAGGAGACAGGAATGAGAGGAAATGAATACCACTATCAAGACTTGAGAAGCATTCTATCCGTGCCATTCCAGCCCATCCTTAAAGCAAAATATATTTTCCCTTAAGGGTTTTTATTTTTTTCCTTAAGGGAAAATATATTTTGCTTTAAGGGGGAAAATACTATATATAATTAAGGTATAAAAGAAAAAGAGCCACAACACCTCTCCTACTTTTGAAAAAACACACATATTTTTTTACCTTTATTAGAAACAAAAAGTACTGAGTACATCATTCCAAAAAGGACTCAGCACTCATCAATAAAAAAAGACCACCATCTGAGTTGAACATCAAACTCAAACGGTGGTCTTTTTATATATCATTTCCACTCTTAAACGTGGAATTTATTCCCACTCAATTGTCGAAGGTGGTTTTGAAGAGATGTCATAGCAAACGCGGTTGACACCCTTCACCTTATTGATAATCTCGTTACTTACCTTTGCCATGAAGTCGTATGGGAGATGAGCCCAGTCGGCTGTCATCGCATCTGTACTGGTTACGGCACGCAATGCAACAGGGTGCTCGTATGTACGCTCATCACCCATCACACCAACCGAACGGACAGTAGAAAGCAATACGGTACCAGCCTGCCAGATCTGATCGTAGAGAGACACCTCAATCTCACCATTCTGCATGTCAGCAGGAACACCGGCAGCCAAGACGCGGCGAGCTTCCTCACCACTCAACTTCACCTTATACTCACGCAAGCCACGGATATAGATATCATCAGCATCCTGGAGAATGCGTACCTTCTCAGGAGTGATATCACCCAAGATACGGACAGCCAAACCAGGACCAGGGAATGGATGACGGGTAATCAGATGCTCAGGCATACCCATAGAGCGACCTACTCGACGAACCTCGTCCTTGAATAACCACTTCAATGGCTCACACAACTGAAGGTTCATCTCCTTAGGAAGACCACCTACGTTGTGATGGCTCTTAATTACCTTACCAGTAATATTCAAGCTCTCGATACGGTCTGGATAGATAGTACCCTGAGCCAACCACTTGGCACCTGTCTGCTTCTTAGCCTCAGCATTGAAAACCTCTACGAAGTCACGGCCGATAATCTTACGCTTCTTCTCTGGATCTGTAACACCAGCCAAGTCTGCAAAGAATTTCTCTGATGCATCAACACCGATAACATTCAGACCCAAACACTTGTAATCCTCCATCACATCACGGAACTCATTCTTTCTGAGCATACCGTGATCTACGAAGATACAGGTAAGGTTCTTGCCGATAGCCTTGTTCAGGAGAACAGCAGCTACGCTGGAATCAACACCACCAGAAAGACCGAGGATGACCTTGTCATCACCCAACTGTTCCTTCAACTCTGCTACTGTAGTCTCAACGAAAGAGTCAGCACTCCAATCCTGCTTGCTACCGCAGATATCAACTACGAAGTTCTTCAGAAGCTGTGTGCCCTGCAAAGAGTGGAACACCTCTGGATGGAACTGAACTGCCCATACAGGCTGCTTGGTAGAAGCATAAGCAGCATACTTCACATTGGCAGTAGAAGCGATGCACTTATAGTCCTCAGGAATCGCAGTGATGGTGTCACCATGACTCATCCAAACCTGAGAGTTCTCGATGAATCCCTTGAACAAAGGATTCTCCTTGTCGAACTGCTCCAAGTTGGCACGACCATACTCACGGCTGTCAGCAGCCTCCACCTTACCGCCCTGAGCGTAAGAGAGGAACTGAGCACCATAGCAGATGCCGAGCACTGGGATGCGACCGACAAACTGGCTCAGATCTACCTTGAAAGCTTCCGGATCATGAACGGAATAAGGGCTACCGCTCAAAATGACACCAATCACAGATGGGTCATCCTTTGGAAACTTGTTGTAAGGCATAATCTCGCAGAAGGTATCAAGCTCACGAACACGACGGCCAATCAGCTGTGTGGTCTGTGAACCGAAATCCAAAATAATAATCTTCTGTTGCATAATATCTAATTTTAATTTATAGTTTACAATTTATAGTTTATAGTTTATAGCAATCTTGCTATACGGCATAGCCGCTATTAACTATAAACTATTAACTAACGATTTCAGGAATGCTTCCGCCTCTTTCAGCGTCTCCTGCTTTCCCACATCCATCAGCTTGAGGTCGTTCTTTACGTATCCCTCTATGCGCACCTTGTCGCAATGCTTCAGATAGAAGTCCATGATAGGGAACTTATCCGGTTCCTCCTCCATCAGCGGGAAGAGCGATGGGGCTACCATGTGAATGCCCGAGAAAGCATACATCTTATAATCTTTGGGATTGAGGTTCGGATAAGGACTCTTCACCTCGCCCGTCTCAATATTCGTCCATCCCACCAACCGCATGCTGTCATCGAAGAGGAGATAACGCTTGGTCTTGCGCTCGCTCACCATCAGTCGGGCAGCTATCATATCCTGGCTCTCCATCTGGTAGAACTTCCTCAGATTCACATTACTCAATATATCAACATTGTGGATGAGGATAGGCTCCGAAGATTCAAAGAGCGGCCATGCCTTCCTGATTCCTCCACCCGTTTCGAGAAGCTTGTCGCTTTCGTCGCTGATACGGATGTCCATGCCGAAGTTATCGTTCTCTCGAAGATAGTCGATGATTTGCTGGGAGAAATGATGCACGTTCACTACAATGCGAGTGAAACCTGCATCCTTCAACTGAAAGATGACACGTTTGAGCAAAGGTTCTCCTCCGACACTTACCAAAGCCTTCGGAATGCGGTCGGTAAGTGGCTTAAGGCGAGTGCCCAAACCTGCTGCGAATATCATTGCTTGCATCATTGCTAAATAGCTATTTTAAAATGTGCGTGCAAATTTACTAACTTTTTGCGAGATAGCCAAATTTGCACGCTAAATATTACTGTTTTGCAGGCAAAACCTGCTCAATCTCTTGCTCACGATGGCAAATTCGCACCTCCACGCCAAACTTTTCGTGAATGTGCTCTGCCAGATGCTGGGCTGAATAGACACTGCGATGCTGACCGCCGGTGCAACCGAAACAGAACATCAGCGAGGTGAATCCGCGCTGGATATATCGGTTTACATGATGATCAGCCAACGCATAGACATGTTCCAGGAACTGCAGTATCTCGCCATCATCCTCCAGGAATCGGATGACAGGTTCATCCAAACCGGTCAACTTCTTATAAGGCTCATACCTTCCAGGATTGTGGGTGCTTCTGCAATCAAACACATAACCACCTCCATTTCCTGAAGGATCCTCCGGAATTCCCTTCTTGAAGGAGAAACTGAACACTCGCACCACCAGAGGGCCCTTGCCGTCATACTTGGAATAAGTGGCAGGACCATCCTGCGGATGTGCCCGATAAATATTGTTATCCGTAATTCTAAAACCATCGGCACGGGTGACAGCCACGCTCTCGATACGCTTGAACTGCGGTAGCTCTGTGAGTCGGCGCAGCATATCCATCATATAAGGATATGGGAACACCTTCTCGCCCATCTTCAGCAAATCGCGCAGGTTCTGAATGGCAGCCGGAATACTTTCCAGGAAATGCTTCTTGCGCTCAAAATAGCCACGGAATCCGTAGGCACCCAACACCTGCAGGGTACGGAAGAGCACAAACAGACTCAACCGATTCACGAAATGGCGGATAGATGGCACTTCAGTATAGTTTTTCAACGACTGATAGTACTCCCAAACCAGTTCACGGCGCAACTTGAACGGATACTTAGCCGAAGCCTGCCAGAGGAAAGAAGCCAGATCGTAGTAGAACGGTCCCTTTCTGCCTCCCTGGAAATCGATGAAGAACGGATTGCCATCAGCATCGAGCATCACATTGCGTGCCTGGAAGTCGCGATAGAGGAAGCAGTCCATCTTTTCGGATGTCAGGTCCTTCGCAAACAGACGGAAGTTTGCCTCCAGTTTCAGTTCGTGGAAATCCAGATCGGTAGGCTTCAGAAAACAATACTTGAAGTAGTTGAGATCGAAGAGTACACTATCCACATCGAACTCCGGCTGCGGATAACAGTTTTCCCACTCCAGGCCACGAGCGCCACGCAATTGGATGTCAGGCAACTCACGAATGGTTTTCTTCAGGAGTTCCTTCTCCTTCTGGTTATATCTGCCACCAGCTTCCCGTCCACCTTTGATGGCATCAAAGAGGGATGTACCGCCCAGATCGGTCTGGATATAGCAGAGCTGATCCTCACTCACCGCCAATACCTTAGGCACCGGCAACTGACGAAGATTGAAATGATTAGCCAGATAAATGAACGCATGATCCTCATCACGGCTCGTTCCGATGACACCTATCACGGTATCACCATCCTGCTTGATGATGCGGAAATACTGGCGGTTGCTTCCTTGCCCAGCCAATCTGATGACTTCGACAGGTTCCTCACCAGCCCATTGCTTATAAAGATTAATCAGCTTTTCCATCCTTATTCAATTTACGACGTTTTCTGTCATCATCTATTTTCTGTGCAAAGTTGTCACCGATAAATAGAATCAACAGCACACCTAGCGTAGTTAAGAATGAGTTTGTATTAGTCATTCCCAACTCAGCCTTTGTTATATAAATCAGTCCTCCTATAACTATCAGAAAGACCAAAGCTTTTTTCCAATCAATATTATTCATGCTATAAAATTGCTATTGTGGTGCAAAGATACAATAAAATTCTGATTTAGTGGAAAGAAAGAGAATTTATTTTAGCAGGAAAACGATGTATTCGCAAATCCTTAACTCCCTTTAACGGAGGATACCTATAAACACAAAAAAATCGGATGTCTCACGACAACCGATTTTCAAAAACAAACTACTTAAAAACTAATCTACTAAAACAAATCAAAAAAAATATCTTTATCGACCTTGCGGTCGCATTTATCAGTACTATTTCTATTTCGATTGCAAAGATACAAAAAAAGCCCAATACCTCCAAACAATTTTGCTTTTTTTTGCAGCTTATAAACAAATTAAACACAAAAATAGGGATAATTCGTTGAGAATCACCCCTATTTGTTATTTATAGTTTGCAAAACCGCACCTTTACAATATGCTTTGTTTGCACGAATCTGTAGAATTATCTACCATATTCTGCAAGATTACATCATGCCGCCCATGCCTGGAGCAGCAGCTGGTGCTGCAGGAGCTGGCTCTGGTTTGTCAACCAATACGCACTCTGTAGTCAGGAACAAACCAGCAATAGAAGCAGCGTTCTCCAAAGCTACACGCTCTACCTTGGCAGGGTCTACGATACCAGCCTGGCGCATATCCTCGTAAACATCCTTGCGGGCATTGTAACCGAAGTCACCCTCGCCCTCGCGTACCTTATTAACAACTACAGATCCCTCGCCACCAGCATTGGCAACAATCTGGCGCAAAGGCTCCTCGATGGCACGCTCTACAATGCGGATACCTGTTGTCTCATCAGCGTTGTCACCCTTCATATCCTTCAATGCCTCGAGAGCACGGATATAAGTGGTACCACCACCAGCTACGATACCTTCCTCGATAGCTGCACGGGTAGCGCAGAGTGCATCGTCAACACGATCCTTCTTCTCCTTCATCTCAACCTCAGAGTTGGCACCTACATAGAGGACAGCTACGCCACCGGCAAGCTTAGCCAAACGCTCCTGAAGCTTCTCCTTATCGTATGAAGACTTGGTATTCTCAATCTCATTCTTAATCTGAGCTACGCGATCCTGGATATTAGCCTTCTCTCCATGACCATTAACGATAGTTGTATTGTCCTTGTTAACAGTTACCTTGTCTGCAGAACCCAGCATATCCAAAGTAGCCTGCTCCAACTTCAAGCCCTTCTCCTCAGAGATAACAACACCGCCAGTCAACACTGCGATATCCTCCAACATAGCCTTGCGACGGTCGCCGAAGCCTGGAGCCTTTACAGCACAGATCTTCAAACCGCCACGCAAACGGTTAACTACCAATGTAGTCAAAGCCTCAGAATCTACGTCCTCAGCGATAACCAACAATGGACGACCGCTCTCTGCTGCAGGCTGCAGGATTGGCAAGAACTCCTTCAAGTTAGAAATCTTCTTATCGTAAAGAAGGATGTATGGGTTATCCATTACACACTCCATCTTGTCTGCGTCTGTCATGAAGTAACCGCTCAAGTAACCACGGTCAAACTGCATACCCTCAACAACACCGATGTTGGTATCACGGCTCTTGCTCTCCTCGATAGTGATGACACCATCCTTAGAAACCTTGCGCATAGCGTCAGCCAAGAGCTTACCAATCTCTGCATCGTTGTTGGCAGAAACAGTAGCCACCTGCTCAATCTTATCGTAGTTATCATCAACCTGCTCAGCATGATCCTTGATGAAGGCAACGACAGCAGCTACAGCCTTGTCGATACCACGCTTCAAGTCCATTGGGTTAGCACCTGCAGTAACGTTCTTCAAGCCCTCTGTTACGATAGCCTGAGTCAAGATAGTAGCTGTTGTAGTACCATCACCGGCATCATCACCAGTCTTGCTGGCAACGCTCTTTACGAGCTGAGCACCAGTGTTTTCAAACTTATTCTCCAACTCTACTTCCTTAGCCACGGTAACACCATCCTTCGTAATCTGAGGAGCACCAAACTTCTTTTCGATTACCACGTTACGGCCCTTAGGACCGAGAGTTACCTTTACTGCATTTGCCAACTGATCAACACCCTTCTTCAAGAGGTCGCGGGCATCCATATTATATTTAATATCCTTAGCCATTTTCTTATCTATTAACTATTAACTGTTAACTATTAATTATCAATTACTCCTCCACTACAGCGAGTACGTCGCTCTGACGCATCATCATATACTTAGTACCATCAAACTCAAGTTCAGTACCAGCATACTTTCCGTAGAGAACAGTATCACCTTCCTTGAGAATCATCTCCTCATCCTTGGTACCCTTTCCGGTAGCAACAACCTTACCGCGCTGTGGCTTCTCCTTGGCTGTATCAGGGATAATGATTCCACCTACTTTTTCTTCAGCTGGTGCAGGAAGTACCAGCACTCTGTCTGCTAATGGTTTAATGTTCATGATTCTATATTTTTAAATTGTTATTATTCTTATCTTTTGTCTCTAGCGTAGCCAATGGCGGCATACGTTCTCAACACCCACGCCCTATACGAAAAACGTGCCAAAGCATCAAGACTGACACTTTGGCACGTGTTTATACTGACAACCTTGTCAAGATTACTTTTTCTTAGCACCTTTTTTCTTGGCAGACTTCTTGGCTGCTGCCTTCAACTCCTTCTCCGGAGTAGTCAATGCCGTGTAGATAATATCTGCAATCTTACCGGCACCCTTGGCTGTAGGATGAATGCCATCACGCTGCATCATGTCTGCAAAAGTGAAAGCAGTGTGCAAATCCACGAAACTGCACTTATTCTTCTTGGCAAGCTTCTGGATGATAGGCATTTCTCCATTCACGATAACGCTATCCTTAATGGTCCAGCTATCCTTCAAGGCAGGAATCGGAGAACAGAGATAAATCTTCGGCTTGCTTGGCAACGCTTTCAAGGTATCAATCATCGCCTGCATGCTCTGCTGAAATTCCTCTGCCCCCTTCATCCAGTTATGGGTCTTGGTATCGTTGGTTCCCAACTTGATGACAACCACGCTAGGATTGAAAGCCTTGGCGTCTCTCCAAGCCAACTCGTTCATATAAGGCAGATCGCCCTTGTTCATCATTGTACGGGCAGAAACGCCGAAGTTCTTCACCTCATAGTTATCACCCAACTTCTTCTGCAACTGAGCAGGATATCCTTTAACCGGAGCCATTCCTATACCAAAGCCATCAGTGATGGAATTACCAATGCAAGCCACACGGATGGCATCCTCCTTTGGAGCCTTAAAACCGTTAAGCCAACAGGTAAGGTCATTCAGCATCTGCTCATGATAAGGAAATCCATGAGCTGCATCACGGAAGCCCCAGCCATGACCGCAGGTTGGATAAACATGCATGGTGCACTCGTTGCCCTCGTTTCTCATCGCAGAATAATAAGCCACACCATTGGTTACCGGTGGAACCACCTCATCATCACTCGACATCAGGATGATGGCACGAGGAGTAAGATGGCGACGGACAGCCTTGTCGTTAGACCATTCCTTCACCAGCTGAGGATTGGTCTTGCGTTCCTCACCCAGGAAGTTGACGCAGGAGCCCTTGTGGGTAATGCGCTCATCCATCGAAATCACAGGATAGAAGAGGATGGAGAAGTTAGGACGTACATCATATTCTGCATGGGTACTTACCGAAGAAGCCAGATGGCCGCCAGCCGAGAAGCCCATGATACCCACATCCTCCTTATTAATATGCCATACGGCAGCACTGTCTCTCACGGTACGCATCGCCTGATAAGCATCACCGAGCGGGATATTGCGGTCGCCCTTCGGCATGCGATACTTCAGAACGAAGTAGGCGATGCCCTGCTTGTTGAAATATTCAGCCCACTGATGTCCCTCATGTTCCATGGCGAGATGAGAATATCCGCCTCCAGGACAGTCTACCACAGCACGACCGCTAGGGTTCTGTGGCAGATAGCAGGTGAGTTCACTCTTACCATCCGCACTATTCTTAAGTACGAACTTGCGCGCTGTTGATTGCGCAAACATCGTCAAGGAGGCACAAGCCACCAATGACAAAGCTAAAAATCTTTTCATTACGTATTTAATTTTTAAGTTACGAGTGCAAAGTTACGCATTTTTTCGTTAATACAATGTTATATTTTCGCCAATTTTCGGTTATTTTGTTCAAAACCCTTTGCAGTTTGCTTCTTTTTTACTAAATTTGCAGAAAAATACAAAACTATTAGAATTATGAAGCAGTTTTTCAAAAATGTAGCAGCTACCATAATTGGTATTTTCGCTTCAGGAATCATCATGATGATTCTTGCATTCATCTGTCTGATGGGCATGGTGCTCAATGGCAGCAGCAAGCCTTCATTGGCTGACAACTCTGTGATGGTACTGAAACTGCAAGGTCAAATCGACGATAGAGCAGAAGACAACTGGTTGGGACAACTTACCAGCGACGACAAGTTCAACAACCTGGGTATGAACAATATTCTCTCAGCCATCAAAAAGGCTAAGACCGAAGATAAGATAAAGGGCATCTACCTGGAAACAGGTGATCTTGCCACTGATTACGCCACTCTACAGGAGATACGTGAAGCATTGGCCGACTTCAAGAAGAGCGGCAAGTGGATCATCGCCTATGGAGACAGCTACTCACAGGGCGCCTACTACCTCGCCTCCATCGCCAACAAGGTGTATGTAAACCCAGAGGGACATATCGACTGGCATGGCATCGCTTCACAGTCACAATATATAAAAGATGTGGCAGCCAAGTTTGGCGTTCACTTCACCGTGGTAAAGGTGGGCAAATACAAGAGTTTCACCGAAACATATACCGAGGATAAGATGAGCGACGCCAACCGTGAGCAGGTAACCCGATACATCGGTGGACTCTGGAAGAAAGTACTCGCCGATGTAAGCCAGAGCCGTGGCATCAGCAAGGATTCCCTGAATCACTATGCCGACGGACTGATGGTGTTTGACGATACCAGACAGCTGAAATCACGCAAGATGGTGGATGGATTCTGCTATTATGACGAGATTAAAAATGTGGTGAAGAAACAGCTCGGACTGAAAGAAGACGAGAAGATTCGCCAGGCATCCATGAATGATGTGAACGCAACTATCGACGATAGTAGTCTGATGGGCGAACAGATTGCCGTTTATTACTGCCAGGGAAGCATCGTAAGCACGGCTATTCCTAGCATCTACGGCAACGAACAGCAGATTGTGAGCACCGATGTCATCAAAGACCTGGAGGATTTGGGTAATGACGAGAGCGTGAAGGCAGTGGTTCTCCGCATCAATTCGGGTGGTGGAGATGCTTATGCTTCCGAACAGATTTGGCGTGCCGTAAGTCAGCTCAACAAGAAAAAGCCAGTTGTTGTTTCCATGGGAGGCATGGCTGCATCAGGTGCTTACTATATGAGCATGGGAGCCAGCTACATCATGGCACAGCCTACCACCCTGACGGGAAGCATCGGTATCTTTGGTGCCTTGCCAGACTTCAGCGAACTGATGACCAAGAAGTTGGGCTTCAAGTATGATGAAGTAAAGACCAACCGCAACAGCGGCTATACAGGAGCCGGATATTCCCGTCCTTGGAGTGCCGACGAGCTTGCCAACCTGCAAGCCTACGTAAACCGTGGTTATGCCCTCTTCCGCCAACGTGTTGCTGATGGCAGAAAGATGAAGGTGGACGAAGTGGAGAAGATTGCCCAGGGACGCGTCTGGCTGGGAACAGATGCCAAGAACATCAAGCTGATTGATGGCTTCGGCAGTTTGAACGACGCAGTAGCCAAGGCAGCCCAACTAGCTAAGGTATCAGACTATGGCATGGTGGAATATCCTTTACCGGAAGATTGGACCACCCTGTTGCTGAAAGAAGTTTCAGACAATAGCGGCAACTATCTCGACGAGCAGTTGCGCCTTACATTGGGCGACCTCTACAAACCATTCATGCTGATTCGCAACATGAAGGAAAAGGAACCAGTACAGGCAGCCATGCCATTCGTACTGAACATCCAATAAGAGTGTGTATATATATAATAAGGTATAAGAAATAAAGGAGAGAGTGAAATGAGAACAGAAGGCGATCTTATCAAGATCAACGATTGGCTGCTACCACTCAGTTGGATATATGGTGGCATCGTGAGATTCCGCAACTGGCTCTTCGATATCGGATTGAAGAAAAGCCGGGCTTTCTCTATCCCCGTCATCTCGGTGGGCAATATCACCGTGGGCGGATCAGGAAAGACTCCGCATGTGGAGTATCTCATCAGATTATTACACGACAAGGGAAAAATTGCCGTGCTTTCTCGTGGCTACAAACGCAAGAGCCACGGCTATGTACTTGCCGACGAAAATACGGAAATGCCGGAGATTGGCGACGAGCCATTCCAGATGCACAAGAAATTCTCCGACATCTATGTGGCAGTAGATGCAAAAAGAGTAAGAGGTATCAACAACCTGCAGTGTGATGAAGCTACCAAAGACGTGGATGTGGTATTGCTCGATGACGCTTTCCAGCATCGCTACGTAAAACCGGGCATCAACATCCTGCTGGTAGATTACCACCGACTCATCATCTACGACAAGATGCTTCCGGCAGGAAGACTGCGCGAACCTCTGAGCGGAAAGAACCGAGCCGACATCGTCATCATCACGAAATGTCCAAAGGATCTGAAGCCGATGGAATTCCGTGTGCTCACCAAGGCGATGAATCTCTACCCTTTCCAGAAACTCTACTTCACGTGCATTGACTACGATACACCTAAGGGAGTTTTTACGGAAGAACTGCTGCCTACCCAGAAAATCGAGACTACGGAAGAGGAAGAAATCATCGACCCGAATCTGGCAGGATTGAAAGATTATCACGTACTTCTCCTGACGGGCATTGCATCGCCTAAGCAGATGGAGCACGATCTCAAGCCGATGGTCAAGGATATGCAGTCACTCTCCTTCGGCGATCACCATCACTTCAAGAGCAAGGACATCGACCGCATCAACGAAACCTTCGAGGCGATGCCTCAACCTCGCATCATCATCACTACAGAAAAGGATGCCGTGAGACTGAGAGACTCTGAAGGACTCTACGAGAGTGTGAAAAAGAGCATGTACGAACTGCCTATCAAGGTAAGCTTCATGCTTGAGCAACAAAATAACTTTAACGAAAAAATTATTAGCTATGTACGAAAAAATTCAAGAAACAGCATCCTGGCTAAAAGAAAGGATGACCACAAGTCCGAAGACTGCCATCATTCTGGGAACAGGCCTAGGACAATTAGCTTCAGAAATAACTGATAGTTACGAGTTTCCATACAGTGAGATACCAAACTTCCCTGTTTCCACAGTAGAAGGTCATGCCGGCAAGCTGATTTTCGGTAAGTTGGGTGGCAAGGATATCATGGCAATGGAAGGCCGCTTCCATTTCTACGAGGGATACAGCATGAAAGAGGTTACCTTCCCAGAACGTGTAATGTACGAGCTGGGCATCGAGACCCTCTTCGTAAGCAATGCTTCAGGCGGTATGAACCCGGATTTCGAGATTGGTGACCTGATGGTCATCGACGACCATATTAATTTCTTCCCAGAGCATCCACTGCAGGGCAAGAATTTCCCTACCGGTCCTCGCTTCCCTGATATGCACGAGGCATACGACAAGCAGCTCCGCGACCTTGCCGACGAGATTGCCAAGGAGAAGGGTATCAATGCCAAGCATGGTGTATATGTAGGAGTACAGGGTCCTACCTTCGAGACTCCTGCCGAATATCGCATGTATCGCATCCTCGGTGGCGACGCTGTAGGTATGAGCACTGTGCCAGAGGTTATCGTGGCTCGCCATTGCGGCATCAAGGTATTCGGCATCAGCATCATCACCGACCTCGGCGGCTTCGACGTACCTGTTGAGGTAAGCCATGAGGAAGTGCAGATTGCAGCCAATGCTGCCCAGCCAAAGATGACAGAGATTATGCGAGAGATGATTCGCAGAAGCTAATTGTCAAATATAAACTATAAACTATAAATTATAAATTATCTTGGATATAGCTAAGTTAGGTGAATTCGGTCTCATCGACCATCTCACCAAGGGATATGAAAACAAAAATGCCTCTACCGTCTATGGTGTGGGCGACGACTGTGCGGTGATGCACTATCCAGACAAGGAAGTGCTCATGACCACCGACATGCTCATGGAAGGTGTACACTTTGACCTTACCTATATCGACATGCAGCACTTGGGTTACAAGAGTGCCATGGTCAATATCAGCGACATCTTCGCCATGAACGGAACTCCACGCCAGATGGTGGTAAGCATTGCCCTGAGCAAGCGCTTCAAGGTAGAAGACCTCGACGATTTCTACAAGGGTTTGCGAATGGCATGCGATAAATGGGGAGTTGACATCGCAGGTGGCGACACCACTTCTTCGCTCACCGGTCTTGCCATCAGCATCACCTGCATCGGTGAGGCTGCCAAGGAAGATATCGTGTATCGAAGCGGAGCCAAGGAAACCGACCTCATCTGCGTATCGGGCGATCTGGGCGGAGCCTACATGGGCCTGCAGCTCCTGGAACGCGAAAAGGCTGTGTATTACGGACAGGTGGAAGACATCCGCAAGAAGATGGCAGAGGCTAAGGCAAATAATGATAGCCAGAAGCTTGCCGCTCTCAACAAGGACTTGCAGGAGATGCGCAATTTCCAGCCCGACTTTGCCGGAAAGGAATATCTGTTGCAGCGTCAGCTCCAGCCAGAAGCACGTGGCGACATCATGGCTCAGTTGAGAGAAGCCGGTATCCGCCCAACAGCCATGATGGATATCAGCGACGGCCTCAGCAGCGAACTGATGCACATCTGCGAGCAGAGCCATTGCGGTTGCCGTGTATATGAGAAGAACATTCCTATCGACTACCAGACAGCCGTACAGGCAGAGGAATTCAACATGAACCTCACCACCTGTGCGATGAATGGCGGCGAAGATTACGAACTTCTCTTCACGGTTCCTATCGGCGACCACGAGAAAATCGAGGCGATGGAAGGAGTGAAGCAGATTGGTTACATCACCAAGGAAAGCCTTGGCAAGTTCCTCATCACCCGCGATGGCCAGGAATTCGAGCTCAAGGCACAGGGTTGGAATCCTTTGAAAGATTAGCTTAGCGCAAGCAAAGCCTTTCAAAGAATCCTTCGAAAGATTGATTCACCCCATTTCGGGGGCACTTTTAGTTAAAATACATTAAGCAAGAGAAAATATTTAGTTTTCTCTTGCTCAATTTAAAAATTTATTGTACCTTTGCAACCGCAAAAGAAAATGGTGCCATAGCTCAGTTGGTAGAGCAAAGGACTGAAAATCCTTGTGTCCCCGGTTCGATTCCTGGTGGTACCACTCCTCCTTTCATTTAGGCGGTTTCTAACTTCGGTTAGAGCCGCCTTTTTGGTATTTATATACCAAGGTAATAGGTGTTACAATCTCTAAATAGTATTATAATAAACAAACTAAACTTAAAAAGCTTATGAAGAAGATTTTAGTTTCTCTATTGGCATTCTTCGCCGTGACTACGGCTTTTGCCAACGATTACAGCAAGTATTATCAGAATTTGCCTGTGGCCATGCCGCAGCCTACCCTGCCAACCATCCCGAACAACCAGGTCAGCATTCTCGACTTTGGCGGCAATAGCGACGGACAGACCCTGAACACCCAGGCTTTCAGCAAGGCTATCAGCAAACTCAGCAAGATGGGCGGTGGCCACCTCAATGTTCCTGCCGGCATCTATCTCACCGGTCTGATTTCCCTGAAAGATAACATCGATCTTCATCTGGAGAAGAATGCCATCATCGTATTCTCTGAAGATAAGAACGACCTTATCAAGATAGACGAGAAAACCGGCAAGAAGGAAGACCGCGCTACCGCTGCCATCAATGCCAGCAAGCGAAAGAACATCTCTATCACTGGCGAAGGTACCATCGACGGCAATGGCGAATGGTGGCGCCCTGTGAAGCGCAGCAAGGTGAGCGACGTGGAATGGAACCGCTTTAAGCAGATGGGTGGAACCCTGAACGAAAAGGGTGACATCTGGTATCCGCTCAACCTGAAGCATACACCTAATGTAGTAGACAATATCGATGCACAGGAGAAGGTACGCAACCACATGATTCGTTTCACCGATTGCGAGAACGTGCTCGTTCAGGGTGTTACCCTGCTCAACAGTCCTCGTTTCCACCTCATCCCTACCCGATGCAAGAATGTTGTCATCGATGGCATCACCGTAAAATGTCCTTGGAATGCACAGAATGGCGACGCTATCGACATCTCCAGCTGCAAGGACGTGCTTATCGTCAACAACATCGTTGATGCCGGTGATGACGGTATCTGCATGAAGGGTGGTGCAGGAGCAGCAGGTGTCAAGGCTGGTCCTTGCGAGAACATCAACATCCAGGACAACACCGTTTATCACGCTCATGGCGGTTTCGTCATCGGCAGCGAATTCAGCGGCGGCATGAAGAATATCCTGGTTCGCAACAACACCTTCCAGGGCACAGATGCCGGTCTGCGTTTCAAGAGTGCCGTAAAGCGAGGCGGAACATCAGAGAATATCTATATCGACCATATCTACATGACCGATATTACAGGTGATGCCATCACCTTCGAAACCACCTATTGGGACAACCACGTGGGAGCCAAACAGCAGACACAGCCAGTAAAGCAGGAATACTTGCCAAACTTCCAGGACATCCACATCAGCGACGTCTATGTTCGTGGCTGCAAGAATGGCATCGTAGCCCACGGCGCAGAAGGTATGATTCACGACATTACCATCAAGAATACATACATCTTCTACGACAAGCAGGCACAGGACATTGACGCAACTTGCAAAATCAAGCTCGACAATGTTCACTTCGCCACTTTCAACAAGTAAGCCAGCGAAGACTATTTAGTAATTACTTCACCATAGTAAGCGTATGATCGCTCACAGAAAAGTGAATATCCATACCCTCATAAGGCATTCCATATACCTTATGAGGGTCTTTTTGATAATGAGGGCGAGGATCCTGAGCCAGAACCTCCTTCAAAATTTCAATCTTAGCATCCGTCAATCCTTGTTCTTTCAGATATTCATTCATCTCTTCCGATATCTCCACATCAAGTTTCGCCCATTTTCTATCATCCACGAATCCACTGCGGGCATCAGGATGACAATCGGCATATACCACATAAGGCTTGATGTCATAGATAGGTGTGCCATCCATCAGGTCGGCTCCCTTCACATGAACCACCGGTCCCTTGCTGGTCTCCCACTCTATCCGGGAGATTCTCACGGAAGACAAGCCGATGTTGTTCGGACGAAACGGACTGCGGGTAGCGAATACACCCACCTTTTCATTGCCGCCCAAAACAGGAGGTCGAACCACCGGACTATTCGCCTTGTGCCTGTTTGCCGAGAACTCCCATATCAGCCATAAGAAATCGAATCCCTCCATTCCCCTCAGGAAATCAGGATTTCGATATTCCGGTTCAAAAACTATCTGTCCTTCCAACTCAGCCACCAGTCCAGCCTGCTTGGGAATACCAAACTTGCTGCTGAATGGCGATCGAAATCTTGCTATCGGTTTTATTTCCATTCTATATACCTTATTTATATATTAACTTATTATAAGTACGCAAAAACTAGTTAATTATTTTGCCGTCTGCATAAAATAATGTACCTTTGTAGCCAAATTAGCAAAACAATACAATGAAAATAGAAAGACCAGAATATGAGATATGGCTCCAGAATCCTGGAGAACTCGGTGTCTATCAGCAGATAGAACGTGCCGGAAGAGTATGCTACAAGAGCGAGAATAACACCACAGAAGACTCTGCCAAGCCTTTTGTGAGCCGCATGATTCAGAGCGAACACTTTGCCATGCTGGAGCATGGCACCATCTATCTCGTCTGCAACCATGGCGAACTCCCTCTCTACATCCACAACAAGTTCTCCCGTTGCAACACCATCGACGGCAAGGATTACATCACCACCAATCTCCGCGTATTGGCAGAGAACAAGGCGATGGACGACCTGAAGTATCTCAGCGATTACGAAGAGGGAAAGCACGAGCTCCGCATCACTGTGCACTTCACCACTCAGATTGCCATCACCCGAGAGTACAACCGCCATCGCGCCAATTCGATGGCAGAGCAGAGCACCCGCTACTGCAACTACTCAAAGAACAAGTTCGACAACGAGATTACCATCAACCTCCCTACCTGGGCAGAGGAAGCAGGGTTCGACGGTTCTCAGGATCCAGGCGATTACCGCCTGGAAGACATGTGTGCCGATATAGCAGAAGGCAGAGCGCAGGAGTGGAGCAAGCTCGACACCTGGATCTTTGCCAACCAGGCAGCCGAGTATGCCTACATGAAACTGATTGAAGCAGGCTGCAAGCCACAGGAAGCACGTGCCATCCTGCCATTGGATTGCAACACCGAGCTGGTACATACTGCCTTTATCAGCGACTGGAAGCATTTCTTCGACCTGCGTGCCTTAGGCACCACTGGTGCTCCTCATCCCGATGCCAAGGTTCTCGCCTTGCCATTGATGGAGGAATTCAAGAAGAAAGGTTATCTGAAATCAGAAGGATAACATTTAAAAAAAGTAAAAAATCGCAGTAGAAATGCAGATTTTCTGTTTTTTATACAAGACGAATGGATATATTTTGTATTTTTGCACTGTGTTTTTCATAGTATTAGATTTAAGGTTATCAAGGTTGGGGCTACGGCGGTAGCCCTTTTTTTATGCCTTTATCCGAGGATTTACAGCTATTTTCAAACATTCTACTGAGTTTACGCCATGAAAATCATCAAAAATCGACCATTTTCCAAAAAAACTTCCTTAAAAATTTGGTGGAATCAAAAAATAGTTGTACCTTTGCATCCGCTTAAGAAAACCAAGCTATAGTCATCCGACCGAATTTGGAGAGATGGTAGAGTGGTCGATTACAACGGTCTTGAAAACCGTCGTACCGAGAGGTACCGGGGGTTCGAATCCCTCTCTCTCCGCAAGAGCCTTCTGAAAGAAATTTCAGAAGGCTTTTTCATTTATACAGCCACCATATGTATCAATCCATTCTTCTTTATTTATCCATCCTTCTTTATTTATCCATCCTTCTTTATTTATCCATCCTTCCTTATTAATTGTTTATCCATTCTTGTTTTTCTCTCCTTCTTACAACTTTTAATCATTTCATTTGGTCAATTCGAATAAAAATTGTAACTTTGCAGCTATAAAAGCCGAATTATCGGCAAATTATACATTAATCATTTATAAAACATAATGAAAAAACTAATGACCATTATTGCCGCCATCTTCTGCATGGCGCAATTGTATGCAGCAAACCCTGTTAAGCAATGGGGACACCTGCAAGTAAAAGGTGCACAATTGTGCGACCAAAGTGGAAATCCTGTAGTATTGAGAGGCGTAAGCCTGGGATGGCACAACATCTGGCCACGATTCTACAACAAGCAAGCCGTGAAGTGGCTCGCTAACGATTGGCATGCCAACATTATTCGTGCAGCCATGGGCATTCAAATAGAAGACAACTATCTGGAGAATCCCGATTTTGCCATGAAATGCATCACCCAGGTAGTTGATGCAGCCATCAAGAACGACACTTACGTTATCATCGACTGGCATGCCCACAAGATGCACACCGAGGAAGCCAAGGCTTTCTTCGGAAAGATGGCACAGAAATACGGCAAGTATCCCAACGTTCTCTACGAACTCTACAACGAACCTATCAAGGACAAATGGGAAGATCTCAAAGTCTATGCCAAGACCATTATCTCAGAAATCAGAAAGTATGATCCCGACAACATCATCCTGATGGGCTGTCCTCATTGGGATCAGGACATCGACCTCGTGGCGCAGAGTCCTATAGAGGGAGTAAGCAATGTAATGTACACTCTTCATTTCTATGCTGCCACCCACAAGGATTATTTGCGCGACAAGTTGGAAGCTGCCGTCAAGAGCGGTCTTCCCGTATTTGTATCGGAGTGTGCGGGCATGGAGGCATCAGGCAATGGTCCTCTAGCACCTGAAGAATATCAGAAATGGCTTGATGTGATGGAGAAGTATAAGGTGAGCTGGGTAAACTGGTCGGTAAGCGATAAAGACGAAACCTGCTCCATGCTCCTTCCTCGTGCCAAAGCCACCGGCAACTGGACTCCAGACCTTATCAAGCCATGGGGCAAAATGGTGAAGGAAGCGCTGACAAGATACAATCAATAGAAATTATCACGCAGCATGAATGTTTAAACATCACGCACGACCAAAGCCTGAGCACTCAGTGAACAAGGTGTGAGCACTCAGTGAACAAAGCCTGGGCATCGAGAGACCAAAGCCTGGGCATCGGCAGACCAGGCTTTGGGCACTTATTGCCCATAGCACGGGCAACGAGTGCCCAAAACAAACTACACGAATTGGGCAATATTACACGAATTAGGCAATATTACCACACGAATTAGGCAATATCAGACAGACTTTTCCGTGACTGCCTGTCCGGCTCTCCATTCAGTAGGAGTACAACCTTCCTTAGCCTTGAAAATACGGTACAGATAGGTGCGGGAAGAGAAGCCACATTCCAGGGAAATGATGTCATTGCTATAGTCTGGCCTTTCCAGCATCATCTTCTTTGCCACATCGAAACGTATCTCACTGAGCCATGTTCTGAAAGTAGACTTCAGACAGTGCTCAAAGTAGAAAGACAAATCATACCTGGAAATACCAAGTTCACGGCTGAGAGTCAGTATATTCACCGTACAGTCCTTATATCCCAAATGCGCACACCATTCATCAAGCTTGTTCTGTATCAGAATTCTGCGCTCTTCAGTTCCCCCATAATTCATTTCTTCCATTTCCACCACCCCACTGCTTTCAACTTCCGCATCCAGAAGTTCGTCCGTAGGAATATAGCTGCAGCCGAGGGCTACGAACGTAAGGTTGAAGAACAATACGGCTAGCAATGCCAGAGGACCTACTATAAATAATAAGGAAGTAGACAGGATAGCAACCGGCATGATGAGAGATGCAAGCAAAAGAAAACACTGACATGCGAAAATCTCACGTAGGGCAACATATCCGTTGCCGTCATTGTTTCCAGCATTTTCCTACGTCTTAGTATCTCTCTCATTATCATGGATATGCAATAGACTACACTTCCACCAAACAGGGCGAGCATCAGATAGAGCCCTTCTCGGATAAACAGACTTTGATGGAGATAGATACTCACGCAAAAGACCAGGAGGATAACAGCATAAATGCCACCGCATACCCGGTTCATCTTCCGGCAACTGATACGGGGAGCCTCTAAGTTATAGATACCCATCGAGATGAGCGAGAAACAGGGGGTATAGACGAGGATGTTGATGACCGCCCCCAGACCATCGTCTGCAGCACGGAAACCAAAAAACATCTGCATCATATATTGTATCGCCAGTCCTATCATGGCGGCAACAATCATCCAGCGTGAACGCTCATAACGCTCGCTCTCCCATTTTACATGCAGATGAGAGACTGCCACGATGGCGGCATTGAGGAGCATGAATATGAAACATGCAAACTGCAGTAGAAATAACGAATCCATACGCTTCTTATCTAAAAATTTATCTTAAATATACCAGCCTTTCTTAAAAAAACTTCTGCAAAAGTACAATAAAATTTTAAAATAAGAGTGAAAATCAATCAAAAAAGTTACAGAAACCACATAAAAAACGGGAATTTTACCCAAGTGCAACTACTCGGCACCCAATTATTTGGAGTTTACAAAAAAACAACGTATCTTTGCCAACAGATTTTAGATGAATCAAGGATTAGAAGAATAATCAAAGATAAATAAGTAAATCAAGGATAAAAAGGATAAAGATAAAGAAGATATGAAATACTATACAGCATTGACTATTGCCGGATCCGACAGTTGCGGAGGAGCCGGTATTCAGGCCGACATCAAGACGATGTCGGCTCTGGGCGTTTATGCCAGTTCGGCCATCACAGCCATCACCGTGCAGAACACCAAAGGAGTATATGGCATACAGAATGTAGAGCCGGAAATCGTGAAGGGACAGATTGAAGCAGTGATGGATGATATCCATCCCGACGCTATCAAGATAGGTATGGTAAACGACTGCGATACCATCCGTGCCATCACCGAAACCCTCAAGAAATACGAGGACCAGTTCCAGCATCTCGTTATCGACCCCGTGATGGTATCTACCAGCGGCTGCCGACTGATGCAGGAGGATGCCCTCGATGTCTTCATCCACAACCTGCTGCCGCTTGCCACCCTGCTCACCCCCAACATTCCGGAAGCAGAGATTCTTGCCAGCACCAAGATTCAGAATGTGGAAGATATCAAGAGCGCAGCCTCAGCCATCAGTAAGCTGGGATGCAAATACGTGCTCATCAAGGGCGGACACTTCGAAGGAAACGAGAAGATTGACTATCTCTTCGAAGATGGAAAACTCATTACCAGCTATCGCGGCATGAACATTGATACCCGAAACACCCACGGCACCGGCTGCACCCTATCCTCTGCCATCACCTCTTATCTGACCAGAGAAATGGATATGAATACCGCTATTGCAATGGCGAAGACCTATCTTTCGGGCGCCATCCTTGCCGGAAAAGACGTAAAGATTGGAGAAGGACATGGACCTGTGAACCATTTCTACGAACCGAAAGCCCTATTCTTTAAATAATCATGAAGTGGATTGTTATTACCATGCCTGATTTCATAGAGAATGAGGCAAACTACATCAACCAGCTCTTCGAGGCAGGACTCGACTTGTTGCATCTGCGCAAGCCTGATTCCTGCATCGCAGACTGCGAGCGACTGCTGCAGGAAATCAACCCGAAATGGTATCCGGGAATCGTGGTTCACGACCACTTTTCGCTCTGCGGGAAATATCATCTCCACGGCATCCATCTGAATCGCCGAAACCATCAAGTGCCAGATGGCTTCCAGGGAAGCCTGTCACGCTCCTGCCACAGTTTCAAGGAAGTAACAGAAGCGCAGAAGGAAGGAGTTTTCAGCTACGTTTTTCTCAGTCCTATCTTCGATAGCATCTCCAAAAAAGGCTACAAGCATTGCTTTTCAAACAAGGATTTGGAGGATGCCGGCAACAACGGCATCATCGACGAAAAGGTGATTGCCCTGGGCGGCATCATTCCGCAATTCATCCCACAACTGCGAGTCTGGAACTTCGGCGGCGCAGCCTTCCTGGGGGATATCTGGAACCGCCGACAGGATGCCGACTGGGCAGAATATCTTACCAACGTAAGAAAATGCCTATCGCAGGCCACGCGAAAAAATACACTTAATGGCTCAAATGTTTGGTAGTTAGCCAAAATAGTTGTAATTTTGCACCCATGATTTATCCAGATAATTTTGAAAATAAGATAGGGTTCAACGAAATCCGAAAAATGCTGCGCGAAAGATGCCTATCACCACTCGGCAAGGAACAGGTGGACAAGATGGTTTTCAGCAGCGACGCAGAACAGGTGAATGAGTGGCTCATGCAGGTGCGTGAGTTCAGACGACTGATGGAGGAAGTGGAAGACTTCCCCCTGCAATATTTCTATGACGTAAGAGAGAGCATCCTCCGTATACGTGTGGAGAATACCCACCTGGAAGAGGACGAACTGTTTGACCTGAGACGTTCGCTCGCCACCATCGCCGGCATGGTGAAGATTCTGAACCACAGCGATGAAGACGATGCTCACGCCGAACAGGAAGATGGATGGCGTAGAGAAAAGAAATATCCCTATCCTGCCCTCCACCGTCTTTCGAAAGACGTGATGACCTTCCCGCAACTGATTCAACGCATCGACCAGATTCTCGACAAATTCGGTAAGATACGCGACAATGCTACCCCCGAACTCCTCCAGATTCGACGAGAACTGGCGAAGACCGAAGGAAGCATTTCACGCACCCTATACAGTATATTGCGAGCTGCCCAGAGCGAAGGCGTGGTGGAGAAAGACGTAACCCCTACCCTGCGCGACGGTCGACTGGTTATCCCGGTAATCCCTACCCTGAAGCGAAGAATCAAGGGTATCGTGCACGACGAGAGTGCCACCGGTAAGACCGTGTTCATAGAACCAACCGAGGTGGTAGAAGCCAACAACCGGGTGCGCGAGCTGGAAGGCGAGGAAAGAAAGGAGATTATCCGCATCCTCACCGATTTCACCAACAAGGTGCGCCCATTCTCCAAGGAAATTCTGGAGAGCTACCGCTTCCTCGCCATCATCGACCTGATTCAGGCGAAGCAGAAAATAGCCGATGTGTTCAAGGCGATAGAGCCGGAAGTGGCCGACCATCCACACGTAGACTGGATCCGTGCCATCCACCCATTGCTCCAGTTGTCACTGCAGAAGAAAAACGAAAAGGTGGTGCCACTCGACATCACCCTGACGCAAGACAAGCGCATCCTCATTATCTCGGGTCCTAATGCCGGAGGTAAGTCGGTGTGTCTCAAGACAGTAGGTTTGCTTCAGTATATGCTGCAATGCGGACTGAGCATCCCGGTGAGCGAGCGTTCGAAGACGGGTGTCTTCCAGAACATCATGATTGACATCGGCGACGAGCAGAGTCTGGAGAACGACCTGAGTACCTACTCTTCCCATCTTCTGAACATGAAGAACATGATGAAGGCAGCCAATGGCGACACCATCATATTGATAGATGAGTTTGGTACCGGTACCGAACCGGGCATCGGTGGCGCCATCGCCGAGGCAGTGCTCGACAAGTTCTGCAAGCAGCAGGCTTACGGCGTCATCACCACCCACTATCAGAACCTGAAGCATTTTGCAGATAGTCACGAGGGCGTGGTAAACGGTGCAATGCTTTACGACCGCCACGAGATGAAGGCCCTCTTCCAGCTTGCCATCGGCAGACCAGGCTCTTCCTTCGCCATCGAAATTGCGAGAAAGATCGGTTTGCCGGAAGAGGTAATCAAGGAGGCTTCGGATATAGTGGGCTCTGAATACATCCAGAGTGACAAGTATCTGCAAGACATCGTCCGCGACAAGCGATACTGGGAGAACAAGCGCCAGAATATCCATCAGCGCGAGAAGGATATGGAAAAAACCATCTCCAAGTATGAGAGCGACATCGAGGACATCGAGCGAAGCAGAAAGGCTATCCTCAAGAAGGCGAAGGAGGAGGCTGCCGAACTCTTGAAGGAGAGCAACAAGAAGATAGAGAATGCCATCCGAGAGATTCGAGAAAGTCAGGCGGAGAAGGAGGAAACCCGCCGCATCCGTCAGGAGCTTGATGCCTTCAAGCAGGAGGTTCAGGAGATTGACACCAAGGAATCGGATGACAAGATAGCCAAGAAGATAGCCCAGATTCAGCAGCGCAAGGAGCGCCATGCCAAGCGACAGGCAGAGAAGAAGGAGAACCAGGAGAAGGCTGCGGCTGTCCTGCGCAATGCCCAGAACAAGGTGCAGGCCGACAGCAAGCGCGAGATTCAGGTGGGCGATACCGTGCGCATCAAGGGCCTGACCACCATCGGAAAGGTGGAGAGCATCAGTGGCGATACAGCCACTGCCGTTTTCGGAGGCATGAGAACCAAGATGCGACTCAACCGACTGGAGCACGCTGCTGCCACCGTGGAGAATGTGGATAAGACCGAGGAGCGCAAGGAGAACCTGGCTTCTTACGGCATCAGCAAGGAAACAAGAAAGACCATCGATGCCCACAAGACCAACTTCCATCAGGATCTGGACGTGAGAGGCATGCGTGGTGATGAGGCTCTGAATGCCGTGCAGTATTTCATTGATGATGCCATCCTGGTGGGTATGCCACGAGTAAGAATTCTGCATGGCAAGGGCAATGGTATCCTTCGCCAGCTCATCCGCCAGTATCTGAGCAGCGTTCCGAATGTTACGCATTATGCCGATGAGCATGTGCAGTTTGGCGGTGCAGGAATCACGGTTGTGGACTTTTAAGTGAAAAACGAAGAGTGAAGAGTGAAGAATTCATTTGCTTCTTTCTCTTTATATAATAAGGTGAAATAGGAAAAAGGAGGCAAAAAGCGCCTCCTTTTTCCTAAATAAACGTTAACGTCTAAAACTTTTTAGGCAAAAGTTTTGGTGGGTTCAGAAAAAAGCAGTACTTTTGCACTCGCTTAAAAGCAATAACCGCTTTCAAGTATATGAGACGGACAAGTCTCATACGACCAGCTCCCTCGGAATCCCCCAGGATGGGAACATAGCAAGGGTACTTGGTTGTAGCGGTGCGATATGAATCGCTTGTCCACCCGCCTCTTTAGCTCAGTTGGCCAGAGCACGTGATTTGTAATCTCGGGGTCGTTGGTTCGAATCCGACAAGAGGCTCAAAAAGGAATCTTCTTTCAGAAGATTCCTTTTTTGTTTTTCATCCCTTTACATTCTCGTTACAGCAAGGCGTTGAATCTTCCTGCAAGGGGCAGAATCCCACTTCAAGGCATAACAAACAAAAATTTTTCTGAAATTCAGGGCGTTCTATCTTTAATTATATATAAATATTCTCCCCCTTTACACCTTATATAATAAAAAAGTTGTATTTTTGCAAATTGAATATTAGATTAGTAGAAAATACAAATAAAAATATGAATACAGACAATAAAGAGAACCAAGAAGAAAAGAAGATGAACGGACAGGAGCAGACGACGAAGTTCTACGTCATCGACACTGGCAAGATTAAGCAGACCAAAGCTTTCGCCCGTCAAGACGGCACCATCCTCGGCACCGTATGGGTCATCAGTTTCGTTTGCACCATGCTGGCGGTAGATCCCAAATACCACATCCTGGGCTTGCTTTCCAACCTGCTCATCGTTGCCACCCCTTTCATCGTGGCCAAACGACTGAGGATTTTCCGCGACCAGGTGAGAGGCGGGCACATCTCCTTCCGCCATGGACTGTACTATTGCATCCAGACTTTCTTCTATGCCACCCTCTTGCTCACCATTACGCAATACCTGTGGTTCCGCTTCATGGACACAGGCATGTTCATGAGCCAGCTCCAGGAAAACTATCAGACATTGGCTCAGGTCTACCAGCTGACTGCTGAGGAATCAAAGATGCTCCTCGATGCCATCTCTATGATGAAGCCAATTGCGTGGGCATCCATGTTCATGATTACCGACCTGGTGACAGGAGCCATACTGAGCCCTATCATCGCAGGTATCATGGCAAAGAAGCTGAAGACAGCAAAACAGCAATCGCATTAACATCAATAAGAAAATATCAATAACATCAATATAAGAAAATGGATATTTCAGTTATCGTTCCTCTTTTCAACGAGGAAGAATCGTTGCCAGAACTCTTCGCCTGGATCAAGCGAGTGATGAACGCCAACGATTTCACATACGAGGTTATCTTCGTGAACGACGGTTCTACCGACCGTTCATGGGACGTTATAGAAGAACTTGCCGAGAAGAACGAACAGGTGAAGGGCATCAAGTTCCGCAGAAACTACGGCAAGAGTCCGGCACTCTACTGCGGATTCAAGGAGGCTCAGGGCGACGTGGTCATCACCATGGATGCCGACCTGCAGGATTCACCGGATGAAATTCCGGGACTCTACCAGATGATTACCAAGGAAGGTTACGACCTGGTTTCCGGCTACAAGCAGAACCGCAAGCAGGGTGACCCGCTGAGCAAGACCATCCCTACCAAGCTCTTCAATGCCACGGCACGCAAGGTGAGCGGCATCCACAACCTGCACGACTTCAACTGCGGACTGAAGGCCTATCGCCGCGACGTGGTGAAGAACATCGAGGTATATGGCGAGATGCACCGCTACATTCCATATCTTGCCAAGAACGCAGGATTCGCCAAGATTGGCGAAAAACCGGTACACCACCAGGCACGCAAGTTCGGCACCTCCAAGTTCATGGGCTGGAACCGCTTCGTTAACGGCTATCTCGACCTGATGACCCTCTGGTTCCTCAGCAACTTCGGCAAGAAACCAATGCACGTATTCGGATTCCTGGGCAGCGTGGTGTTCTTCATCGCCTTCCTCTCGCTCATCGGACTCGGCATCGACAAGATCATCGACCTGCACAACGGCATATACGGTCATCTCATCACCGACTCGCCTTACTTCTTCATCGCCCTCATCGCAATGGTACTGGGCAGTCAGTTCTTCCTGGCGGGATTCCTGGGCGACCTCATCAGCCGTCAGAATCCAAACCGTAACGATTATCAAATAGAAAAGGAAATAAGATGCGGAAAATAATACCAATGGTTCTCGTCATGATGGCGATGATGATTGTGGCTGGATGCTCATCCATCGACTGCCCGCTCAACAACACCACTTATACTAAATATAAGCTGATGGGCAACGTCACCACACTCGCCGACACCATGACCATCTCAACCACCAAGACCGAAGGCCAGGACAGCGTGCTCATCAACAGGGATGTGAACGTAGACAGTTTCATCCTGCCCATGAGCTACCAGCAGCCCGAGGACGTGTTCTACTTCGAAATCAGAAACCGCGACCACAAGGTATGGAAAGATACCGTGACCGTGAAGAAGGAGAACTTTTCGCATTTCGAATCGGTGGATTGCAGTCCGTCGTTCTTCCACACCATCACCAGTGTGCAGACCACGCGCCATTTCATCGACTCGATAGTCATCAACAAAAAAGAGGTAAATTATGATGCATCCAAAGCGCATTTCTATATCTATTTCGGCAACCGCCACTAAGGTTCTCGCAGCAGTGATATTCCTGCTGCTGATGGGTGGGGTTACTGCCCATGCCCAGAATCAGCAGAAGAAGATGGATGCTGTAACCGAAGATACCATCCCTCTGTTTCGCGGCATGGCAGTAGGCGTAGATATCATCGGTCCGGTGCAGTTGATGGTGAGCGACTACGGTCAGTATGAGGCATCGCTGCGCGTCAACCTGAAGGATAAGTACTACCCTATCTTCGAGTTGGGTTACGGCAAGGCAGATGCCAGCGACGAAAGTACCAGGATTAATTACAAGACCAGTGCTCCATACTTTCGTATCGGTGTGGACTGGAACCTGCTCAAGAACAAGCACGATGTCTACCGTCTCTTCGGAGGATTCCGATATGGCTTCACATCGTTTAAATATGATGTGAGTGCTCCACCGGTAAGTGATCCCGTCTGGGGCGGCGAAGCTTCTTATGGTGCAGAAGATGTATCAGCCAACTTCCAATGGCTGGAAGGCGTGTTCGGAGTGGATGCCAAGATATGGGGTCCCGTCCGTATGGGGTGGAGTTTCCGCTACAAGCGCAAGCTGACCCAGAAGAAGGGTAACATCGGCAACAGTTACTATGTGCCAGGCTTCGGCAAGCAGGGAGGAACCCGACTCGGCGGCACCTTCAACGTTACCCTGGAGATATAAGTCACCTTTTATATATAAGTCACCTATCATATATAAGTCACCTTATTATATAGAGAAAGATAGAGAAAGAAATGAAAAATAAGAAACTGATATGGCAGATACCCTTTCTGCTGATTCTGATATTGGGCAGCATCTACGTGATACGCCAGCAGCACAACACCCCTTATCAAAAGGATGAGGGCATGGTATTCGGCACTATCTACCACATCACGTACCAAAGCGACACCGATTATCAGAAGGAGATTGAGGCTGAGTTGCAGAAGGTGGATAACTCTCTTTCACCCTTCAACAAAACCTCTACCATCTCCCGCGTCAACCGCAACGAGAAGGTGAAGGTTGACGAGATGTTCACGGAAGTGTTCCAGCTTGCCGAAAAGATTTCAGGCGAGACCAACGGAGCCTTCGACATCACCGTTGCCCCAATGGTCAATGCCTGGGGATTCGGATTCAAGACAGGCAATCCACCTACCAAGCAGTCCATCGACAGTCTTCGTGCCATCGTAGGCTTCCACAAGGTTGCCCTGAAGGATGGCTTCGTGAGCAAGGAGAATCCCAAGACCATGCTCGACTGCTCCGCCATTGCCAAAGGTTACGGCACCGACGTGGTGGCAAGATTCCTGAAGAAGAAAGGCATCCAGAACTTCATGGTGGAGATTGGAGGCGAAATCGTGGTGAGCGGCAACAGCGAGAAGCAGGTGCCTTGGCGCATCGGCATCAACAAGCCAACCGATGACTCGCTCAATACCAGCCAGGAGCTGCAGGATGTGGTCAACGTGAGCGACATCGCCATGGCCACCAGCGGCAACTATCGCAACTTCTACTATAAGAATGGCAAGAAATATGCGCACACCATCGACCCGAAGACGGGTTATCCTGTGCAGCACAACATCCTGTCGGCCACAGTTCTTGCCAAAGACTGTGCCACTGCCGATGCCTATGCCACTTCATTCATGGTGATGGGATTGGACGGAGCGAAGAAGGTGCTGGAGAAACATCCAGAACTCTGCGCTTATCTGATTTATGCAGACCACAAAGGCGATAACAGAATCTGGTATTCGCCATCTCTGAAGAAAATATTAGAAGCTCAAAGTTCAAAGTAAGAATATGCCGGAAAAGAGATTATACGACAGTCTTTTGGGACTTCCCCTATTCCTGGGAATGACCCGTTGCGACCTTCTTGAGATTGCAGGCACGACCAAGTTCTACTTTCAAAAGTTGAAAAAAGGTCATGTCATCGCCCAGGAAGGCGAACCCTGTCTGCACATAATTTTCCTGATTAAGGGCGAAATCAAAGTCATTACAAAGGCTGACGACCACGGTTATCAGATAGAGGAGACCATCAAGGCACCAGAAGTGCTTCAGGTGGAACGTTTCTTCGGATTCAACCAGCACTATACACATACCTATATTGCCGGTGACGACTGCAACATCATGAGTTTCAGCAGAAAGGAATTGATGAAGCTATCCGATAACTACGAGATATTCCGCATCAACCAGCTCAACATCCTCACCACGCAGACACAAAAGAGCGAGCGTCGACTCTTCAGAGTACCTCCCAAGACATTGGAAGAACGCATCATCCGCTTCTTCGAAAGCCACTGTCTCCGACCAGCCGGCGAAAAGACCTTCCATATCAAGATGACCAGACTCGCCGAAGAGATGAACGTGAAGCGAATCTATGTATCGAATGCGCTCAACGAGATGGAAAAAAAAGGACTCATCAAACTCTATCGAGGCATCATCGTCATCCCATCATTGGAAAATCTCATTGTTAAAAATTAAAAGTTGAAAGTAACAAGTTCAAAGTAATAAAATGCAAGATACAACCATAAACGAGAAAAAAATTGAGAAGAGAGAGAATCCTTTCTTCCTGCCATACGGCACCCCACACAATACAGCCCCATTCGACCGCATTCAGCTCGGCGACTATGAGGAGGCTTTCATGGAAGGTATCCGCCGCGACGACGAGGCAACCGACAAGATTGTAAACGACCCGGCAGAGCCAACGTTCGAAAACACCATCGCCCGTGTTGATACAGAAAAGGGCGAACACTATTACGACCTCTTGAGCAGAGTGTCTAACGTATTCTCTTGCATGATGAGTGCCGAGACCTGCGACGAGATGGAGGAACTGGCACAGAAGATGAGCCCTATCCTCACCAAACATGCCAACGACATCACATTGAACAAGAAGCTCTTCGAGCGCATCAAGTTTGTTCACGACCATCCTAACCGTGAACTGAATGCAGAAGAGAAGATGCTGCTCGAAACCAGCTACGACGGATTCGTACGCAGCGGTGCCCTCCTCGACGAGGAAGGCAAGGAAAAACTGCGCAAGCTCACCGAGGATGCAAGCATGCTCACCCTCCAGTTCTCGCAGAACCTGCTGAAGGAGAACAAGGCGTTCACCCTTCACATCACAGACAAGGCGCAGCTCGAAGGTCTGCCAGAAACCGCCATCGCTGCAGCTGAACATACAGCCAAGGAAAAGAATGAGGAAGGCTGGATTTTCACACTCGACTATCCTAGCTATTCTCCATTCATGACCTACTCTACCCAGCGCGAACTGCGCAAGCAGATGTACATGGCTCGTAACACAGTCTGCACCCACGACAACGAGCAGAACAACCTGGAAATCTGCAAGAAGCTGGTGAATCTGCGCCGCGAACTGGCTCAGCTCCTGGGCTTCGAGACCTATGCTGACTACGTGCTCCGCCACCGCATGGCAAGCAACACGGAGAATGTGTATAAACTCCTGAACGACCTCATCGATGCCTACAAGCCAACAGCTATCGAGGAGACAGAAGAGGTGAAGGCACTTGCAAAGAAACTGGAAGGTGATGACTTCGAGATGGAGCCATGGGATTTCGGTTTCTATTCTCACAAGTTGCAGATGGAGAAGTATAACCTGGATGCAGAGATGCTCCGCCCATACTTCCAGCTCGACAAGGTGATAGCCGGCGTGTTCGGTCTTGCCAACAAGCTCTACGGCATCACCTTCAAGGAGAACAAGGATATTCCGGTATATCATCCAGACGTAAAGGCATACGAAGTATTCGACAAAGACGGCAGCTATCTCGCCGTATTCTACGCCGACTTCTTCCCTCGCAAGGGCAAGCAGGGCGGTGCCTGGATGACAGAGTTCCAGGGACAATGGATTGACCATAAGGGCGTTAACGTTCGTCCACACGTGAGCGTGGTAATGAACTTCACCAAGCCAACAGCCGAGAAGCCAGCCCTTCTCACCCTGGGCGAGGTAGAGACCTTCCTCCACGAGTTTGGCCATAGCCTTCACGGCATGTTTGCCAACACCCGTTTCGAGAGTCTCTCCGGAACCAACGTATGGTGGGATTTCGTAGAATTGCCATCTCAGTTTATGGAAAACTATGCGGTAGAAAAAGACTTCCTCCGCACTTTCGCCTTCCATCACGAGACGGGCGAGCCATTGCCTGACGAGCTCATCGAGCGCATCGTGAAGAGCCGCAACTTCATGGCAGCCTATGCCTGCCTTCGCCAGGTAAGTTTCGGTTTGCTCGACATGGCATACTACACCAAGAAAGATGAATTCACCGCCGATATCATCCCATTCGAGAAGAAGGCTTGGGAGAAGGCGATGGTTCTGCCACAGAGACAGGATACCTGTATGACCGTACAGTTCTCCCACATCATGGCAGGAGGATATGCAGCTGGCTACTACAGCTACAAGTGGGCAGAGGTGCTCGATGCCGATGCCTTCAGCGTATTCAAGAAGAATGGTATCTTTGACCAGGCAACCGCCCAGAGTTTCCGCAACAACATCCTCTCGAAGGGTGGAACCGAGCATCCGATGACGCTCTACAAGCGATTCCGCGGACAGGAGCCAACCATCGATGCCCTGCTCGAACGCAACGAAATCAAGAAGAGTTAATTATCAATTGTAAATTATAAATTATTAATTGTAAATTATAAAAAGTGATGGCAAACGAACTTTCCAAACAGCAGAAACTTGACCTGCGATACCTTCGCATGGCACGCATCTGGGCAGAAAACAGCTACTGCAAGCGCCGACAGGTGGGAGCACTGGTAGTGAAAGACAAGATGATTATCAGCGATGGCTACAATGGTACACCCAGCGGATTCGAAAATGTATGCGAGGACAACAACGTGACCAAGCCATACGTTCTCCATGCCGAGGCCAATGCCATCACCAAACTGGCCCGCAGCAGCAACAACAGTGAGGGAAGTACGCTCTATGTCACAGCCTCTCCTTGCATCGAATGCTCCAAGCTGATTATCCAGTCGGGCATCAAGCGAGTGGTCTATGCCGAAAAATACCGACTCACGGATGGCATAGACCTGCTCAAAAGGGCTGGGGTTAAAGTGGAATACATGAATCCGGAAGAAATGGGAGATTCCGTGGATAAGCCGGATTCATCCTCCGAAAAAAAAGAGAGAAAGAAACGTTAGTATATTAAAAGTTAGTAAGTTATGAACATGAATAAGAATAAGAGCAACCGATTCATGCCCTTCATCATGGCACTCTGCGTAGTGATCGGCATCATCATCGGTACATTCTTTTCGAATCATTTCGCCGGCAACCGACTCAACGTCATCAATAGTGGCAGCAACCGACTCAACAACCTGCTCCACCTCATTGACGACCAGTATGTGGATGCCGTGAACATTGATTCCTTGGTGGATAAGGCAATACCTCAGATTCTTGCTGAGCTGGACCCTCATTCCGTCTATATCAGTGCAAAGGATGCGGCTCAGGCTAACGACGACCTGAAGGGCTCCTTCTCGGGAGTGGGCATCGAGTTCGTCATCCGCCAAGACACCATCCATGTGCAGAATGTAATCCAGAACGGACCTGCCGAGAAAGCAGGACTTCTGGCTGGCGACAAGATTGTGGCCGTGGATGGCAAGCCATTCGTGGGCAAGATTGTTACCAACCAGGAAGCCATGCACCGACTGAAGGGTCCGAAGGATACGAAAGTGAAGATTGGCGTGGTTCGCTATGGAAGCAAGAAGGTGCAGACCTTCACCGTGACCCGCGGCGAGATTCCTACCAAGAGTGTAACTGCGGCCTATATGCTCGATGACAAAACGGGCTATATCCGCATCAAGAACTTCGGCGAGAACACCTATCCTGAGATGCTCATCGCCCTGGCAAAGCTCTCGCAGCAGGGATTCTCCAATCTCTGCATCGACCTGCGTGATAACTCAGGCGGTTATCTTACTGCCGCTGTCAACATGGCGAACGAGTTCCTGCCAGCCAAGAAGCTGATTCTCTATACAGAAGGCAGAAAGTCGCCACGCCAGGAATATCCGAGCGACGGCAAAGGTGCTTATCAGAAAATACCACTGGTGGTTCTCATCAACGAGGGTTCAGCATCTTCTGCCGAAATCTTCGCCGGTGCCATGCAGGACAACGACCGTGCTACCATCATCGGCCGCCGATCGTTCGGTAAGGGTCTGGTTCAGCAGCAGATTGAGTTCCCTGACCACAGCCTCATCCGTCTCACCATCGCCCGCTACTATACTCCATCGGGCAGATGCATCCAGAAGCCATACACCCTGGGTGATGACAAGGATTACGAGCAAGATCTCCTCACCCGCTATCAGCACGGCGAGTTCTTCTCGCAGGATAGCATCAAGCATACTGGTCCGGCTTACCATACAAGCATCGGTCGTGTGGTTTATGGTGGCGGTGGTATCACTCCTGACATCTTCGTACCGGAGGATACACTCGGCATGACTTCCTACTTCAAGGAGGCTAGCATGAGCGGACTCATCCTTCAGTTTGCGTTCACCTATACCGACGACAACCGTCCGAAGTTGAACAACTTCAAGGAAATGATGCAGCTTGCCGACTATCTTGAAAGTCAGAACATGGTTGAGCAATTTGCCAACTATGCCGACAAGCGCGGCTTGAAGCGCAGAAACCTGCTCATCAGAAAGTCGCACAAGCTTCTGGATAGAGTCCTCAACAGCCGAATCATCTATAACATGCTGGATGAACAGGCCTGGACCCAATACATCAACCAGGACGACCCAGTGATTATGAAGACCCTGGAAGTGTTTGAGAAGCACGAGGCATTCCCAAAGAAGCCAGTGTCCGCAGCCAAGCCAAAGGCTAAAAAGCCCATTGCAAAAAAGCATAAATAATGGATAAAAAAGAATTAAGACAATTCATAAGAAACGAAAAGCGACAGTATTCCTCAAGTCAACTTGAGGAACTGTCGCTTTCTGTTTTATCCCGACTCAACGGGAATGAGCATCTGCAAAGAGCAGAAACGATATTGATGTACTATTCCCTGCCCGACGAGGTGAATACCCATGCATACATCGACCAGCTACTGGCAGAAGGCAAAAAGATTCTCCTGCCTGAGGTGATAGACGGAGAGAATATGGTGATTCGGGAATATACGGGAAAGCACGACCTGAAGGAAGGTGCCTTCCATATCATGGAACCCATCGGAAGCCTATTCCCAGAAGAGAGGTATCAGGAGCTAGATCTCGCCATCATCCCCGGCATGGCATTCGACGAGAACCACAACCGCCTGGGCAGAGGCAAGGGATATTACGACAGATTTCTCCAGAAGATTCCCCAGGTATACAAGATAGGAATCTGCTTTCCTTTTCAGCTGGTGGGTGAGATTCCAACGGAGGAAACGGATATAAAAATGGATGCAATGATAGGATAGAGCTTCAGTTTTCTCCCGCATTTTCCCTGGAAAAAACAAAAAAAGCTAGTTTTTTTAGCGAAAAATACAATATCTTGCATCAGTAATCGTTAATAAAATAAAAACAAAGCGTTTTTAAGATATTCCCATTAAACCTTTCGGGGTTTTAGGGGTCTAAGATTATGATTAGAATTCATAAACTGAACTTTTATTATATCGTGTAAGATTCAATAGGAAATTTATTAGTTAGTATTTAGGTATCCGAAGGCACTGGCTTGTGAAAGTCGATGCCTCTTTTTTTACCCATACGAAAGCAAGCCAGATAGAAAAAGACAAGGGCTTTCGGATGATTTTTTGTTTTTTAACGGGCATCTATCCCAAATCTTGTTTTTTTTTACTAATTTTGTAGCATCAAAACAAGAATAGCAATGAAACGAATCAATTACATATTCATGGCAATAGTGGCAGCCGGACTGATGGCATCCTGTGCCGAGAAGAAAAAGAGCAATATCATCATTGCTCCTAAACCTGCAGCCAAGGTAACCAACAAGGCAACCCAGAAGATGAGTGATTATGAGCAGGCAAGAGACATAGAATGGCTTGGCACCAACTACAAGATTGTGGTTAAAAGAGCTTCTGACAGCGAATTGCCTATCATCAAACTTGATGAAACCACCAAGTATTACGACAACAAGATTACCGTTAGAATCCTCAGAAAAGATGGTACGGAATTCTTCAACCGCACCTTTACCAAGAGTGAATTCGAGCGTTATCTTGACAAGCATACCAAGGAGACGGGTGCCCTGCTGGGCATCATCTATGTGAAGGCAGAAGGCAACAACCTCTGTTTTGCCGCAAGCGTAGGTTCTCCTGATATTACCAGCGATGAGTATATTCCGATGCTACTGAAGATTTCCAACCTGGGAGCTGTCAACATCTCTAAAGACCAGATTCTTGATACGGAATCTGGCAGCAACGGTTCTTCCAGCAACAAGAACAAAGGCGCTGCTGAGGAAGATGACGACGAAGAAGGGGTATAAATCCTTTCTTTTCAAGAGAAAAGAAGGTGTGTCAAACGTCCAAGACACACCCTCTTAATAAAATCTAATGTCAGCGATGACCTGTGCTCCCACCTGCTCATTGAGCCGGCGAACCAGGATTGATCGGTTCATCGTTAAATCGGCACGAAGTGCAGGATTCTGCAACTTCACATACAGGGTTTGGTTCTTGATGAACTTTTCACCACAATAAGCTGCGATGGGAGCACCCACCACGGCATCCCAACTATCAATCAGGCGCTTTTGCTGCAAAGGGGTTTCCAAACCCTCATTTCGCAGAAACTCCGGCAGCAATTCACCTATCGAACGAACTTTCTTTCTAAACACAACAATATCTATTTATATTATACCCGTTAACTCCTCACATTCATCTCTCCATTTTCTACTGCGAAAATCTTGTAGTCGCCATCCAGACGATGGAGAATCTGGTCGAGATGATCACGATTGGTATCCGTGATGAATATCTGACCGAAGCTATCACTCGAAACCAGTTGCACTATCGCCTCAACACGCTGGGCATCAAGCTTATCAAAGATGTCATCGAGCAGGAGAAGAGGCGTTGTGTTGGAACAGGTTCGCTTCAGGAAACTAAACTGAGCCAGCTTCAGGGCAATGACGAAGCTCTTGTTCTGTCCCTGACTTCCCTCACGCTTCATCTGATAATCGCCTATAGTAAACTCCAGGTCATCGCGATGAACACCATGAAGCGAATAGCCCACAGCTCTATCCTTGAATCTATCGCGCTGAATCACCTCCAGCAAAGGTCCTCGCTGGCAATGCGAGATGTAATGCAAGCCCACCTGCTCCTTGTCGCCCGAAATATGCTGGTAAATCTGCTGAAACAGAGGCACCAGTTCATTGACGAATGCCTGGCGGCGCACGAATAGCTGCTCCCCGTTGATCGCCATCTGCTGCTCCCAGAGTTCCATCAGCGTAGCATCCGGCTCCGTTTCCATTTTCAACAAAGCATTGCGCTGCTGCAATGCCTTATTGTAGTTGGAGAGATACTCTATGTAAGTATGGTCATACTGCGAGATGACCACATCCATCAGTTTTCTCCGCTCTTCGCTTCCCCCCTCGATGAGCGAAACATCCGAAGGCGACACGAAGATAAGCGGAATCAGTCCGATGTGCTGCGACAGTCGCTTGTACTCCTTCTTGTTGCGCTTGAAGTGCTTCTTGGTACCCCGCTTCATGCCGCAGTAGATGTTTTCCGAATCCCCATTATCATTCTCGTAATTACCCTCAAGCATGAAGAAAGCCTCATCGTGAGTGATGATCTGTGAGTCTATCGGATTGCTCGCACTCCGGCAAAACGAAAGATAGTAGATGGCATCGAGAAAGTTGGTCTTACCCATGCCGTTATGGCCGATAAGACAGTTAATTTTTGGCGACAACTCCATGTTGGCGCTCTTGATGTTTTTATAATTAATAATGGAAATATTCTTTAAAATCATACACACTTTACTGATTATTGCCTGCAAAGTTAGTAGAAAAAGCGCAAAAAACGAAAAAAGTGGGCTAGAAATTTCAATAATTGAATAAAATTGCGTATTTTTGCATCCTAAACTGTAGAAATAATAAAAAAATAAAAAATAAAAAATGGCAAACAACAACTTACAGGCTCAGGAAATCGAGAGCCTCAACATGAAGGAAGCCTTCTTCATGAAGAACAAGAAGGCTATTATTATCGCTGTGGTAGCACTGGTTGTTATCATCGCAGGTGTGTTCGGTTACTTCTCTCAGATTGCCGGTCCTCGTGAGGACAAGGCAAGCACATTGCTCGGCAAGGGACAGACTTACTTCCAGAACGAGATGTTCGAGCAGGCACTCAACGGTGATGGCGCAGGTTACGTAGGTTTCGCAAAGATTGCTAACGAGTACAGCAGCACAAAGGCAGGTAACCTGGCTAACCTCTATGCAGGTCTCTGCTACGCGAACCTCGGCAAGTGGGCTGAGGCAGAAAAGAGCCTCGACGCTTTCTCTTCTAAGGACGACCAGATGATTAGTCCAGCAGCTCAGGCAGCTCTCGGCGATGTTTATGCTCACCTCAAGAAGAACGACCAGGCTGTTGACGCTTTCAAGAAGGCTGCTTCCATGGCAGACAGCAAGGCAGAGGATGATGCCAACAACTCTCTTTCCCCTGCATTCCTCATCAAGGCTGGTGAAATTTTGGAGAGCGACGGCAAGAAGGCAGACGCCTTGAGCCTCTATCAGGACATCAAGAAGAAGTATGTGAACTCTATGCTCGTTCAGAGCGGTGAGATTGACAAGTACATCGAACGTGCTTCCAACTAATCTTCTTCCCGGAAAGCAGATATTCAAAAACAGAAAGAAAGGAAGAAAAAGATATGGCTACAGCACTTCATAATTTGTCGGACTACGATTTCTCCAAGGTACCTGATGCTAGCAACATGTGCTTCGGCATTGTAGTGGCAGAATGGAATCCAGAAATCACCGGTGCTCTGCTCGACGGAGCCGTTAAGACCCTCGAAAAGCATGGCGCACTGCCAGAGAACATCCACGTGAAGACGGTTCCTGGTAGCTTCGAGCTGATTTACGGCGCTCATCAGATGGTTCTCAATGGCGGATACGACGCAGTCATCATCCTGGGTAGCGTGATTCGTGGTGAGACTCCTCACTTCGATTACATCTGTGAGGGTGTTACCTATGGCATCGCACGCCTCAATGCAACACAGGAGATTCCTGTTATCTATGGTCTCCTGACCACCAACGACCTGCAGCAGGCCAAGGACCGCAGCGGTGGCAAGTTGGGCAACAAGGGTGACGAGTGCGCTATCGACGCTATCAAGATGGCTAAGTTCTAATCGCGAAAGGATTTTTGTATCATATATATTATAAATAAGGTATCATATGAAACTCTATCAGTTATTTCAGTCATTCGAGTTTGAGGAGATATTCCCAACGCTCAATGCGATGTTTCCTAATGCTCAGGTGCATCGCGATGTGTTTGAAAAGGCATTCAATATGCTTTGCAACATCCAGCCTATCAGTTCAAAGAAGGTGATTCGCTTCGAACTGATAGAAGATCCAAACTCCAGCGATATGTTTGTGGGAGCCAACGACAGTTGCTTCTTTTGTAACTGGGATGTATGTCTGGGTAAGGAAATCAAGAAAGGAAAGGGAGCTGACCTCAACGATGTTGAGATAGCCGCCAACTGCCTCTTGAATATCCTATTCACCGGTCGCCATCCACAGGGATTTGACAAAGAATACAAGAAACTCTTGAAATAAAAAGAGAAGCTCTTGAAATAAAATGAAACACCAAAAGCTCTTGAAGTTACTTTTTAGCTTCAAGAGCTTTTATTTTTTACATTTTTCTTTGGTTTTTCAAACAATTTGTCGTACCTTTGCAACGAATTTAAAACATTTTGCATGAAGAAGTTATTAAATATCATATTATCTGCCATGATTCTCGTCTTTTCTGCCTGCTCACAGAAGCAGCCAACAGAAGAAAAGGCAAACGTCATCGACACCATTCCGGTGATGGTGATGCAGATACAGAAGTGCAGTCGTCTCTACACAGCCGAAGCGCATGTTCACAAAATCATCACCCACGATGACCAGTTGAACCTGAAAGGTTCTTTCATGAAGAAGGATTTCAACATCCATATTCCGGGATCCAACCGCAAGGTAGCCATCCCGATGGATGCCACCATCAAGGCGTATGTGGATTTCGAGGGATTCTCTCAGAAGAACGTATCCCGAAAGGGCGACAAGATTGAAATCATCCTGCCAGACCCCAAACTGGTGCTTACCAACAGCAAGATAGACCACAAGGCAGTGAAACAATACGTTTCGCTGACCCGAAGCAACTTTACCGATGCCGAACTGACGAAACTGGAACAGCAGGGCCGCCAGAGCATCATCAACGATATTCCGAATATCGACCTGATGGAGCAGGCACAATTCAGTGCTGCCAACACGCTCATCCCGATGCTCATCGACATGGGATTCAAGGAAGAGAACATCAAGATCAGTTTCCGCAAGAAGTTTACCCTGCAGGATTTGAAGGGATTCATCTCCAACGGACTGAGCGACAAGACAACCATAGAAAAGAAGAACGCCCCTGACCAGGTATCAAAATAGGAGGACTCAGACATGAAGAAATATGGAATTATGCTTATCGTGCTCCTTGCCGTGGTGACAGGCGGAGCATTATACTGGCTCAATAAAGACAATACGGTGGAGGTGGCTGCCGAAGAAAAGACCACCCTCTCGCCTACCCTGGTGGAGAGTATCGAGGCGATAGGACAATGGGAATTTCTCGCCATCAACGACGAGGAACTTGTTGATACCGTGCGCCGCGGCTTCTTTGGCGACGACCAGCTGGTACGTATTTACTACGGAACCCTCAGGCTGGGCATCGACATGAAAGACGTGAAGGAAGGATGGATGAAGGTGGATGAAGAGAAAGACTCTATCACCTGCACCCTGCCGCCAATCCGTCTTCTCGACAACAATTTCATAGACGAAGCCCGCACCAAGAGCTTCTTTGAAGAAGGAAAGTGGACCGGAGCCGACCGCCAGGCGATGTACGACCGTGCCTACGCCATGATGAAGAAGCGTTGCATCACCCCCGTGAATATCCAGACGGCACAGAGAAATGCCAAGCAACAGTTCAGGGAAATGCTCAAAGCCATGGGCTTCAAAAATGTAAAGATTGAATTCGAGAAATAAAGATTGGATTCAAGATATATCAAGATTGAATTCGAGGAATAAAAAACAACAAACATTTAAAGAGAGAAAGAAAGATGGAAACTATCAACGATTTTTTCACCGCATTCAGTTCATTCCTCTGGGGATGGCCAATGATTATCCTTCTGTTAGGAACCCACATTTTCCTGACCATTCGCCTGCGCTTTCCACAGCGCAAGATATTCAAGGCGATAGCGCTGTCAATAAAGAAAGACAAGAATGCCACGGGAGATGTTTCACAGTTTGGTGCCTTGGCTACTGCCCTTGCTGCAACCATCGGTACGGGTAACATCATTGGTGTGGCCACCGCCATTGCCCTTGGAGGTCCAGGTGCCGTGCTCTGGTGCTGGCTTACGGGTGTATTCGGTATTTCAACCAAATATGCCGAGGGCTTGCTTGCCGTGAAATATCGTGTGAAGACCAAGCGTGGACGGATGCTTGGCGGTCCGATGTATGCCCTGGAGAAAGGTTTGGGCTGGAAGTGGCTAGCCATCCTCTTCGCACTCTTTGCCGCCCTCGCCTCTTTCGGCATCGGAAGCACCGTACAGGCTAACGCCATCTCTACCCTGGTAGAGAACCAGTATGGCATTTCTCCTTATATCACGGGAGCCATCGTCACAGCACTCGGAGCTGCCGTTATCATCGGTGGCGTGAAGACTATTTCTAAGGTATGCGGCATGCTCGTGCCATTCATGGCACTCTTCTATGTGCTGGGCTGCATCTACATCCTCATCGTCAACCATGCCTATCTCATGCCAGCCATCAAGGTCATCCTTGAATCGGCATTCACCACCAAGGCAGCAGGAGGCGGTTTTGCGGGCAGCACCCTGATGATGGCAGCCCGCTATGGTATCGCCCGTGGTCTGTTCTCCAACGAGAGCGGTTTGGGTTCTGCCCCTATCGTTGCTGCAGCGGCACAGACCCGCAACCCTGTACGCCAGGCGCTGGTTTCATCCACCGGTACCTTCTGGGATACCGTGATTATCTGTGCCCTCACCGGACTGGTCATCACATCGAGCATCATCGCTTATCCTGATATCGACTATCACAACGGTGCTGCGCTTACCAAGGCAGCGTTCAGCAAGATTCCATATATCGGTGCCCCATTGCTTACCTTCGGTTTGAGCACCTTTGCCTTCAGCACCACCCTGGGCTGGAGTTATTACGGCGAGCGCTGCGTGGAATATCTCAAGGGAAAGAAGTGGATGCTCTGCTATCGAATGCTCTACATCATCAGTATTTTCATCGGTAGCGTCATCAGCCTGGGATTGGTATGGAACATCGCCGACTGCATGAATGCCCTCATGGCTATCCCTAACCTCGTTTCCCTGCTCTGTCTCAGCGGCATCATCGTCCACGAAACGAGAAAGTATCTCTGGAGAGACCGACTCGACCGAGATATGGACGAGAGTGAGATTGAGGAATTGGAATAATATACAACATTGTGCAAACGTTTACTCTGAAAAAAAGAAGATATTGCAGCAAAAATAATGAAATATCAAACAATATACGTATCTTTGCAACGAAATTAAGATAAAAGACATTTCATACGCAAGGTTATATAGGTTTAATAATATTTTATTAGTTTTTGTTGATTAGTGATAAAAGCCCGGCCCGCAGTGATGCGATGCCGGGCTTTTGTATATGTGATAAACGAGCCAATCGTTTATTTCTTCATACTTATCGCCATATTTAGATGGTATATTGCAGGTGTCTCATGCCGTGACCTCCCCATACCGTATCGTTGACATATTTAAATCCGATGCTGGCATAGAGCTTCTCCGCTCTCGGATTCCCCTTGTCTACGAGCAGGCCCACCTTAGGGATACCCAACTCTCTGGCTTTCTCGATGGCAGCAGCCAGGAGCTGCTTGGCGATGCCCTTGCCACGGAAACTGCTCGAAACAGCCAGGCTGTCGAGATAGAACTCGCCAGCTTCTGTCTCTGCATCCATTGCCGAATAGTCGATGCCGAAGCTTACGATAGCCTCCTTGATAAACTGTCTGCGCAGTTCCTTCAACTTGGCACCATCGTATGCCACCAGGATACCGGTGATGATACCCTCGCTGTTACTAGCCACCAGCGTGTTAAGATAGCTATACTGGCTATCTTCCATCTTTACCAGACGTTCCATCATCTGATGAAAATCCACCAAAGTATGATGCGGACCAGCGAAGTTCTGGCAGCAGTCTGTGTTCATCGCTTCCATGATGAGCGATGCGATATGTGATGCCTTATCAGGCGTACCTTGCTCTATATGTACTTTCATTTTTCCTTTTAGTTATTTATGAAACAAGCGGAAACAACCCGAAAGTCGAATCCGCTTGCAAAGATAGTAAAAACAAACGAGAAAAACGAATTTTTATTGATTTTTAAAGACTCAATGTTGCATCTTTCAAATCAACAGCCTCCGCTTTCAGCGTGCCTTTACCTTTCAAAACAACTACACACTTACCAAAGAATGCCTTGCGATGGGGGTCGGTGAAGCGCTCCAGCGAGGTTTGGCATCCATTATCGGTGCCCAGAATCTTGAGTTCTGCCTTATTATCAAGCCCTTTCGAAGTTGCCATTTCTGCTTCCTTTCCTTCTACAGAGAAGAATATCTGGTTGCTGGCATTCGGACAGAGATTTCCATCCTTATCCACCACATTCACCTCGACGAAAGTGGTTGGTTCAGAGGCACCAAAAGCCAGATTACCCTGATAGGTTTTCTTCAACACAAGATGATGAGGAGCACCAGCCGTTCTGATGGTCTGTTCTGCTACCTGCTTGCCATCCTTTCTTGCCACCACCTTCACCTCTCCCGGTTCGAAGTTTACATGCCACATCACGTGATACTCCGTACTCTTCAGGAAAGCATCGCCTTCGTTCTTCGCCCCATAAACAGTCTTCTTGCGAACGCCCTGGCTCTTGCCATTCACAAAGAGTTCCACCTCGTCGGCATGGTTATAATAGCACCACATATCGATGGTCTGACCCGGGAGCCAGTTCCAATGAGGGAAGAGATGGAGCACATCCTTGCTAGTCCACTCGCTCTGATACATATAATAACTGTCCTTCGGAAGACCCGCCAGGTCGATGATGCCAAAATAACTGCTGCGTGCAGGATAAGCGTAAGGCGTAGGTTCTCCGATGTAATCGAAACCGGTCCAGATAAACTGGCCACCCACAAAGTCGTTGTGCTTCACCACATCCCAGGTTTCCTCATGGGTACTGCTCCACGAAGCATGCATGTTGTCGTATGCCGAACACATGAAGGATGGGTCGGTATAAGGCAGCCACCATTCCTTCGGTGCCGTATAGATATGGTCACTCGGCATCATGTAGTAGCCTCGGGTCTGCAGGGCAGAAACACTTTCCGAAAAGATGAAAGGCTTATTAGGGAAGTTCTTGGGCACATCCTTTACCCACTGATGGTGATAGTTGAAACCGATGACATCGATGGCGCCACTCTTGAAGAGATGGTTCTTTGGGTCGGGTTCGTTGCAACCAGCCGTAACCGGACGCGTTCCCCAAGGGTCATTCTCCTTCACCAGCTTGGCAAGATGCTGCGTCAGGAGCGAGTTTACGCTCAGTTCATCGCTATGCGCCAAGGCAGAAGCATCGTGCCCGGCATTCAATATCAGATTCGCCTGCTCCAGCGAAAGCGTATCGGCAGCGGCATCCGACCACTGTTCCAGCACCTCGTTGCCGATGCTCCACATGATGATGCTCGGATGGTTTCTATCCCGTTTTATCAAATCAGAGAGATCGCGCTTATGCCATTCATCGAAGAAGCGGGCATAGTCGCCATTCGATTTCTTGCGACGCCACATATCGAAACTCTCGTCCATCACGAGGAGGCCCATCGAATCGCACATGTTCAAGAGTTCCGGAGCCGGAGGATTATGACTGCTTCGGATGGCATTCACACCCATATCGCGAAGGATGGTGAGCTTGCGATGCATCGCATCCTCGTTTACGGCTGCACCCAGACAGCCAAAGTCGTGGTGCTCGCAGACACCATTGATCTTGATGTTCCTGCCATTGAGGAAGAAACCCTTCTGCGCATCAAACTTCACATCTCTGAAACCTGTGGTGGTAGTAGCGGTATCCACCACCTTACCATTCACCACCAGCTCGCTCTTCACGCTATAGAGATAACCTTTTGCGATATCCCAGAGCTGCGGATTCTTTACCTTAAGCTGCTGCACCTCGTTGCCCTGGCTCTTTGCCACCACCTTGCCTTTCGCATCGTAGATGGTGTTGCGGATGGAAAGTTTCATCTTGCTGCCCTGGGCAAGGAAATCCACCTTCACCTTCACATCACCCTGCGGCGTGGTAGATACATACTGTCCCCACTGAGGGATGTACGCCTTCTTCATGGTCTTGGTGAGCCATACATGGCGATAGATGCCGCAGCCCGAATACCAGCGGCTATTGGGCTGGTCGCTGTTATCCACCTTTACGGCGATGACATTATCACCCTTCCTATTAATATAAGGTGTAAGGTCGTACTCAAAAGTGCTGTAACCATAAGGTCGGGTGCCCAATTTGTGCCCGTTGATATAAACGGTAGAGTTCATATACACGCCATCGAAGGTGATGGTAAAGCGGTCGTACTTCTCCTTCGGATTCACGGAAAAATGCTTGCGATACCAGCCGATGCCTCCAGGAAGAGCGCCACCGCTGGCTCCCGAAGGATTGGATGGAGCGAAATCGCCCTCTATCGCCCAATCGTGAGGGAGATTCAAACGGCGCCAATGTCCGTCAGCATATTCCGATTTCTGCATACCGGCACTATCGGCTAAAACGAAAAGCCAGTCTTTATCAAAAGACTGATGTTCGCGGGCGTTCAACGGATGAGCTAAAAGCCCACTCATAAAAACTACACCCAATAATATTTTCTTGTTCATTCCTATCATATAAGAAATCCCACAGATAGCACAGATTTACACAGATTAATCTTTTCTGAGAATATAAAAAAATCTGTGAAATCTGTGTCATCCGTGGGAAATTAGACTACTTCAATTTTACAGTAACAGCCTGACCAGCATACTTCACCTTCTTGCCCTTAGGCGCCTTGGCGAGGCTGATGCCCTGCTGGTTATCTCCACTTACCAATACCACGTTGAAGCGGCGCTTCTGAAGCATGCCATCAAAGCTACCCTTGCGGGCACCGATGGTCAGGGTCTTCTGAGCATCATCATACTGGAAGTCAATGGTAGCATACTTGCCCTTCTCGTAGTTGTAGTTGGTGCCCTCATCCTCATAAAGCGTATAAGAACCGTCCTTGCCGGCATATACATAGAGGTCGATAAGCTCAGGCTTCTTCTGGTCGCTCCACTCCATTTCCGGACCGACAGGAAGGATGGAACCCTCCGGCACGAAGACAGGAATCTTCTCGTATGGCGCATCGGCTACGATGGTCTGACCACCGGCATAATGCTTGCCTGTATAGAAATCATACCAGCCCTTCTGCTTAGGAAGATACACATTACGGCTGTACTTCTGATACTCGCCCACCGGACAAGCCATCAGAGCAGAACCGAACATCCACTGGTCCTTGATGTCGTAAATCTTGTCATCGCCATTGAAGTCCATCACCAAGCCACGCATCATGGTGTAGTCCTTGAAGTGAACCATACCAGCCATACTGTAAAGGTAAGGCATCAAGCGATAGCGGAGCTTGTCGTAAGCCACAATGGTCTTGTAAGCCGGATGATTGGCTGGCGCGATGTTCCAAACTTCGCGGGTAGGCCACTGACCATGGGTACGATAGAGCGGAACGAAGCAGCCAAACTGATTCCAGCGAGCCTGCAGCTCACGCCACTCCTTCAAGTCGGCATTCTCCTTACCAGTCTTGTCAAACTCCTGCTGGGCAGCCACATAGCGATTCTCCACGCAGAAACCGCCCTGATCCATGCCCCAGAAAGGAAGACCCGCCATAGAATAGTTCAAACCGGCAGTCATCTGTGCACGCATATCCTCCCAGCGGGTAGCAATATCGCCCGACCAGGTGGCGGTGCTGTAGCGCTGCTCACCTGCAAAACCGGAACGGGTCAGGAGGAAGACACGCTGGTTAGGGTTCACGCTGCGCTGACCATTATAGATGGCATCGGCATTCACGATGCTGTAGGCATTGAAATATTCGGTAGATGTACCCAGGGCTGTAGGACCCGAAAGTGCCTTGCGATACCACATCGGAGTACAGTCGCGAACATTTGGCTCTGATGCATCCATCCACCAGGCATCGATTCCGAACTTATATTTAGAATAGAGATTCTCGTCCATCTGTCGCCAGAACATCTTTCTTGCTCCGTCAGAATAAGCATCATAGAAAGAACCACGGAAGCCGAGCCAGTCGTGGATATCATCCTTGATAGCCTGATGATACATCCAGCCCTTGGCATCAAGCTCCTTATAGTTCTTCACGGTGTCATAGAACTTAGGCCATACGGAAATCATGAATCTTCCGTTCATGGCATGAACGCTATCGAGCATCGCCTGCGGGTTCGGATAGCGTGCCGCCTCAAACTCATGGCTTCCCCAGGAATCCAGCTTCCAGTAGTTCCAGTCCTGCACGATGTTATCCACAGGAATCTTCAGGTCGCGGAACTTCTTCAGATTGTCCTCGATGTCTTTGCTGCTCTGATAGCGCTCACGGCTCTGCCAGAAACCGAGTGCCCACTTTGGATAAACCGAAGCCTTACCGGTCAGGGTGCGATAGCCCGAAATCACCTCGTCCAGATTCTTACCGGCTATGAAGTAGTAATCCATATCCGGCGACATCTCGCTCCAGATGCTCAACTGGTTCTTTTCTGCCTCTGAACGGGGAGCAGCCACGCGGAGGCCACAATAGGAAACGTCGCCATCTGGCTGCCATTCGATGCGGATAGGAGTCTTTACCCCCTTCTTGATGGCTGCATCAAACTTATAGGAGTTCGGATTCCAAGCTGTACGCCAGCGCTCAGGTACCACCAGTTTGCCGTCGATATAAATCTTCGTGTAGCCGGCATAGTAAAGGATAAACTGATAGAAGCTGTTGGTTGGCGCCTCCACGTAACCCTCGTAAACCACCTTGGAACCATTCAGGGCAAAGCCCTTTGGCAGGTTCTGTATACCGCCCTTATCTGTCTTGTTGCAGATTTCGGAAGTCTCAGGCATCGCATACTCAAAGTAGATGCTGTCTTCGCCGCGAACTATCTTCTGTCCGTTCTTATCCACGTAAGTACCGGTGAGCTGTCCTTCCTTGCCCTCCTTATCATAGAGTTTGAAGGCATGGTTCAGCTGCAGATAATCGTCAGGATTGCCCCAGCGGCAATAAGAGTAAGAATCCCAGAGGATACCATAGTTCTTGTTGGAAACGACAAAAGGCACACTCACCTTGGTGTTATACTGAAAGAGGTCTTCGTTCTTGCCCTTCATGTTGAGTTCCTCACTCTGATGCTGACCGAGACCATAGAAAGCCTCGTTGTCGGGAGAGTCGAAGAGGGCACGCCATGACCAGCCGTGCTTCTGCGCCTCAGGCACCTTGGCGATATCAACGCCAATCTCACGGTCGGGCACGGTGAAAGGCTTGAAGGTCTTTCCACCCTGCGCCACCTCGCTGAGGAGAACATTATCTTTCAAATCATAGAAAGTAATCTGACCGGTAGCCTCGTTCAAAACGGCACGCATGGCAGCTGTGGTGATGATGAGCTTGTCGCCCTGCTCCTCCACCTTGTAGTTTGCCTTGCTGTTCTGAGGCACGATAATCAGGCTCTGCTTGTTGCGAAAACTCTGCTCGGCAGTGGCCTGCACACGGATTATCTGATCGTTTACAACCTGTAAGCGAATCTGACTTGGACCATAATTCTGGTGCTCTTTCAACTGAACGGTAAGATAATTACCCTTCTGGATAAATCCTGCTGCCTGGAGGCCTGTGGCGCTCATCAGCAGCACTGCTGAAATGAATAAAGTCTTAGTTATTCTCATTCTATATTATTTAGAGGATTGTTTGTTGTATTACTTAAATCAGTTGCAAAGATACGAAATTATTCCGATTCCATGGTGTGCAAATGTTTAGGATGAGGGTATAAAATGTTAACCCGAAACAAAAAATCCCCGAAGCAGATAAACGAGACAACATTTTAGCAGTCTTGTTTACTTGCTTCGGGGATGAAAGGATATTATTCCTGAGCCTCCAGGTTCTTCTTGTATTGCGAAGGAGTAACGCCATACGCCTCCTGGAAATACTTGGAGAAGTAGCGAGGATTGTTGAAGCCCACCTTGTAGGCTATCTCGCTGATGTTATACTCATTGGAGTGGAGCAGATACTCGGCATACTTGATTCTCTTGGCACGAAGATACTCCGAAGGCGTGATGCCCATGAGCGAAATCATGCGCTTATATAACTGTACGCGCGAGATGCAGAGATGAGCACTCATCGATTCCACGGATGTATCAGGGTTGCTCAGGTTGTCGCGGATATAGTTGTCGATATCCTCAATCAACTTCTGGTCGGCTGCTCCCAGCACGAAGTGACCGTTGTTGAGCTGCTTCTCCTTGACCACTTCGCCCGTAGGCTTCGCCACCGTTCCCGTGCGCTTCACGAGATTCAGGAGATTCTTGAGTCGCAGGTTGAGCATGTCGATATTGAATGGCTTGGTAATATACTCATCCGCACCGCTCATCAGTCCCTCCTTGCGATGCTCATCGGCAAGACGAGCCGTCAGCATCACGAATGGAATGGAAGCAGTCTCGTCGTTCTCCTTCACCTGGCGGCAGAGTTCGTTGCCATCCATCACAGGCATCATCACATCGCTGAGGATGATATCCGGACGATGGTCGATAATCTTGTTCCAGGCATCCTGACCGTTCACGGCCTCAACCACGGTATAATCAGAAAGCAAGTCGTGCATAAACTCGCGGAAGTCGTCGCTATCATCCACCAGCAGCAAGGTTGGCTTGTGGGCAGATGAATCTCCCGCAGCAGACTGCACCTTTTTGCGGGCCATGCCATAGAGGGAAGCCGATGCATCATCTATCAGCTCCGGAACATCATTCTCCACAGCCTTATGCACCGTGGTGATGACTGGAGCCGAACGCAAGGTACCCAGATGGGCATTCACCTTGGCAGAACCATCGTCTGCGATAGGCAATTCTACCACGAATATCGAACCGCCAGCTTCGTTGTCACGCACATAAACATTGCCGCCATGCAACTCGGCATATTTCTTCACCAGGTTGAGTCCGATGCCACTGCCTCCGGCAGGCTGCATCTCGGTGCCGTTCACCTGATAGAAGCGGTCGAAAACATTCTTCTTCTCTTCATCGCTGATACCCTTGCCGGTATCAATCACATAGATGCAAAGCATATCGTGCTCACCGCCCTTCATCTCGAAACGGGTCTTGGCACGCAGCGAAACTACAATCTTGCCGCCATCAGGGGTAAACTTATAGGCATTGCTCAAGAGGTTGTTCACTATCTTGCCCACCTTATCCACATCCACCGTCATGTTCAGCTTAGGGAATTCCGATTCGAACTCCAGCGTCACCTTGTTGTTGGCAAGGATACGGAAGGAAGCACAGATATTATCCACGAAACTCACTACCTCCGTTTGCGAAAGATTCAGCTTCTCCTTGTTCTGGTCGAACTTGCGGAAGTCGAGAATCTGGTTCACCAGATTGAGCAGACGGGTGGCGTTGCGATGAATCAGCTCCAGCTTTCTGCGCTTGGCAGGGTCGGCTTCTTCTCTTATCATCGTCACCAGAGGCGAGATGATGAGGGTGAGCGGAGTGCGGAGCTCATGGCTCACGTTGGTGAAGAAGTTCAGCTTCAGCTCGTTCAGTTCCTTGGTCTTCTTCATACTGTCTTCCATGCTCTTGCGCTCAAACTGATTACGCTGGCGTTCTATCATTCTGCGACGGTAGAGGAAGAAGGCTGCGGCTATCAGGGCGATATATACCAGGAATGCCCAGATAGAGAGATAGAAAGGTGGAGCTACGTTGATTTCCAGCTCACTGATCTCGTCGTTCACGGTTCCGTCGCCGTTCACCACCTTCACCTGCAGGATATAGCTGCCCGAAGAGAGATTGGTGAAGGTTACCTCCGGACGGTCGGCTGGTGTGAGCAGCCACTTGTCGGTGACACCCTTCATGCGATAGAGGAATCGGTTGCGCGATGGCACCGTCACTTCGCTGGAAGCCAGCTGGATGGTGAAGGCATTGTCCTTATAGCTCAAATCAAGACGATGGCTGGCATCAAGCGACTCCTCCAGAATCACCCTGCCTTCATACTCCTCGCCTGCCGTCAGGGCATGATCGAAGAGAACCACGCCGCTGAAGAGCGCACACACATGGTTCTTGGCATTCTGTGCCGAACGGGGACTGATGATATTCACACCATCCTGTCCGCCGATGGCGATGTCGCCATTGCGCATCAGGCATGCCGAGCGATAGTTGAACTGGCGCTCCTGCAAGCCATCCAGCGAATTATAGTTGGTTATCTTCAGGTTCCATTTGCCGTCTTCATCCTTATCCACCTTCACGTGGGTAACCACAAACTCTGAAACCAGCCACATCGTATGGTTCTTGTCCTCGATGATGGAGCAGCCTACGGCTCCCGGCGTTCCGTTCAGATTATTGATGTTCTCCACCTGGTTCGACTTCAAATCATACATGGCGATGCCCGAAGGAGTGGCTATCCAGAGGAGTCCACGACTGTCTATCATCGAATAGTTGATAGATGGACTCAAGAAAGCCTTTCCGTTCGACAGCTTGCTCAAATCCGTAATCTTCCGGTCATGGAAGTCGAAGACCGACATGTTCTGCGAATGTCCCAACAGCAGCTGGTTGGCATTCTGCATGAAGAGTGAGTTGATGAAGTTGCTCGTAAGCTTGGAGTTACTGGTGTTGTAGGTTTCAAATTTTTCCGTATTCGGGTCGAAAATCTGGAAACCGCCGCCCAGGGTTCCTATCAGAAGCCGATGGTCGGGAGCCTCGGCAAGACACCAAACGCTGTTGTTTGCCAGTCCGCTGGTTCCGGCATGATAGGATTTCCACACGCCGTGCGACAAGCGCGCCAATCCGCCATTGAAGGTTCCGAAATACAAGGTTCCATCCTTCATGGTGGTACTGCTCACCACCACCTCAGAACCCAGTCCGGTTTTCGCTCCATAGAAACGAGAAGACTGGCCCGTTGTCGGATTGTATGCCACGATGCCCGCATCGTTGGTACCGCACCAGAGATTACCGTTCAAATCCTGCGTAATGGTACAAACATCGCCTAGCGGAATGGTATAGAATTTGGTGGAAGATGCAGAATAATAGTTTACTCCGTTCTTGTAGGTACCCACCCAGAGAGCATCGTTGTCATCCACGTACAACTCAGGAAGCGAATTGTCGGAGATAGACCCCTTATCATTAGGATTGTACATAAACTGGCGGCAGATTTTCTTGGCATAGTCCAGATAAATCAAGCCGTTATGGTCGGTTGCAATCCACATGTGTCCCTGCTTGTCTCTCGCCATATCACGGATAATGACTTTGCGCCCCGGATAAGCCGGCACATTAAAGCCGAAGGTGGCCAGATAGCCCTTCGCCCCGACAAACCATTTCTTCAGATTCTTATGATACACATAGATGCCCAGATTGGTATTCACCCAATAGTTGTTCTTGCTGTCTACGAAGGTGAAGACCGAATGGTCGTTAGAGAGTCTGTTGTTAAGGATAAAACGGTCCATCCACACCACTTGCTGGGCGTAACCATCCAATCGGCAGATCACACCATTGTCGAAGGTAACCACCGCCTGTCCGTTGTCCTCGCGGATACAGCTCACCTGATAATCAGGCAGCGAACTGCGTGATTTCGTCTTGGAAAAAGGGAAGAGAAAAGCTGTCATGTTCTTGACATCCACAAAATAGATGCCCTGACCATACACACTCATCCACATGTTTTTCTTCGAGTCGATGAGCAGTTTGTAAGGAGGACCATCCACGCCGATGGTCTTGAGCCATTCCTCTGGCTTGCGGTCGAATCGCTCCTTGTCATACTGGTAGATGCAATATCCCACCCCGGTATGAATCCACAGCGATCCGTTGATGGCCTGCTGAATTTCATCCACCGAATTGTTGGGGATGGAATTGGGATTGCCATCATCGTAGAGGAATGCCTTCATACGAAATCCGTCGAAACGGTCGAGTCCCGACTGGGTGCCAAACCATACATAGCCCTTCTGGTCTTTGAATATGGCATTCACCTGACTGTTGCTCAATCCATTTCTGTTGGTCAGCCGATTAAAATCCACTGCCCCATAAGCACCGATTGCATTACAGGGCAGCGACTTCATCGCCAGCAAAAGCATCACCAGGATGCCTTTCAGAAATAGTTTTAGTTCTTGTTTCATTTTAGTTTGTTATATTTATAGGTTCATATATTCAGATTGATATTCATCTTTCTTCCTCGTTCTTTTCCGAGCTTTCTCTGATTTTGAGAATCATCGGCACCACCTCTTTATATATCTTCTCATCGCCGTTGATGCTTCTCATCAACAGTTCGCATGCCTTGGATCCCTGCTCGTGTGCCTTATCCATGATGGCGGTGAGTCTTGGAGTAACGAAGGCAGCGGTATCTCCATCGGTAAAACCGATGATGGCCACATCCTGCGGAATGCGCAGTCCCTTTGCCTTGATGGCATCGAAGGCGGCATAGGTGATGATATCGTTGAAGGCGAGGATGGCATCAGGCGGATTCTCCCCTTCCAGCAGTCGGAGCGTAGCATTGCGTGCCACATCGAAATCGATTTTATCGCAAACCACCAGCGAGCGGTCGATAGGAATCCTGTTCTCGCGGAGTGCCTCCAGATAGCCATGCTTGCGGCGGCGCACCATGTCGAGATGGTTAGGACCACCGATGAAGGCAATGCGGCGGGAACCGGTCTCTATCATGTGCTGGGTGGCCTCCTGTGCTGCCACGTCGCCATTGCCCACCACCTGCGAGAACTTGTCTTCCAGGCAGCAGCGGGCAAAGAACACCAGCGGTATGCCCATATCATGAAGCTGCTCGAAGTGCGAATAGTCGGTGGTATCCTGCGCCAGACAGGCGATGATGCCTTCCACATGCATGTTGAGAAAGTTGTCCAGCGCCTTCGCCTCGCGCTCATGGTTCTCATGACTGTTGGCGCTGATGACTGAGTAGCCCAACTTCGACGCATAGTCCTCAATGCCATCGAGCACGGCGGCATAATAATGGGTCACCAGGTTAGGTACTATCACGCCAATCACTCTCGGAGCCTCCTTTCGAAGACTCTGAGCAAAAGGATTAGGCCGGTAATTAAGCTCCTTGGCAAGTTGCTTCACCTTCTGGGTCATTTCCTCACCCACCTCGTGGCTATTGCGCAAAGCACGCGATACCGTGGCTATGCTCACACCTAGTTTATCAGCCAGGTCTTTAAGTGATGTTCTACGCTGTTTCATGAATCTCGTTCTCGATACTAGTGTATCATTTTTCTATAAGTTAACCATCTATTTATGCATCTCTTGATAAGACACAATGCAAAGATAATGCCAACGAGCGCAATGAAAGCTTGCTTTCAAATTGCCGAGTGCAGCTTATCTTATGCAAAGATAGTGATTTTATCCGAAATTGCAAACGTTTACGTGTGTTTTTTCATGGAAAAACATCATTTTTTCAATAAAAACTTGTAATTTTGCAGCCGAAAGTAATGAATAGTTGATAATAAGTTAGTTAGAAACAAAAAGCTTCAGAATGTCGGGAGGACAATCTGAAGCTATTTTTTATATATCATACTTATATTGAATTTACTTTAGACACAATACTAAATCTTCTTTAGATATAATACTCTGCCGAATCTACCAGGCCAGCTCTGAGTGCATACTTGGTTGCTTCATGCACATTGTTCACGCCCAGCTTTCGAAAGATATTCTTGCGGTGGGTGTTCACGGTATGGAAACTGGAGAATCGCTTTTCGGCTATTTCCTTGGTGGTCATTCCAAGGGCGATGTCCTTCAGGATTTCGGTCTCGGTCTTGGTAAGGTTCACCTTCTCTTCCGGCTCCTGCTGCACGGGCGCCAACAGAACCTCCATCATGCGCTGGCAGACAAAGCGGTTGCTTGCCACGCAGAAACGGATGGCCTCCTTAATCTCCATCATCGGACTCTCCTTAAGAAGAACACTAAACATGCTGCTGCTGGCAATGAGCACCTTCACGAAGTCGGTACTCAAATCTTCACTGAACAAAAGCCATCGGGTATAGGGAAAACGCTGGTTGAGGATGAGGAGCTCGGCGGCATCATTGATGTCGAAGAGCGTGTAGTCTAATATCACTACCGTATTCTCGTTCTCTTTCAAGGCGAGCATCAGCTCCGTCTTGTCTTCCACGTACTTAGTCTCAAACCCTTCCATTTTCTCTATCACGTAGGTCAGTCCGGCGCGCGTGATGTCCTGCTTGTCTGCTAACAGAATTTTCATGATTCAATTCTCCTATTCTTTTATGTTGTTATACTCTCTTCTATCTCTTATTATATGACCTGTTTTTATAAAAAGTTTGCCATGGCAGAAACGCCACAGCAAACTTATCTGTTTCTAGATACCTAGCAAAACGCTAAGTATCAACATCGTCTTTTTTTTAGAATGTCATGAGGAATCCGAAGCGGATACCCCACTTATCCACGTTGGCGTGGTCTAAGTAGTTCAAGCGGCGCACATAATCGATCCCAAAGAACTTGAAGATGTTGTGCACACCTGCCACAAATTCCCAATATGGCGTATTGCCGAAGGTATAGGAATTGTTAGGGAACTGGAAGATGACGTCATCCGTAGGATTCTTCACCGGATTGTTCTTGTCAGTCAACTGTCCCCAGACTCCCTTCACTGCCACGTATTCACGCCACTTCAACTTCTTGATCAGCGGAATGCGGTTCAGGAGCTTGCCGTTCATATCCCAGGCCACCGACCAGAACACCTGGCGGTCGCTGAGGAATTCCCAGTCTTTCATCATACTGATGGTTGCCTCCTGCTCAAAGTAAGAGAGGTTGACTGGTGGCTGGACGAGCATGGTGAATGGCACCTTGTTCCACTGCATCTTGCCCACGATATTGAAATCCACATAGCCGAAGCTTCCCAGCCACTGGCGCTTGTAGATGCCCAGGCGGGTGATGTTGCTCTGATACTGACCGCCCATGAAGCCATCCAGTCCCATGGTGTGCGAGAGCATCAGTTCCGGACTATCCAGGTTGATAGGCAATCGCTGCTGCTTGGTGTTCACATAGGTGACACCCGGGTTGTAGTCAATGCCCACGGTGGCCTCCGTGGTGCGGATCTTCTTCACTTCCGTGCCGTCGAGCTTGAAATAATGAAGATGGCCCACAGGGCGGTTGCTCTGCCACTTGATGCTCGTGTCGAAGCGGAAGCCCCAATCGGTCTCGTAGGTGAAACCCAGCTTCTGGCGCTGATACAGATACATCTGGTCTTGCGTGGTGGCACGGATGGTCATAAACAAGTTGTCCTTGTTGTGCAGCAGGTTATCATCCGAAGGCGAGGTGATATCATGACCCACCTCGAAGGTGAACTTGCGCATCGGGAACTCAAACGGACTGTTCTTCTTCTTATTCAGCGAATAGGTGAAAATGTGACCGTAATACCATTCATGACTCTTCGTACCGTATGCCCCGTAACCATCCCAGAAGAAATGAGGGTTCAAGGCTGCCATCGTACGTCCGGCAAGGCGCAGGCGCAAGCCATCCACGAAGTTATTGGAAATGAAGGTATTCACCGGACCCAAGTCGAAGATGCTTCGCTTGTCGTCCTTCTGGTTCTTATGAGCCACCTCCACATAGTTCTCCATCAGCGCACGGATGCCGAAGATGATATATTTAAAGCCCTTGGAGTTCTCCATGCGATGGATAAAGCTGTCCATCGACGATTCACTCTTGGTCAGGTCCACCTGTCGGTATTTGTTCCAATAAGCCTCATCTCGGTTCATGGCATCCATATCGTGCCTTACCTTTGCCTTACCCTTGAAGAGCATCTTAGGCAGCGGGTCGAAGGCATAGTCGGTGAGTCGCGTATTGCGCACCACCAGCAGGTCCTGCAGCAGCTTGTTCATGTGCATCTCTGCTATCATATCGTCCTTAGTGAGTACCCACTCGCCATTGTCGAGCTTGGTATATTCCTGCTCTATCTTCATATCCTTCACCCAGTTCACGTCGGAATTGTGAGGCATATAGAGATTACATTTCTTCACGTGCAGACTGCTGTCGGCAAGCACATAGAGCTCGCCACGGAAGCCAAAGTCCTGACTGTTGGCTGGGATAAACTGCAGGTGATAGCACAGGTCGCGCTCCACATACACCGTGTCTTCTATATAATAATGGTAGAAGCTGATGGCAGTCTTGCCGATAGGTGATGGGAACGGATACTGCAGCAGGCGCACATAGTCGTCGTAGATATCCACGTCGGTGAACACTTCCTTCAGGGCTGTGTTCAGGATCTCTCCAGTCTGGATTACCTGTCCGATACCATTGCTCTGCTGACCCTTGATGATATCCTTCTCAGTCTTCGGATCCTTGCGGTAGATGTGCTGCGAAACGGTCTCGTCGATGCTTACAGGCAGGGTGAGCTTGCCGTTGTAAGGCGAAGTCTCCACCTGGTCGAGCAGATACTGTCGCTTGCTGAAGAACTTGCTCTCCAGCTGTTCCTTGCTCAGGTCGTTGAGGGCGAGGGTGATTTTCTGATATTTATCATATTGATAATAATCATGGTTGCTCAGGTCGCTCTTCTTCTTGGCAGCGATGACACGGCGCATGAGTTCCACGGCAGGATTATCCTTGCGCTTGTATCTGCCTTTCTTCGATTTCACGACCACTTCGCCCAGTTTATGGGTATCATCCTTGAGTTTCACCTCAATGAAGTTGGTCTTCTCGTCAATCTTCACGGTCTGGGTTTTGTAGCTCAGCGCGCTCACGGTGAGCACCCATGCAGGATGCTTCTCGATGGTGAACTTACCTTCTCCATCACTAGACACGCCGATCTTGTGACCCTTGTACTGCACACTTGCATAAGGCACCGCAAAGCCATCATCATCGATGACCCTTCCCGTTATCTTCTGCTGCGCCATCATCTGCAGGGTAGAAACCATGAAGAGGATGAGCATGAAATACAATTTTTTAATACCTTTCATTACCTTTATTATATATAGGGGCTTGCAGCCCGTTATTAATTCATACTGGTTTTCGGGCTGCAAAGTTATAAATAATCTCTGAATTTCGATGAAAAACCGATTATATATTTCAGTTTTTTATGAGATTTTCAGAAATTCCTCCATTTCTGAGAGTTTTCGGATGATTCCATCGGGGATGGATTCGTCCACCTGCTTCTCCTCCCACTGCAATCCCTTGATCCAAAGGGTGTGGCAACCCAGCTTGTGGGCAGGAATGATATCCTTGCCGTAGGTATCGCCCACCACCAATACCTGAGAGGCTGGCAAATCCAAGGCACACACGCCCAGGGCGAAGATGGCAGGGTTCGGTTTGCGGACGCCCACCACGGCGGATTCTATCACCTCCTTGAAATAGCCATCTATCTCCGCATCCTTCAACACCTGGTTGATATTGCCGTAGAAATTGGAAACGAGCACCATCGGATAACCCGCCTCTTTCAGATGCTCCAACACCTGCTTGTTCTCTTGCAATAAATCCAAGGTCTTGGCATTAATGTAATGCGCCATATCCACCGCAATCTGATGGATTTCTGAATCGGAAAGGGAGAGCAAAAGACTTTCTGAAGATGCATCTGAATCATTTCCAAGCTTCGCCTGCTTCTCTGCATCATCCTTTCCGGTCTCCAGCAACTCCTTTCCTGCCAGGAAATTCAATTCCAGAATCAGTTTTTCTCTGAGAATATCCTCGAAATGGAAATCGGGAGTCACGATAGGGTTCACCGCCAAGGCTCTCTCGCCATACACATAGGCATCGCGGAAAGCCTGCTCGTGGATACTCACTCCTGGCTCCACCTCTTCATCAGCAGCCACGCCGATGCCAAAGTGCTCGTAGCCCTGCCACAGCACTTCCGACCAGTGGTCGCCCCTGGTATCGAGCGTACCGCCATAGTCAAAGATAATTCCTTTTATATCTAGTTTCTTCATTTCTCTGTTCATAAAATTTATTCAGTCTTCTGCTTGCGCTTCTGCTCTTCCTCGTATTCCGCCTGAATCTGCTTCAGGTCCTTGTTTCCTACCTTGATGAGCAGGATGCCGATAGCTATCCATACCAGCTCACGGATACGGGTGATAAGACCCGTGTATACGCCCAAGGCGCCCGTAAGATGCAGACCATCCACCGCCAACGCCAAGCCACCCTCTCGGGCGCCCAACTGCATCGGAGAGAAGAAGATAAGGTTGCTGAAGAGCGATGAAAAGGCGAGAATCAGAATGCTGTCTGCTATGCTGATATCTGCTGCAAACGCCTTCAGAATCAGATAAATTTCCAAGCTCTGCAACACCCTTGCCATCACCTCAAAGGAAAGAGAGGCATAGAACGTGCGCTTGTGCTGACCATGCAGCAACGCAATCTGCGAATCAATCTGCTCCAAGGTATCCTGTTTTTCCTGCTCAAATCTCCTTGCCCAGTTCTTCACAAAAGGAATATGGGTAAGAAGGCGGATGCCCTTCTGTGCCATTCCCGTCTTGTAACCTCTTACGAAGAAATAGATGGCAAGCATGCAGAAGGCTGCGATAACACCCAGCATAATGCCCATCGATACCCCTACGGGATACAAAGCGACATAAAGAAATACCGACAAGAACCAGAACCAGAAATGCGAGAAGATGTGCATCATCACGTAGAGAATCACCGATGATGTTGCCTTGCTCACACCCGTAAACGGCTTCAGCTCCATGATGCGGTAAGGCTCGCCGCCCATCAGTCCGCAAGGCGTGGTATAGTTCAGGGCGAATCCGCTCACGGTGAGCTTATACACTCGCCAGAACGACAGCCCCTTCACCCTGCCCTCGTCGTTGATAATAAGCCACCAGGAACAGGTGTTCACCCAATAGATCACGAGCCACAAACCGAGAATCAGCGGGAAATAGATGCCCGCCTGCTTCAGATAGCGCCAGATATCGGTATAGTCCATATCCATCGTGCAGAGCATGATGATAATGGCGATGATTCCGAACGCCATAAAAATATTTCTGAATTTATTATTCATAAGATACGATTTTATGCCTCATACTCTCCCTTCAGAACCTTCTGGTTGAGCTTCAGACAAAGGCGCTCGTGGGTTCCTCGCATATAGAAGAAAATCAGACTGAACACGGTAATCTCGACTACTGGATAGAGCCATGGTTCACCTATCAATATGGATACAAACAGCGTGATGCTGCGCCAGTTGAAGGTAAGAACGTTGGCAAATTTCATCAATGGAAGACTACCTGCACGGAAGTCGGCACGCAACTGCTCAGGCAACTGCTGCGGATATCTTTCGCGCAGATTTCTCTTGAATATCTGGAAGATAGGAGTATCTCGCTCCTGACCCAAGGTATAGTTCTTATAAAAGAACTGGAAGAGTTTCTGCACAGGCTCCTTCTTCCATTTCATCTGCTTCCACAGTTCCACCTGCTTGCTGGCATCATCCAGTTCGCTGCCCTCCTTGCCTTTCAGGAAGAAGAGGTGAATCTGACGGTAGTAGTCGGCAAGACGGCTCTGAATGGCATGGCAACCGAAACCGGCAACGATGCAGAGTGCCCAGATTTTCCAGCCCCATTCCGGCATCAGGCGGAAAGAGATGGCGAAGTAGATGCTGACAAACCAGAAGTCGCCAGCAGCACCATCCAGGATTCTACCCAGGGCACTCTTCTGGTTGGTAAGACGCGCCAACTGTCCGTCACAACTGTCATAAACATTTGCCCAGATGAGCAAGAAGATGCCCAAGATGTTGATTGCCAAATCGTCGAAATAGAAGCAGATGCCCGCTCCTACGCCGAGGAAGATGGAAAGAATGGTCACCACATTTGGGGTGACGTGAAGCATGCGGAAGAATCGTGCCCACTGGTAGCCAATGGGACGATAGAAATAAATATCAATGTGCTCCTCGGTATCCGCTGATTTCAGAGAAGCCTTAAATTCCTGATTCATCTTTTTATATTTTTTATTCCTGTATCTTTTATCTTTTTTATTTTATTGTTATTCCTGTATCATTTTTGTGGCGATATAGAACGCAGCCTCATCACGGCATGGCGCAAAGCTAGGCCAGTCGTTGAAGTCGATAATCTTCACGCTGCCATCCTCGCCTACCACGCAGTCGCCGCCATATACTGGCACACTTAGCATATCAGCAGCCTTGTCAGCCTCAGCCTTCAAGGCATCGGCATCGAAGGCGATGCCCTGCGCATCACCATTGATCACCTCCAAACCGAACTTGGAACGATGACCGCATTTCGAAGGATAGAACCAATAGAAGAAATCGGTACCCGATACGCCATAGAACTTGATGAGGTCGCCCTTCAGATGCTCGTTCACCACCACCGAAGTAATGCCGCGCAGCCAGAAATTCTTCAGCAGCGCCTCAGCCTCCTGCTCGTTCTGCACATAGCAGGTATCCTCCTTCTGCTGCGCACAGCCGTCGCCACGCTTCAGCCAGCAAGGATAGTGGATATCCTTCACCATCTCCCCGTTTCTGCCGATGATGCGGCTCTCGGGAGTAGCGATGCCTCCGGCGATGAAACGCTCGGTCATGATGCGGCGGATGCAGCGGTTCACGCCCAGACTGGAGTTCACCACCAACACACCTTCTTCCTCAATTCTGCCCAGCACATCCAACGCCTGCTTGCTGCGTGCCATCGAGAAGAAGCCGTCCACGCCCACGGCCACACGGCAGCGAGGCCATCCGTAGGCTCTCTCCAGCACGGCAGCCTTGCGGCAGAACTCCTTCTCACACATCAGCATCACCTGCGCCCCCAGCGCCTCCAGCTGCTCTTTCACAGCGTTCATGATGGCAGCATCGTTATCCACGCAGTTGGGCGAAAACTCGTTGCCACGGCACACGCCCACCAGGGTCTTACCCTCCAGCGGATGGATAAAGGCCTCAGCCTTGGCGATATCTTCCTTGTGGTCAACATCCAGAATCTTGTTGATAGGATAAGCCTCCAGCTTCAAGCCCTCCACCACCAGCTGGCGCTGGAAGTTGCGCATGCGGCTCATGCCCTGCTCCATGCAATGGTCGAGCACATCCAGCGCCTTGTCGCCCAGGCAATAGATGCCACCCGAAATCAGATGGTCATCGCCCTCCTGCTTATCGTGGAAGCCCGTGATGCTAGGCTTCTTGTGGGAACCCTGCTTGTCGAGCAGACTGGCACCCTCGGCATCCGCCTGCTTCTCCACGCCAACCCACAGCGGTTTTTCATCGTCCACGTATGGTGTAACAGCCATGCATCCGTCAATATCTTTCGCATTCTGAAAGTAACGGATATACTTTTTGAACTCCTCCTCACGGAAGATGGTATCCACGGTGGTGAGACAGAAACGCTCGCCCCTGAGATAAGGCGAGAGGGCATGCAGACTGTGCATGGAACTAGGAGTGGTCTTCACCACCAGGCGCAAAGGCACTGGCAACTGCATCTGCTCCAGATGTTCACGCACCGCTGTGCTCCATTCATTGACAATCACAACAATTTCCGTGGCACCGCAATCTACGAAGATGCGCAAAAGGCGCTCTATCATGGGTTCGCCACACAATGGCACCAATGGTTTAGGCTGTTCCACGCCCTCCTGTGCCAGTCGGCTTCCCTCGCCTGCGGCAATAACTGCAAATCTCATTCTATATTTCCTTTTTTATTCAAGTATGGCATGTTTTTGGAACATGCTGAAGTTCAGTTTATAATTTCTGTTTGTAGCAGCGGCGGCGGCGATGCTGCACGCTCTCCAGATACTGCCACTGGCTCTGTACGCCCTTGTTGGTTTCCATCTGCGGCATCGCCTCGGCCCACTTGAAGCCGTAGCGGTGATATTGCTCGATGAGGTCGGCAAAAATCAGGGCATTGGCACCCTTGCTGCGATATTCCGGCAGCACGCCGATGAGCACCAGGTCTACGGTGTCGGTCTTGTGCAATTTCAGTGCCTTCACTATCTGCCACCAGCCCCAAGGCAGCAGCTTGCCGTTGCCTATTTTCTGCAGGGCATCGGTGAGCGACGGGAAGGATACGCCGAAGCCTATCAGGCGGTTGTTATCGTTGCCATCCACCACACCGGTGATAAGGTTCGTATCGGCTATCTTGATGTAGGAATCCACATAACCATCAATCTGATTCTCGGTGAGCTGCTGGAAGTCGTAGAGGTCCTTGTAGGTCTCGTTCACGATGTGGAACACCTCTCTGCCCATGCCCTGCTTCACCAGTTCGTTCTTGGTAAACTTACGCACGTGCAGGTTGTATCGCTTCTCTATCATTTCGGCAGTCTTGGCGAATTTCGGCGGTGTCACCTCAGGCACCTTGATGCGATATTCCACCCAGTCGTTGTCTTTCTTCAGGAGATTGAAGCCTTCAATGTGCTGCGGATAGTAAGGGTAATTGTAGTTCACGTACATGGAAGATTTCTCGTGAAAGCCCTCTATCAGCATACCTTCTCTATCCATATCGGTGAATCCGAGCGGTCCCACCATCTCTTCCATCTTGTGTTCTCTTCCCCAATCAGCAACGGCATCCAGCAACTTGCACGATACCTCCATATCATCGATGAAATCGAGCCAGCCGAAGCGCACCTGCTTTTTGTTCCATTGCTCGTTGGCACGGTGGTTGATGATGGCAGCCACTCTGCCCACCACCTTCGGCACACTATAGTCGATGGCTAGGAAATACTGAGCATCGCAGAATTCGAAAGCCGGATTCTTGGCCTTGCTCAGCGTGTTCCATTCGTCAAGCCGCAGGAAGGGCACGGCAAACTTGTTCCCCTTATAGAGGTCATAATAGAACTGGATGAAAGCCCTCAACCCCTTCTTGGTGGTAACCGGTACGATTTTTATATCACTCATTTAACTATCTATTTTTCTTTTTCTATTTCTTTAAAACGGCATTTATGTCTTATCAATTAATGAGCCCACTTTAAAAAGGGGCA
>SKEU01000067.1_pt1 | contig 100910 bp, 87 predicted proteins | sample 4819571 | NCBI WGS metagenome assembly SKEU01 (sample SAMN11008801, study PRJNA524170) | human gut metagenome | biome: Human fecal sample; material: Feces; isolation source: fecal sample from pouch patient p8, p16 | host: Homo sapiens | place: Israel: Tel-Aviv | collected 2015-06-23
TAAACCTGACTTGTCAATTTCTTGACGGTTCGTTTCTTTTTACCCAGTTCCTTCATACTCCCTATATATAATAAGGTGTAATCCAAAACCGCTTCTTGTACTACTTGTCTGTTTATGTAAAATCTTTCAAAGAACTCTTTCTTTAGTTGCTTAGAGAAAGCGTATTTCTCAAAAGCGAGTGCAAAAGTACTAACTATTTCCGAAACTGCCAAATAAATTCGGCAAAAACTTTCATTTTTATCCAGCTTTTAACGTTTAGAAACATTTCAATACTTCATTTTCTGCATTACACCTTAATTATATATAGGCTGAAATGTGTACGAGCACACTCCACCATCAAGGCTACAGATAAGGGCTAAGAAATGGCCTCAAAAACACGCAAAAAGTGTTCCAGATGCTTTTTTAAGTGAAACCGTTTTTTTCCTTAAGGGAAAATCTACGTCTCCTCAACTGAAACTCCAAGTTTCCTTAAGGGAAAATTTTCCCATGCTAAAGGCCAATTTTCGAGCGATTTCAGCAGGCTTTTATACCAGCGTAACATAGCCAGCAGAAATATCAATGATCTTTTTTCGGCGTGCTACACCTATTATATAATGTGCATCCTTAGAAGAACAATGAAAATGCTTCTTCACTGCATCTACCAGTTCGCTCTTTCCAATCGAGCGCACCCCCTTAGGATATGCTCCACGCACAGCCCTCTCGATATCGTCCATATTAAACTCATGATGGCGTTTGTGTATATAAGACGATACCATGATGGCAAAAACAATCACCAAAACGATGATAAAAAATAATACTGACTGACTCATACGCTATAATTTTAATCGGTTAAAGCGATAGCTACTATCGCCATTTTTCTGCAAATATAAGAAAAAAAACGCAAAGTTCGTCACCTTTTCTCATTTTTTTGTTGAAAAACCATATTTTTTCATCGTTTTTTCCGATATATTTGTTGCTAATTCAAAAATAATATGTATTTTTGCAGTATTGAAGTGTTGTATGTAGACAATGCTCCTAACCGGAAAAAGGAAAATATAATCTAAAAACAAGAAAGATAATGCAAGAAACAGTTAAAAAAGTATTGACCGGTGACTTCAATCGAAAAAAAGCTCTGATGTTTGCCATCACTGCCCTATTCACCGTCGTAGTGTGGAACTTGCCCATCGATTGCTTCGGCATAGAAAACCTCACTGTGGTTCAACAACGCGTCATAGCTATCTTCGTGATGGCCGTCATGCTGTGGCTCACGGAGGCCATTCCCGCATGGGCTACGTCGGTAGTCATCATTTTCGTCCTGCTGTTTTTCGTCTCCGACTCAGCCTTCGCTGTGATGCAGGGAGCCGAGGGAGAATACGGAAAGCTTCTGGACTACCAAGGTGTGATGGCATGCTTTGCCGACCCAACCATCATCCTCTTCCTGGGAGGTTTCGTCCTGGCGATAGCCGCCACCAAGAGTGGTCTTGACGTATTGATGGCAAAAACCCTGATAGCTCCATTCGGAAAACGGTCGGAATATGTATTGCTGGGCTTCATGCTGATAACGGGAATCTTCTCCATGTTCATCTCCAATACAGCCACAGCAGCCATGATGCTCACCTTCCTGACCCCAGTGTTCAAATCACTCCCTGCCAACGGAAAAGGAAGAGTAGCACTCACCATGGCCATTCCTATCGGTGCCAACCTGGGTGGTATGGGTACCCCTATCGGAACCCCTCCAAACGCCTTTGCCTACAAGGTGCTCAACGACCCTACCGGATTGAACCTAGGCATCGGTTTCGGCGACTGGATGATGATCATGTGCCCGATGGTAATCATCATGCTCATCTGCGCATGGTTTATCATCCGCAAGATGTTCCCATTCTCACAGAAGACCATTGAACTCAAGATAGACGGCAGCATGCAGCACAACTGGCGCACTGCTGTGGTGGGAGCCACCTTCTTCCTTACCATTATATTATGGGTTTGCGGAAAGCAGCTCGGCATCAACGCCAACACCGTAGCCATGTTGCCGATAGCCGTATTCGCATTCACAGGCGTAATAACAGCTAACGACCTGAAGGACATCGACTGGGCTGTCATCTGGATGGTAGCCGGCGGATTCGCCCTCGGTCTTGCCATGAACGGCACCGGACTTGCCGAGAACGCCGTGAAGAGCATCCCATTCGGCGAGTTCAACCCATTCGTCATCATGGTTGTATCCGGCCTGGTATGCTTCACGCTGAGTAACTTCATCTCCAATACAGCCACAGCCGCCCTGCTGATACCAATCCTTACCGTAGTATGTGCTGGTATGGGCGGGAAACTGGTGGCAATCGGTGGAACTGAGACGGTTCTCATCGGCGTGGCAGTGGCAGCATCATGCGCCATGTCGCTCCCTATCTCTACCCCTCCTAACGCCATCGCCTACTCCACCGGTCTTATCCAACAGACCGACATGGTGAAAGCCGGTCTTACCGTGGGTGTATTAAGTATGGTTATCGGCTACACCGTACTGATTACCTTCTGCCGACTGGGTGTTCTGTAAAAGGACGCATTTTAAGAAGTATTAAATATCGACACTGCAAAATAAATCCATTTTTATTTTGCAGTGTCTTCTTTTTGCAGTAACTTTGCACCCATGAAAAAGATAGTAATCGGAATAGACGTCGGTATTTCAACAACAAAGATCGTAGGAATTGACGATAACGGAATGGTTATCAGTCCGATACGCATCAAGGCTACCGACCCTATCACCTCCTTGTACGGAGCTTTCGGAAAATATTTACACGACAACAAGATCAGCCTCAACGAGGTGGAACACGTGATGCTCACGGGTGTAGGCGCAGCCTATATCGATGAGCCTATCTATGGTCTGCCTACTTCCAAGAGTCAGGAATTCGTTGCAGACGGTTTGGGTGCACGCTATGAGAGCAAGCTCGACCGCATGATTGTGGTCAGCATGGGAACAGGCACATCGCTTGTGAAATGCGATGGAGACGAAATCAAGCACATCGGCGGCATCGGCATAGGCGGCGGAACACTCGCAGGTCTGAGTCGCATCATGCTCAAGACCGACGACATCAAGCAGATAGTTAACCTTGCCAAAGATGGAGACATTTCTAAGATCAACCTGCTCATAGGCGACATCAGTGCCAAGCCCCTTCCAGGACTTCCGATGACCGCTACAGCCTCCCTCTTCAGCAACGCCAAGGCAAACGCTTCCAGGGAAGACATTGCCATGGGACTCATAGGCATGGTGCTGCAGAGCATCGGCTCTGCCACGATTCTCTCATCATTGGAATCAGGCATCAAGGACTTTGTCATGATAGGCAACCTGACCCTCCTGCCACAATGCCGGGAGGTATTCCCTGCTATGGAGAAACTCTATGGAGTGAGATTCAGAATACCCAAATACTCAGAATTCTGCACCGCCATCGGTGCTGCACTCGACTATAAGAGCAAAGCCACTTTGGCATAAAATAAGGAACAAACTGCTTATCATCATCAAACTAAAAAGAGACGGTGAAAAGGCACAAAAAGCACAAATCCAACGAACACGACGTGCACAACACCACAACATATTGAAAAAGAACAAGTTAATCGTTTTGGAAAACCATAAAAAAGTAAAGTTTTCCAAAACGATTTTTTAAATACCTAATAATCAACAACTTAATATTTTTTAACAGAAGAAAAGTTGTCCAAAACATACAACTTTCAACTAATTTTCTTATCTTTGCAACATCAAAAAGATGGTCTTTACAACCATCGAAAGTCGTAAGGACTTAGTATTAAGAGAATTAAATAACTATCATAAAAGTAACACTAGAAATGATTCAAACTGTAGTAAAACGCGACGGACGTATCGTTGGTTTCAACGAGCAAAAAATTATGGCTGCCATACGCAAAGCCATGTTACATACAGATAAGGGCGAGGACTCTACCCTGATAGAGCAAATCGCCGACCACATCTCATATCGAGGCAAGAGCCAGATGAGCGTAGAGGCCATCCAGGATGCCATCGAGATGGAGCTCATGAAGAGTGCCCGCAAGGATGTGGCCCAGAAATACATCGCTTATCGCAACCAGCGCAACATTGCCCGCAAAGCAAAGACACGCGACGTATTCATGAGCATTGTCAATGCCAAGAACAACGACATTACCCGTGAGAACGCCAACATGAATGCTGACACACCAGCCGGCATGATGATGAAGTTTGCTTCAGAAACCACCAAGCCATTCGTCGACGACTACCTCCTCTCGCAGGATGTTCGCGACTCCGTCATGCATAACTACATCCATATCCATGATAAAGACTATTATCCTACCAAGAGTCTGACTTGCGTACAGCACCCATTGGATGTCATTCTCGAACATGGATTCACAGCCGGTCATGGTTCTAGCCGTCCAGCAAAGCGCATCGAGACTGCAGCAGTTTTGGCTTGCATTTCTTTGGAAACTTGCCAGAACGAGATGCACGGCGGCCAGGCAATTCCAGCCTTCGACTTCTATCTTGCCCCTTACGTACGCATGTCGTATAAGGAAGAGGTGAAGAACCTGGAGAAGCTGACTGGCGAAGACCTGAGCGACCTCTACGACATCGCCATCGACGACTATCTGGAAAAAGACCTCGCAGGTCTTGAGGGCAAGGCTCGCCTGGAGCAGCATGCCATCAACAAGACCGTGAACCGCGTCCACCAGGCCATGGAGGCATTCATCCACAACATGAACACCATCCATTCTCGTGGCGGAAACCAGGTGGTATTCTCATCTATTAACTATGGTACAGATACCAGCGCCGAGGGACGTTGCATCATGCGCGAGATTCTGCAGAGCACCTACGAGGGTGTGGGCAATGGTGAGACAGCCATCTTCCCAATCCAAATCTGGAAGAAAAAGCGTGGCGTAAACTATCTGAAGGAAGATCGCAACTACGACCTCTACCAGTTGGCCTGCAAGGTAACAGCCCGTCGTTTCTTCCCTAACTTCCTCAACCTCGACGCTACCTTCAACCAGAACGAGAAGTGGCGTGCCGACGATCCTGAGCGTTACAAGTGGGAAATCGCGACCATGGGTTGCCGCACACGTGTATTCGAAGACCGCTGGGGCGAGAAGACCAGCATCGCTCGTGGTAACTTGAGTTTCTCTACCATCAATATCGTGAAACTCGCCATCGAGTGCATGGGCATCGAGAACAAGCAGCAGCGCATCGACATGTTCTTTGCCAAGCTCGACAACATCCTCGACATCACAGCCAAGCAGCTCGACGAGCGCTTCCAGTTCCAGAAGACAGCGATGGCTAAGCAGTTCCCATTGCTGATGAAGTATCTCTGGGTGGGCGCAGAAAAGCTGAAGCCAGAGGAGACCATCGAAAGCGTCATCAACCATGGTACACTCGGTATCGGATTCATCGGTCTGGCAGAGTGCCTCGTAGCTCTCATCGGTCATCACCATGGCGAGAGCGAGGAAGCTCAGAAATTAGGATTGAAGATTGTGACCTACATGCGCGACCGTGCCAACGAGTTCAGCGAGCAGTACCATCACAACTACTCTATCCTCGCTACACCAGCCGAGGGATTGAGCGGTAAGTTCACCAAGAAAGACCGCAAGCAGTTTGGCATTATCCCTGGCGTTACCGACCGCGATTACTATACCAACAGTAACCACGTGCCAGTATATTACAAGTGCACCGCCATGAAAAAGGCACAGATAGAGGCACCTTACCACGATTTGACCCGTGGCGGCCACATCTTCTATGTAGAGATTGATGGTGATGCAACCCACAACCCTGCAGTAATTGCAAGCGTTGTTGACATGATGGATAAGTACAACATGGGCTATGGCTCTGTAAACCACAACCGTAACCGTTGTCTCGACTGCGGATACGAGAATGCAGATGCCAACCTTGAGGTTTGCCCTAAGTGCGGCAGCCGCCACATCGACAAGTTGCAGCGAATTACAGGTTACCTGGTAGGTACCACCGACCGTTGGAACAGCGGCAAGCTGGCTGAGCTCCACGACCGCGTTACCCACATTGACACACCAAACTCTTAACATCCGTCATGATAAGCGTTTTAAGTATAGTACACGATACAATGGTAGATGGTCCGGGCTTCCGGACCTCTATCTATTGTGCCGGTTGTCCCAACCATTGTCCCGAATGCCATAACCCGCAATCGTGGGACATCAACCATGGCACGATGACCTCAACAGAGGATATCATGAAAGAAATCATGGACGATCCATTCGCCAATGTTACCTTTTCCGGCGGTGACCCGATGTTCCAGGCAGAAGGCTTTGCAGAGTTGGCACGTGCCATCCGAGCGCAAAGCGATAAAGATATCTGGTGCTTCACCGGCTACAAGTTTGAGAATCTGCTGAAGAATCCCAAACAACTTGAACTGCTGAAACTGATAGACGTATTGGTAGATGGTCCGTTTATGAAGGACCTTCGTGATGAAGACCTCTTTTTCAGAGGGAGCAGCAACCAGCGGCTCATCAACGTAAAGAAATCATTAGAAACAGGTAAAGTGATAGAGCTCCACCTTACCAAAGAAAATCCGATTCCGGAACTATAACCCCCTTCCCGGAATCATCAGATTCTTCCTGAAATCATCAAATTCTTTCAGGAATTACACAATTTTTCCGTCCACTGAGCTTTTTAAAACCCCTAAAGCTCAGTCTACGGAAACTCCCAATTGCAGAAGCAGGTTCTTGATGTACCCCCTGTTCCAGTCGCCCTCGTGCAAACGCTCTGAACCAAAGAGCAGCAAATCGATATCCAGGGCAATGATACCCTTTCTACTCTCTCCTATTCTTCTTCCACATTTATGCTCCATGTTTTTCAGAGCCAGAATAGTACGTTCCTTATTTACATTCGTATATCCCACTCCTATCACATTCAGGAATTTATCAGATGATATTCCTATAGGTTCGGTCCATAAGGAAGTGCCAAATTCCATATCATTAAAAGTAGCTTCAAGCAAAGCCTTGGCTTGCTGGATATGGGCTTCCTGATTGACGTTAGAACCCAATGCTACCACTATTTTTGTTCTATATGCCTTCATTTTTTCTAATTTCTATGCAAAGATAGTGAAAATACTTAAATTATGTACGATTTTCCCGTTTTTTTTTATATTTTTGCACTATGAATCGAATAAAAACATATATAATAGGCATTTCTTTACTCATCTGTGCTACATCTCATGCGCAGATGAAGTGGAATCAGTCTTATCAGACATACATCAACCAATACAAGGACCTCGCCATCGAACAGATGCTCCGCTACCATATTCCAGCCAGCATCACTCTGGCGCAGGGACTCTTTGAGAGCGGCGCAGGCAAGAGCGTCTTGGCAACGCAGGGAAACAACCATTTTGGCATCAAATGTCACAACTGGACAGGCCCTACCCAATACCACGACGACGATGCCCGCGGCGAGTGCTTCCGTGTTTACAAGGATGCCAGAGATAGCTATGAAGACCATAGCAAGTTTCTGGCTAGACAGCCACGTTATGCCCGTCTCTTCGAATTGGGACAGCGCGACTACAAGGGTTGGGCAAGAGGATTGAAACAGTGTGGCTATGCCACCAATCCGCAATATGCCAACAAGCTGATACAAATCATAGAACTTTACAAGCTCTTCGACTACGACAAGGCGAAGCGATTCGACCGTTTCATGGCCGAGCATAGTGGAACAGAACAGGCTGTCAATGCCCAGGGACTTCTGCACCCTATCCACAAGTTCAATGACAACTATTACCTGATTACCCGCGAGGGCGATACTTTCAAGGCATTGGGTAAGGAAATAGAAATCAGTTGGCGCAAGCTTGCCAAATACAACGAACGAGACAAGAACGACGTTCTGCACAGAGGAGAAGTAATCTATCTCAAGAAGAAGCGCAAGAAGGCTCCAAAACAGTATAAGAATCGTCCACACATCGTAAGAAACGGCGAAAGTATGTATACCATCTCACAAAAGTATGGTATCAGACTGAAGTATCTCTACAAGATGAACAATTTTGATGTTGACCATCAGATTAAGATTGGCGATAGAATCAGAATCAGATAATAAAGAAGATTAGAATCAGATAAATAAAATAATAGACAATGAAGAAATATATCTTTTCACTTGCAGTCCTAGCCATGCTCATGGGAGCCAGCCAGGTAAAGGCGCAGAATTTTGACGATTATTTCGTTGACAAGACATTGAGAGTTGATTACACTTTTGCCGGCAACAGCGACAAGCAGATGATTGCCGTTGACGAGTTGAACGTATTGCCACGCTGGTATGGTAAAAAACAGCGACTCAGTGAGTTGCCGGTAGAAGGTAACGGACAGATTACCGTGCGCGACCACCATTCGGGCAAAGTAATCTACCGCAATTCCTTCTCTACGCTCTTCCAGGAATGGCTCTCCTATCCAGAGGCAGCCAAGAACACCCAGAGTTTCGAGAATGTCTTTCTGGTACCCATGCCAAAGGATACGGTAGATATCACCCTTGACCTGCGCAACAACCGCCGCGAAATCATGACATCGCTCACCCATCAGGTAGCACCTAAAGACATTCTGATTCATCACAAGGGCGACAATCCTACCCCATACGAAACCTTGCAGGCGGCAGCGGATACCAACAAGTGCATCCACATCGCCTACGTGGCAGAAGGATATACGGAAGAAGAGATGCCTATCTTCCTGCAGGATGCCAAGGAAGCCAACGACGCCATCTTTGCACACGAGCCTTTCAAGAGCATGAAAGACAGATTCAACGTTGTTGCTGTGAAATCGGTATCGCAGGATAGTGGCACCAGCGAACCAGGCAAGGGTATCTGGAAGAAGACCGCTCTGAGTTCCCACTTCGACACTTTCTATAGTGAACGCTATCTCACCACCCTGCATCTGAAGGATCTGCACAATTGTCTGGCAGGAACACCCTACGAGCACATCATCGTTCTCGTAAATTCCACCAGATATGGCGGCGGCGGTATCCTGAACTCATACAATCTGACCACCTGTCATCAGAAATGGTTCAAGCCAGTGGTAGTACATGAATTCGGACATTCCTTCGCCGGACTTGCCGATGAATATGCCTACGAATCAGAAGCCATCCCAATGTATCCTCACGACGTGGAACCATGGGAGAAGAACATCACCACCTTGGTTGACTTCGACAGCAAATGGAAGGGTATGATCAAGAAGGGCACCCCAATACCAACCCCTCTTTCCAAGAAGGAAAAGGAGGTTGTGAATAAAGTGGGAGTCTTCGAGGGAGCCGGCTATAGCGTAAAGGGCGTATACCGTGGCGTACAAGATTGCAGAATGCGCATCAACGAAACCCCAAACTTCTGTGCGGTATGCAAAAAAGCCCTGACAGACATCATCGACTTTTACACCAAATAACTTAGCTTATGAAAGAGCAGACACTGAACATCAACTACCAGATAGCCCAGCTATCTGAACTGAATGAAACGGAACAGACATTGATCAGGAAGGCAATGGAAGCTACCCATAATTCCTATGCCAACTATAGTCACTTCTATGTAGGAGCTGCCTGCCTGCTTGCTGACGGAAGAATCGTCATTGGAGCCAACCAGGAAAATGCTGCCTTTCCTTCTGGCCTCTGCGCAGAGAGAAGTGCCATCTTCGGAGCTCAGTCTAACTATCCTGAGCAGGCCATCACTACCCTAGCCATAGCAGCCAGAAATGCGAACGGCTTCCTCAAGTCGCCCATATCGCCATGTGGTGCTTGCCGCCAGGTGATTCTTGAGATGGAAGACCGATACAAGCAGCCTGTACGCATCCTGCTATACGGCGAGGCTGGCATCTATTGCTTCGGAAGTATCAAAGATTTGTTGCCATTCTCATTCGTAGATGCCAACATGAAAGAATAAAACGCAAAAAGGGCGTGTCGTAGATAATCTATGACACGCCCTCTTTCTATATTGTTATCCTCTTTGTTTCCTGCGATACTGAAGATTACCTTATTACAGCAGATTGCCTCATTACAACAGATCACCTCATCCCCTTCAGCATGTGCTGAATCTGGGCGATACGTGCCTTTTCATCTGCCGTATTGCGATAACGCAGGTAACCCTTCAATGCATTCCGCAGATAATCACGAGCCTTCGTATATTCTGCCATCATCTCTTCCCTACTTGCAGATTTCTCCATATCCCTCGCCCGGAAAAGATGACAGAAGCCCAAGCGATAATAGGCATCAGGCTTCTCATTCTCCTGACAAAGAGAAAGCATCTGCTCATAAAGCGGCAAAGCCGATTCGTATTGCTGCAAACCGAAATGGCTCTCTGCATCAGCCCAGCAATAGAAAGAACGTTCCTGAGGCGCAAAGTTCTCCAACTGGGGGATAACCGGGTCGAGACACCTGATGGTTTGCTCATAATCCCATTCATAATAATAGCACACTCCCAAGTATGCCTTGTATCTGGGATTCAGGCGATAGGTCTTGTCGAGCCTTTCCAGAAGAATCAGACATTCATGATATTTCCTGGAAACGAAATAATCCAGTGCTCTTGCCAGCAGTTCGGCATCTTCTTTCTTCTGCTGCTGGGAAGAAACCGGCAACGACAGATTATCCATCTTTCCAATCTGCATCCCTTTTGCAAATGCAAGAACAGGAATCAAGGCTAACACCATCATTCCTACCCTCACAATCCTATTCTTTCTTGTCATTTTCTTCTAGCTGTTCCTCAAACTCATAGCAGCCCGCATCCGGTTTGTCGTCACGGCGAAATCCCAGGCGGTCGGCAGGCAATGAGGTGGCAGCATCTGCTGCTCCAATGGCAGCCGATTCCTTGCGGAGGCGGAAATCGTACTTCAAGTTGTCGGTATCAAACAGGCGGAAATGCTTCTCACCAAATCGGGTGGTGTCCTTCACATCCTCAAATATGATGTTCGTGAACTTCAGACTGTCGTCTGTCTCCATCTTTTCCGTACGCAGCACACAATGGTCAAAACTGAAATTGCAGACTTCATCTTCCTTTGGCGCACTCCAGACCACCTCATCGTCGTGGTAGCCCGTAACAAGCGAGTTCGTCACCTTGAGGTTGCTGACAGGAGGCATGAATCCGATAGCCGTAGCACGGCGTCCATCAAACGGATAGAACTGAGCGATGGTACATCCATTCACTTCCACATCGCCACCATGCACATAAAGCGGATGCTCCAGCGTGTTGGAAATCTGACTATTGTATATCTGAACCTTGGCAGAATCAACGAGGATACCATAGCCCTGACAATTGTGAACCGTAGCATTCTGCACCAGGAGTTTCTGCCTGGTCACATCGCATGAATCAACAAGGATACCATGATAGGTGCTATGGATATCAGCATAGTTGATGACATTATTATATGATGATGCCATCAGCTGGATACCTTGCCATTGTCCCGGAGTGCGGTCGTAAGGCAGATAATCAAACATATTGTCGATTCTATCTCCTCTCATCACCACCTCCTTGCCTTGTTCACCCTGAACATGGAGGGTTCCATACACCTTCAGCCCGGCATTCTCATGAAAATACAGTCGGGTGCCAGCCCCAATAGTAAGCGTAGCCAAACTGTCCACCTTCATTCCGCCGTATATCACAATCGGCTTGCTATCTCTGATGGTAGAATCCTTCCTGATGGTGGGATTGTTCAGCAAAGTGGCATCCCACGAATAAGCCTTCAGGTTCACCTTCTGCTGCACTCCACTCTCCAATTGAAAGAGCAGATTATCTTCCACCAGCTGCGGATCATCCTGATATTGCTGGCGAGAAGTCAGTTCCACGAATACACGGATACTATCACCCTTGCGCACCTCAACATTCTGAGTCTGGAAGCCAGCGGTCTGCCCCAGAAACGAACCGTCCACATTCACCCGATACCCAGTCTGATTTCCGTTTTCCAATCTTACAGAAGAACAGCGCAATCCCTTTCCCGTATGATTATAAACCCAGAAGCTTCGGGTTGGCGTAGGCACATTCGAGAAAGTAGTGTCCAGGCAAACTGTATCCATGGAAAAAGCGAGCAAGTCGTTACGGGATGATGAGAAACTCTCATCATCAGCACAACTTACCATGAAGGCAGTAGTCATACCACCTATTAATATATATAAAAATCCCTTTTTTCGTTTCATATTTATAAAACGAAAAAAGGGACTAAATATTGCATGATTCTTATGAACCAAGATGATAAGAAAGCAAATGTTGCTTACATGGTTACATGAACATGGCGAAGATGGAAGAACCAATCACCGTCATCACACCACATACCACAATGGAAAGGCTACTCATCGCACCCTCGATGGTACCCATCTCCATCGCCTTCGCCGTACCCAGCGCATGGGCAGAACATCCGATGGCGATACCTTTGGCTATAGGTTCCTTGATGCAGAGCAGCTTGAGGAATTTCTCTGCAAAGATATTGCCCAGGACACCCGTTACGATGATAACCACTACAGTTACGGAAACATGACCTCCCAACTCCTCAGAAACACCGATACCGATGGCGGTGGTGATAGACTTCGGAAGGAAGGTGACGTAAGCCGCATGGTCGAAATGGAAGAGCAAAGCCAGAATCAAGACAGAACAGAGACTTGCCAACACACCCGCCAGGATACCAATCAATACAGCACGATAATTCTTCTTGAGCAACTCTACCTGCTGATAAAGCGGCACAGCCAGACAAATGGTTGCAGGAGTAAGCAGATAACTGATGCAGTTGGCACCCGCACTATACGTCTTGTAGTCTACCCCAGTAATCAGCAAGGTAACAATCACCAAGATGATAGAGATAAGCAACGGGTTCATCAGCGACCATCCTGTCTTTACCTTCAGCAACATACCGATGGCGTATGCAGCCAGACTGATGAGAACTCCGAAAAATACGGAATCCTGGAACAACGGAACCGAAGCACCCAGCATGGCAACAGAAGATAAGAAAAGCGACATCATTTCTTCGCCTCCTTTCCCTTTCTGATAACAAACTGCGTAATCCATCCCGAAGCCCCCATAACCACGAAGGTGCTGACCACGGTAACGACAACATACTGCAGCCATGCGCCGGCAATCGACTGCCAGGAATCAATGAGACCCACTGCAGCAGGAATAAACATCACAGGCATGATGGCAATCAGAAAACCACTCGTCTCCCTGATATGCTTCACCTTGACCAACTTCAACTCCAAAGCCGCAAAGAGCAAGACGATGCCATAGATGCTGGCAGGGATAGGCAGCGGCAGCAGATAATGGAGCAATTCTCCCGCAAAAGAGAATGCAATGATAATTAAAAACTGAATTAAAAATTTCATCCTAAATACTATTTTTTGAACCTGACCGTTAGTAGTCCTTTAAAACCTCCTAACAGGTAACTCCTTACTTTTACAATACCGCTTCTACATAAGTCTCAATGGCACTTGCCGTCTTCTCTACGCCCAGGCGAACCGTATCCAGACAAACGTCATAATCATCCGCATTACCCCATGTTAGTCCGGTATAATACTGGTGATAAGCTACACGGCAATAATCGGCATGTTCCACAAACTCGGCAGCCTCATTACGGGTTAATCCCTGTTCCTCCTGGATTTCCTCGATACGAGCCTCCAGACCACCTTTCAGGAACACGGATACCAGATCCTTGCGCTCTCTGAAGATATAATTTCCACAGCGTCCGATGATGATACAATTCTCCAGTCCGATCATATCCGCCAAAGCATGAAGAGGTTTTTCGGTGAGCAGTTTCTGGTTCTCACCTAGGGAAGACATAGAAAAGAGCAATTCATCCACAGGAGTTTCATCGAAGAAAGCCTCCATCTCGTCAAGGATTCCACGCTCTTCAGCCATTTCCATCAAATTTTTACGGGTATAGAAAGGAATACCATAATGTTCAGCAAGCAACCTGCCCACACGAACAGCGCCACATCCACACTGGCGCGCAATCGTAATAATCATGATAGTAACATTTTTAAATTAAACTTATATAAAGCAAGAAAGCTAAGAAGATTAAATCTTCTTAGCTTTCTTGAATGTCGGGGCGACAGGATTCGAACCTGCGACCACCTGTTCCCAAAACAGGAGCGCTACCGGGCTGCGCTACACCCCGCTTTCATTCTCACCGCAACTTATCTTTGTTAGCGTAAACATCATTTCTGAATTGCGGGTGCAAAGGTACAACAATTTTCTGATTCCACCAAATTTTCGGGCAACTTTTTTCAAAAAAATATTCATTTTCTTGTTTTTTGCCCAAAATAAAAGGGCAACTTCCGAAAAAGCTGCCCTTTATACCTTATTATATATAGCGATTCTGAGAAATCAGCTATCGCCATCCTTATTGCCATTACGCCTTGATGATTCCTTCCTCTACGAAAATCTTCTTCAAAATCTGAACAGCCTTCTCTACCTGATCCTTGGTATGAGTTGCCATGAGGGCAAAACGTACCAATGTATCCTGTGGAGCACATGCTGGAGGAATAACCGGATTGATGAATACACCCGCATCGTAAGCCAACTTAGTAACAACGAATGTCTTCTCAGCATCGCGAACGTAGAGAGGAATGATAGGACTCTCGGTCTCACCAATCTCAAAACCCTCCTCGCGGAAACGCTTCAAGGCATAGTTAGTTACATCCCACAGATTCTTGAAACGCTCTGGCTCTTTCTGAATGATGTGGAGTGCCTCAAGAGCAGCAGCGGTAGCTGCTGGAGTATTGGATGCACTAAAGATGTAAGTACGGCAGTTGTGACGGAGGAAGTTGATAGTATCCTTGTCTGATGCGATGAAACCACCGATAGAAGCCAAACTCTTAGAGAATGTACCCATGATAAGGTCCACCTCATCTGTCAAGCCGAAGTGGTCGCAGACACCACGTCCCTGCTTACCGAATACACCGAGACCATGAGCCTCATCCACCATGATAGAGCAGTTGTACTTATGCTTGAGCTTTACAATCTCAGGCAAGTTGGCCAAATCACCCTCCATAGAGAATACGCCATCAACCACGATGAGCTTGACAGCATCCTCAGGAAGCTTAGAGAGCACGCGCTCCAAATCTTCCATGTCGTTGTGCTTGTAGTGAAGCTGGGTAGCGAATGAGAGACGGCGGCCATCTACGATACTGGCGTGGTCACGGTCGTCGCAGATGATATAATCACCGCGACCCACAACACATGCCAACACACCCTGGTTCACAGAGAAACCAGTAGAGAAGCACAATGTCTCGTCCTTACCCATAAACTCTGCAAGCTCCTTCTCGAGCTGTACATGTAAATCGAGGGTACCATTGAGGAAACGACTACCCGCACAGCCTGAGCCATACTTGTCAAGAGCAGCCTTGGCTGCATCGATGACACGCTGGTCGTTTGTCAAACCCTGATAAGCATTAGAACCGAACATCAGGATGTGGTGTCCGTCGATGTCGGTAACTTCTGTCATCTGCTTACTTGTGATCTCGCGGAAGTATGGATACACACCGGCATCCATATACTTCTGAGGAACACGATAATTCTTGTATCTTTCTTGTAATTGTCCCATTATAAATAGGTGTACTTTATTTTCTTTTTATATTTATTCTAAGTTTCAGGGTGCAAAGATACAAAAAAAGACTAATATAACCGCTTTTTTCCTAAGAAAGTTTACTTTTAGAGTTTTTTTAATGGATATTTCTTGCTATTTTAGAGATTTTTATTACTTTTGCACTTTAAATATTACGTTTTCTTGACTAAGATATGAAAAAAAAGATAGTTTTCATCATGAACCCGATTTCTGGAACCAGCAGCAAAGCAGCTGTTCCCAGTTTGATAGATTCTACTTTGGACAAGGAGCTGTTCGAGTACGAGATAAGGTTAACCGAAAGGGCCGGGCACGCATCTGAGATTGCAGCCGAAGCCAGAGACGGCCATGCCGACATCGTGGTGGCAGTGGGTGGCGACGGCACCGTCAACGAAGTAGCCCGATCCATCGTCCATTCAGATACAGCCCTGGGCATCCTGCCTTGCGGTTCCGGCAATGGACTGGCGCGCCACCTGCTCTTGCCGATGAACTTGAAGAAGAGCATCGAGGTAATCAATGCTTGCCAGATACGCGACCTTGACTATGGAGTCATCAACGACTACCCTTTCTTCTGCACCTGCGGAATGGGATTCGACGCCTTCGTCAGCATGAAATTTGCCGAGAGCGGAAAGCGAGGACCTATCAGTTATGCAGAGAACATTCTCAGAGAGGGACTGAAATATGAGCCGGAGACCTATACGCTGGAAGACGAGACTGGCACCAAGCAATACAAGGCCTTCCTCATTTCCTGCGCCAACGCCTCGCAATATGGCAACAATGCCTACATTGCTCCGCAGGCATCCATGAGCGATGGCCTGATGGACGTTGTCATCATGGAACCATTCGATGTTCTGGAGGCATCACAGGTTAGTTTCGACATGTTCAACAAGACACTCGACAAGAACTCCAAGATAAAGTCGTTTCGCTGCAAAAAGCTCCACATTTCACGCAGCAAGCCGGGTGTTATCCATTACGACGGCGACCCGGTGATGACTGGCGCCGACATTGACGTGCATCTGGAAGAGAAAGGCATCAAGATGATCATCAATCCGTTTGCCGATAAAAATGTCCGCAAGCCCAACATGATTCAATCGGCCTTTGCAGATTTCTTCAACGACATCAATGTGGTTCGCGATGACATCCAGAAGGATATCCAGCGACAGAGCAAGCGAGTTGAAGCCATCAGCAAACTGGTGCAACGCAAATTGAACCTTTAAAATGACAGGAGTTGGAAATCAGAAAATTTTGCAGGCGTGATTATACCTCCTGCAACTTCTAACTTCCAACTCCTGTTTTTTTATATAAAAACAACATCTTGGATATAAAGCTACTATCATCTAACTTCTTATCAAGATTAACTTACTATCAAGATTAACTTACTATCAAGATTAACTTACATAGAATTCCTCCGTAATTTTCGTATACCATTCCGACCGATTTCCGCCAGAATCCATCATTACCTCAATCGCATTTTCCATCTCCACCGTTCTATGTCTGGCAAAGGTCAGCATAAAGCGCTTAGGCTGCTTCCGTCCCACCGTTTTAACCCCACATTGGCGAACAAGGCAAAGGCCTAGCAGATAGGCTTCTGACGTAAAGGCATCCAGCACTTCAGATGGTACTATTGCCGAGAACACGCCCTCTTCAGAAAGCAAGCGTTTTACCCCTAGGAAAAGATCCCTAAACGGCAAGCTGTCAGCATGGCGGGCCATCGACCTTTTACTGTCTGGATTTTTCAGACTATTCAAGAAGAAGGGAGGATTACTTACGATGGCATCAAATTTCTCTGCCGATTCATAATCCTGCAAGCGGCAGCACACTATGCTCACCCTGTCGGCGAAGGGACTAGCCGCCACATTCTCGCAAGCCTCTTCACAAGCCTCAGCATCCAGATCAACACCTATCACCTGTGCCTCCTGGCAGCGTTGCGCCATCATCAACGAGATGAGTCCTGTTCCGGAACCAATATCCAATATACGCTTGCCGCCAGGAGCCCATGCCCCCAGCAGCACACCATCCGTACCCACCTTCATGGCACAACGGTCTTGGTGAATTTCAAATTGCTTAAACTTAAATCCTGCCATTTATCCTAACTTTTTTACTTAAAATCATAACGCAAATTTAAGCATTTTATTACATTTACCCTCCTCTATTAAAAATAAAATATAATAAAGAGGAGTTTTTCGGAAAAATAGATGGGATTTTCGCTAAAAATCACTAACTTTGCAAACTAAAAAAGTATATTCATCAAATTTACACCCCCAAAAAGTGTTTATTTAACAAATATGAACGATAATTCAAATACACGAATCCAGATGATTGCCGACTTCGAAGGTGATGCATCCGTGCTGATTAAACAAAGAGAAGCAGGCATCTATCCTACCCTCTGCACACGCGACCTGGTAGTTTTCCCAGCTGTGCTGACCCCTATCGTGGTGGGCAGAAAAAAGAGTCAGGAATTGGTAAACATGCTGGAGCAGAATCCAGAAACGATATTCTGTATCTTCTGTCAGAAGAAAGAGGACACCGAAGATCCCACAACAGAAGACCTCTACGAACAGGGAACTTTCGCAAAACTGGTGAAGGTCATCAACATGCCCAACGAGGAGCACCAGAAAACCGTCATCGTACAGGGGCTGGGAAGATGCAAGCTGAAAAGCATCGTAGAAACCCAACCCTACTATATGGCCGACGTGGAGAGCCAACCGGAACTCTGGCCTTCAGAGAAATTGGCCAAGGAGCCGATGTTCAAGACCCTGACCAAGACCTTCTTCGAGGAGTCAATCAAATTCATCAAGCATAACGAAAACATCCCAGACGAGGCGGTCTATGCCATCAATGAGATTTCCAATATCTTCGTCAAATGCAACTTTCTCTGCAACTCCTTGCCTTTCTCTGTAGAAGACAGAATCAAGATGCTGGAGGAAGAGTTCCTCCCCGACCGTATTATAGTAGCAATGAAGGCTTTGCAAAAGGAGCTGGAACTGCTCTTCCTGCAATCAGAAATCAGGAGAAAGACTCAATACGAGATGGAAGAACAGCAGAAGGAATATTTCCTGAAACAGCAGATTAAGCAAATCAAGACTGAACTGGGAGAAGGTGAAGGAAGTCCGGAGAAGAAGGAACTGCTCGAAAAGGCCCAGCACAAAGTGTGGAACGGAGCAACCCAAGCGGTTTTCAAGAAGGAAATGGCCAAACTTGACAACATCCATCCGCAAAGCCCCGACTATCCTATTCAGATCAACTATCTGCAGACGCTGGTAGATTTGCCTTGGAACGAATACACCATAGACAACCTGAGCCTGAGCCACGCCAAGAAGATTCTCAACCAGGACCACTACGGCATGGAGAAGGTGAAGGAGCGAATCCTGGAATACCTGGCAGTTAGAAGCTTGAAAAACGGAACACAGAGTCCTATCCTCTGCCTCTACGGTCCTCCAGGAGTAGGAAAGACCAGTTTGGGAAGAAGCATTGCCAAGGCCATGAACCGCAAGTATGTACGCATGTCGCTCGGCGGTCTACACGATGAGTCGGAAATCCGCGGTCACCGCCGCACCTACATCGGAGCAATGCCTGGAAGAATCATCAAGAACATCCAGAAGGCAGGAAGCAGCAACCCAGTATTCATTCTCGACGAGATAGACAAGGTATCAAGCAATAACTATCATGGCGACCCGGCATCGGCACTGCTCGAAGTACTCGACCCAGAGCAGAACGTAGCCTTCCACGACAACTATCTGGATGTGGATTACGACCTCTCGAAGGTTCTCTTCATCGCCACAGCCAATGATATCAGTTCCATCCCGCGCCCACTGCTCGACCGCATGGAACTGATAGAAGTAGGCGGCTACATCACAGAGGAGAAGATAGAAATAGCCAAGCGCCACCTGATTCCGAAGGAGTTGGAGAATACGGGTCTCGACACGTTCACCCCGAAGGTGACTTTCAGCAAGGCAGCCATCGAGAACATCATCGAGCACTACACCCGAGAAAGCGGCGTACGCCAGTTGAAGAAGCAGATTAACAAAGGACTGCGCAAGATGGCATACAAGCTCGCCTCTTCCAAGGAACTGGAAAAGCCAGCCATCACCCCAGCCGAACTGAAAGATATTCTTGGCACGGCACCCTTCAACCGTGATATCTACCAGGGCAACAGTTATGCGGGAGTAGTAACCGGACTGGCATGGACTTCCGTGGGCGGAGAAATCCTTTTCATCGAGACATCCCTGAGCAAGGGCAAGCAAGGTAAACTTACCCTAACCGGAAATCTCGGCGACGTGATGAAGGAGTCTGCCGTCATCGCCCTGGAGTACATCAAGGCGCATATCGACCTGCTCGACGTAGACTATCGCATCTTTGAAAACTGGAACCTCCACATCCATGTGCCGGAAGGAGCCACACCGAAGGACGGTCCATCGGCAGGAATCACCATCGCCACCAGCATCGCCTCGGCCATCACCCAGCGCAAGGTGCGCAAGAACACAGCCATGACGGGCGAGATAACCCTTCGAGGCAAAGTACTCCCAGTGGGCGGCATCAAGGAGAAGATTCTGGCCGCCAAGCGTGCCGGCATCACCGACATCGTGATTTGCAAGGATAACGAGAAGGACATTCTCGACATTCCGGAAAAGTATCTTAAGGGCGTAAGCTTCCACTATGTAGAAGACGTGGCAGATGTATGGGAGTTCGCACTCACCGACGAAAAAGTGGAGCACCCTATCAACTTCACCATTCCAGATAACAACAAAAAAGAAGAAAAATAAAAAAATGAAATTTGAACTACAAGTAACAGATAAGGCCAGCGATGCACGTACTGGCATCATCACCACCGACCACGGACAGATTAAGACACCTATCTTCATGCCTGTAGGCACCGTGGGAAGCGTAAAGGGGGTCCACTTCGAGGAGTTGCGCCAGCAGGTGAAAGCCCAAATTATCCTGGGCAACACCTACCACCTCTACCTGCGTCCGGGACTCGACGTCATCAAGGCGGCAGGAGGACTGCATAAGTTTAACGGCTGGGACCGCCCTATCCTCACCGACAGCGGCGGCTTCCAGGTATTCTCGCTCACAGGCATCCGCAAGCTCAGAGAAGAGGGATGCGAGTTCCGGTCACACATCGACGGCAGCAAGCACTTCTTCACCCCAGAGAACGTGATGGATACAGAGCGCATCATCGGAGCCGACATCATGATGGCATTCGACGAGTGTCCTCCGGGACAGAGCGACTTCCAGTACGCAAAGAAGAGTCTGGAGCTCACCCAGCGCTGGCTGGACCGCTGCTTCAAGCGCTTCAACGAGACAGAACCGCTCTACGGCTACCAGCAGAGTCTCTTTCCTATCGTTCAGGGCTGCACCTTCCCTGAACTGCGCCGCGAGGCAGCCAAGTTCATCGCCGACAAGGGCGCAGACGGAAATGCCATCGGCGGTCTTGCCGTGGGAGAGCCTACCGAAGTGATGTATGAGATGATTGAGGTGGTGAACGAGATCCTGCCAAAGGACAAGCCTCGCTACCTGATGGGTGTGGGTACTCCTCAGAACATTCTGGAAGCCATCGAGCGTGGTGTAGATATGTTCGACTGCGTCATGCCAACCCGCAACGGCCGCAATGCGATGCTCTTCACCTATAATGGTACGATGAACATGCGCAACAAGAAATGGGAGATGGATTTCAGTCCGGTGGACCCGGACGGATGCGACATCGACCGCATGACCACCAAGGCCTACCTGCACCACCTGTTCAAGGCACAGGAGCTCCTGGCGATGCAGATAGCCAGCATCCACAACCTCTCGTTCTACCTGCGACTCGTCACCGATGCCCGCCATCACATAGAGCAGGGCGACTTTGTGGAGTGGAAGCGCTCCATCATCGACCAGCTCGGCACACGAATCTAGTTTTGGACTTTGAGCTTTGAGCATTGAACTTTATGGGATGCTCCCATACATATTTACTTTAAATGATGAAAGATTTTAAATACATCAGAAAACATCGCAGACGACTGAAGATGGGCAGAGCCATTGCCCATCGCTTCGGTTGGCTGATTCCCATTCTTCACCGCATCGCCAAGGTGCTGGGATGGATGGGGCACAAACTGCGTTTCCTCAAGGTGCTCAGGTATCTCAACCCACTGAGATACATCAAGCGACTGGACTGGTATATCATCAAGAAGTTCGTAGGTTACTACTTCTTCTCGATAGCCTTGATTATTACCATTGCCATCGTGTTCGACTTCAACGAGAACCTGGCGAAGTTTACGGAGTATCATGCGCCGACCCGGGCCATCATCTTCGACTATTACGCCAACTTCGTTCCCTACTTCGCCAACCTCTTCAGTGCGTTGTTCGTGTTCGTGGCTGTCATTCTCTTCACCTCGAAGCTGGCAGGCAACTCTGAAATCATTGCCATCATGGCATCGGGCGTTTCATTCAAGCGACTTCTGCGTCCTTATCTCATCACCTGCGTGATGCTTTCAGCCCTGAGCTATGCGCTCTCCGCCTACGTCATCCCACATGGCACTGTGGTTCGACAGAACTTCGAGAACATGTATAAGAACAAGAAGAAGAACACCTCTGCCGAGAATGTGCAGCTGCAGGTAGATAAAGGTGTCATCGCCTACATCCAGCACTACGACAACAACGTGAAGAGAGGCTATGGCTTCTGCCTGGACAAGTTTCAGGACAAAAAACTGGTGAGTCACCTCACGGCAATGGAGATTCAGTATGATACCATCTCCGACAGCAAGTACCACTGGAAGCTGAGCAGCTGGAAGGTGCGCCAGCTGAAGGGTATGAAGGAACACATCACGAGTGGAGCACAGAAGGATACGCTCATCATGATGGAGCCTACCGATCTGGTTTACTCCAAGGGACAGCAGGAAACCTTCACCAGTCCGGAACTGAAGGATTATATCTCCAAGCAGATCAACCGTGGTTCAGGCAATGTGGTACAGTATCAGGTGGAGTACTACAAGCGCATCGCTTCCTCGTTTGCTTCCTTCATCCTCACCATCATCGGTGTTTCGCTCTCATCCCGCAAGCGAAAGGGAGGAATGGGAATGGCACTGGGCATCGGTCTGGCACTGAGTTTCGGCTACATCATGCTGCAGACCGTTTCAGCCACCTTCGCCATCCAGGCAAACTTTCCTCCGGCATTGGCGGCATGGATGCCAAACATCATCTTTGCCTTCGTGGCATACTTCTGCTACCGCAAGGCTCCGAGGTAATTATCAATTAAGAATTAAGAGTTTATAGTTTATAGGGGCACTGCTGCTATAAGCTATAAACTATAAATTAAAAATTTTATAGAAATGTATTTCGACGAATTAGATTTAAACGACAACGTGCTCGACGCATTATACGACATGCGATTCGACACTTGCACCCCCGTACAGGAAAAATGTATACCAGAGATATTGGAAGGTCACGACGTGTTAGGCGTTGCACAGACCGGTACCGGTAAGACTGCAGCCTACCTGCTCCCAGTTTTGAGCAAGCTCGACGATGGCGGTTATCCAAAAGATGCCATCAACTGCGTCATCATGTCACCAACCCGCGAGTTGGCTCAGCAGATAGACCAGGCAATGCAGGGCTTCGGCTACTATCTGCAAGATGTGAGCAGCGTGGCAGTATATGGCGGCAACGACGGCAACCGCTACGACCAGGAATTGAAGAGCCTCCGCATGGGTGCCGATGTAGTTATCGCTACCCCTGGCCGCCTCATCACCCACATTTCTCTGGGTAACGTGGATTTGAGCAAGGTGAGCTTCTTCATCCTTGATGAGGCCGACCGCATGCTCGACATGGGTTTCTCTGAGGACATCAACACCATCGCAAGCAAGTTGCCTAAGACCTGCCAGACCATCATGTTCTCTGCCACCATGCCAGAGAAGATTGAGGAACTGGCTAAGACCTTGCTCAAAGACCCTGTAGAGATTAAGCTCGCCGTAAGCAAACCAGCCGAGAAGATCAAGCAGGAGGCTTACGTATGCTATGAAACCCAGAAGATGACCATTATCAAGGAAATCTTCAAAGCTGGCGACTTGAAGCGTGTCATCGTGTTCAGCGGCAGCAAGATGAAGGTGAAGCAGTTGGCAGCAGCCCTTCAGCAGATAGGCATCAACTGCGGTGCGATGCACTCCGACCTGGAGCAGGCAGAGCGCGACGACGTGATGTTCAAGTTTAAGAGCGGACAATATGATGTGCTCGTGGCTACCGATATCGTGGCTCGTGGAATCGACATCGATGACATCGAGATGGTTATCAACTACGATGTTCCTCACGATACAGAGGATTACGTTCACCGCATCGGTCGTACAGCCCGTGCCAACCGTGACGGTAGAGCCATCACCTTCGTAAACGAGGAAGACCAGTACTGGTTCCAGCAGATAGAGAAGTTCCTGGAAAAAGTGGTAGAGAAGATGCCATTGCCGGAAGGTTGCGGCGAAGGCCCTGAATACATCAAGCTCAACAAGCCTAAGAAGAACAACGGCCGTGGTGGAAAGGGCGGAAAGCAAGGCGGAAAAGGCCGTGGCAAGAACGGAGAAAGCCGCAACAAGAAGAACGCCGAGAACAGAAACAACGGAGAAAACAAGAACAACGGCGAAAATGGAAACGAAGGCAACAATGCCAATAGTGAGGGTAAGACCAAGACCAGCGCCAAGAGCCGTCGCCAGAAAGACCGTGACCAAACTTCTCACAAGCGCAAGCCAAACAAACCAAACGACCGAAAGGAGAAGAATCCTCGCAACAACAGCGAGAATGGCGACCAGCCAAATGCTCCAAAGGATGCCAAACAGCAGAATGCCCCTAAGGCAGCCAAGCCACAGAACAACCAGCAGGCTGCTCCACAGAATGGCGAGCAGCAGAGCCGTAACAACAAGCGCCGCAACAACAACAAGCGCCGCTATGATGAGAACGGCAACCAGCAGCCTAATGGCAACCAGCGTCCTGGTACAGAGAACAATGTCCGCCCAGGCAGCAATGGCCGTGGCAGAGGCGTAGCCCAGAAAAAGCAGGGCACTTCCCAGCAGAAGCAGCAGAACACCGAGGGCTCCGGCAACCGCAAGTATGCTCCTGTGGTAAACCCACAGAAGAACGAGAACGCGGTGAAGAAATTCATCAAGCGTATCTTCGGATTCGGCAAATAATGATTAGATAACTCATCTGCAGCATCTGCTGTAGATTTACACATTATTATATATATAGGATAAACACTATATAAAATAGGATAAGCCCGATAAAAGTGTTGGACTATCACCAACCTTTTATCGGGCTTTTACAAAAACCCTGGAATCAGCCTATATCATCCCATCGGCTTTCCTGCAAAATCGGCAACTATGGACAGAATCAAGAAGCAACATTTCACCCCGCTCATGTCCTTCAGCCTCGTACTGACGGCAGGTATCATCACGGCTAAATATAGCTATGATTACCTCAGCATGCGCCATTGGCTCGCCATCTCCATCCTTCCCTGGAGCATCGCAGCCTGCTGCTATATGATGACCCAACTCATCCGCCGACATAACCCGTCTAGCCGCATCATCGACAAGCTCATCCACTATCAATGCCTCAACCTCTATCTTTGCATCTTCTGTCTCGGCAGTTGCATTACCACCCATCACATCGATCACCTCAATGCTCCCGTTCAGATAAAAGCCTACCAATCATTGTCCTCCTTTGAGCGTACCATCCTGAAAGCCCAAGACTTCAGACAACAGGCGGAACAACAACTGCACACCCTGCATATCGGGGAACAGGATTTCGCCGTCATCGCAGCCATGGCAATGGGCGACAAGTCGGCACTCAACCAGGAGTCCAAGGAGGCCTATTCAATATCCGGAACCAGTCACATATTGGCAGTTAGCGGTTTGCACATCGGCATCATCTTCCAACTCATTATCCTGCTGCTAGGCGGCAAACGCCGGTCTAAGCTAACCATCATCCTATCCACCACCATCGTTTGGGCATACGTCATCTTTATCGGATTCCCAGCCAGTGCCGTCAGGGCAGCCACCATGCTCAGCATCTACAGTATGGTATTGCTCTCCTTGCGCCCCGACCCAACGCTCAACACACTGGCATTGGCCTACATCATCATGGTGCTGGTCAACCCGTTCAACATCTTCGACATCGGTTTCCAGATGTCCTTTCTTGCCGTGGGTTCCATTCTTCTGTTCTACCCCCTCTTCTTCTGTCTCCTCTCATCCCACAGCAACATCATCCGCGCAATATGGGGTCTTTTCTGTGTTTCCTTGGCTGCCCAGATTGGCACCCTGCCCCTCATCGTCTTCTATTTCGGCCGCATTTCCTGTTACTCCCTGATTACCAGTTTCATCGCCATCCCGGCAGCCACCCTCATTCTCTATCTCTGCGTCCTGCTTTTTATCCTTTCACCCCTTACCTACATCTCTTTTCTAGCCTCATCCATAGAAGGATTAATGCAGTTGGTAATGAACGTTCTCACCTCCATCACCCAATTCATCAACACCGCCTTCCGTCTGACGAGTATGTTGCCGGGGGCAAGCATCGAGCATGTGCATCTTTCCCTGCTCCAGCTAGCCATTCTCTATGTTGCCATCCTAGCCGGCTACTTCGCCTTTGTAAAATGGTACCGGCTGAAAGAGAAGATGGTCTGAAAATTTGTGTATCACAAAAATAATGCGTATCTTTGCAGTATCAATACAAATATTTGTATCTTTGCAGTATGAATTACGATAGAATCAAACAGCAGGCAGGTCATCTTCCTGCATTCCAGATAGCCGACGCCATCAACAGCACCCTGAAAGAGTCGGCAAACCTTGTTGTCACCGCTCCGCCGGGAGCCGGAAAATCCACCGTGCTTCCACTCACCCTCCTCGAAGCCACCCCACAAGGAAAGATTCTGATGCTGGAACCGCGCCGACTTGCCGCCCGACAGATAGCAGAGCGGATGGCAAGCATCCTGGGCGAACCCGTGGGCAAGACCGTAGGTTACCGGGTACGCTTCGAGAACAAGGTTTCCTCAGAAACCCGCATCGAGGTGCTCACCGAAGGAATCCTCACCCGGATGCTCATCCACGATGCCACGCTCGAAGGAGTGAGCGCCGTCATCTTCGATGAGTTTCACGAGCGAAGCATCAACTCCGACCTGGCGCTAGCTCTCTCCCGACAGGCCCAGGAAATCATACGCCCCGACCTGAAGATCATCATCATGTCGGCCACCATCGATGCTTCTGCCATCTGCGAAGCATTACAAGCCCCACTGATAGAGAGCGAAGGACGGATGTTCCCAGTAGAGACCATTTATTCCGAGACCGATATTGCGCGATACGATATATATAAAGAGGTGGCGGCTACCATCCTCAAGGCTGCAGATAAGCACGATGGTGATATTCTGGCTTTCCTTCCGGGACAGTCGGAGATTCTGAAATGCAAGGAGATATTGGATACAAGCCTCAGCAGGGCTTCAGCTGAACTTACCGTTCCACAGGTTTATCCGCTCTACGGCAATCTTCCACCCGAGAAGCAGCGCCTCGCCATCGCCCCTTCGAAAGAGGGAGAAAGAAAAATTGTGCTCGCCTCACCTATTGCCGAAACCTCGCTTACCATCGAAGGCGTGAGGATCGTGGTGGATTCCGGACTTTGCAGAAAACTGGTTTACGACGCCCGTACGGGATTGAGCCACCTGGAAACCGTAACCATCAGCAAGGATATGGCCACCCAAAGAAGAGGACGAGCCGGACGTGTGGCTGAAGGAATCTGTTACCGATTGTGGACTCAGACCTCGGAGCATCTGATGGAAGACCAGCGCCGACCGGAAATAGAGGAAGCCGACCTTACGTCGATGGTACTCGATATTGCAGCCTTTGGCGAGAACAATCCCCAGTCGCTGCTCTGGCTTACTCCACCGTCAATCAGTAACCTACTCAATGCCAAGGAATTGCTTCTTTCTCTTGAAGCGATAGATCCGAATGGCAGCATCACCCCATTGGGCAGGAAGATGGCAACATTGCCTTGTCATCCGCGCATCGCCAAGATGATGATGAGTACAGAATCTTCTGCGCTCAAAGCTCTAGCCTGCGACGTTGCCGCCCTGCTGGAAGAGAAAGACCCGATGAGTGACTCTGAGGATTCAGACATGTCGCTGCGCCTCTCCATCCTCCGTTCGCAGCGACAGAAAAACAGTCTGGGCAGATGGGCTCACATCGCCCAGATAGCCCAGGAATACCGCAGGATGCTCAAGGTGAAGGAAGACAATGATCCGGTGGATGCAGAAGAGGTGGGCAGACTGATTGCCCTAGCCTATCCTGAGCGCATCGCCATGGCCATCGATAATATCGGCCATTTCAGAATGTCGAATGGTAAGACGCTCTTCATCGATTCAAGCGATGCGATGTCGGCGCAGCAATGGCTCGCCATCGCCTCGCTCAATGTATCTGCCCAGCCGTCGGGCACGAATGCTTCCACCCCGCTTCCATCTTCGGGAAAGGCAGGCAGGGTGTTTCTCTCGGCTCCCGTAAACATCAACGACCTCCCTACCCACGAGTTCGACAACATCTCGTGGGACAGTAAGGCGGGAATAATCAGGATGCAGAGAGAGCGACGCATCGGAACCCTGGTTGTGGATAGCAAACCGCTCCAGGATGCCGACAAGCAGCAGATTATCCATATCCTCTGTACCGCTATCCGGAAGGAAGGACTCAGCATGCTGGATTGGAACGAAGACGTTCAGCGGTTGCAGCGGAGAGTGGCGCAGGTAAGAGAGTGGCATCCGGAAATGGAGTTGCCCGATTTATCCACCGCACACCTGATGGAGACAGCCAGCGAATGGTTGCCCTTCTATCTGGACCAGGGCGGAAAGCTCAAGACGAGCACCGCCGAACTCAGGAAGCTCAATCTCCCGGAAATACTCTGGGCACAGATTCCATACGAGCAGCAGCAGGAAATAGACCGCCTCGCACCCACCCACATCGTGGTTCCACCGGGCAGTCATATCCGCATCGACTATCGTCAGGGAGCCGAGGCACCCATCCTCAGTGTCCGCCTGCAGGAATGCTTCGGAATGACTCAGACGCCAGCTGTTGATGATGGCAGGCAGCCACTGCTGCTAGAGCTGCTCTCTCCGGGTTTCAAGCCCGTTCAGCTTACGCAGGATCTCGCCAGCTTCTGGCAATCCACCTATTTCGAGGTGCGCAAGGAGCTGAAACGCCGCTACCCCAAGCACTTCTGGCCCGAGAATCCATTGGAAAGCGAGGCAGTAAGAGGGGTGAAAAGGAAGAAATAATAGATAGAAGAATAGTATAACTTTTAAATAATATATAATTATGAATGTAGGAGATAAAATACCAGAGATTCTTGGCATTGACCAGGACGGACGTGAGATCAAGGCAAGCGACTATCGTGGTCGCAAGATAGTGCTCTACAGTTATCCGAAGGCTAACACCAGCGGATGCACTGCCGAGGCCTGCTCTCTGCAGGCTCATAAGGAAGAACTGGCAGCAGCCGGTTACGAGATTATCGGTGTAAGCAAGGACAAGCAGGCTCTGCAGAAGAAGTTTTCTGAAGCCAAGGGTCTGCAGTTTCCTCTTATTGCCGATACCGAGACCAGCCTTTTGCAGGAACTCGGCTGCTGGGGCGAGAAGGTAACCTGCGGCAGAAAGACCATCGGAATCCTCCGCACCACCTATCTTGTCAACGAAGAAGGCATTATTGAGAAAATCTTCACTCCAAAGGAGATCAAGACCAAGATTCATGCAGAACAGATTCTGGATTACATCCATCAATAGAGAACAAAGATGACAGAATTTGAAAAAATGAGAAACAGCGAGCTCTATGATTTCAGCAACAAGGAAGGCATGAAAAGCATAGAGCACGCCAACCGTCTCTGCTGCCGCCTGCAGACGCTAACCCTGTTTGATGAAGACTATCGAACCATTATCGAAGAACTGATTCCTGGCATTCCAGCTTCAGCCACCATCTGTCCACCCTTTCACTGCGACCATGGTCACGGTATCAAGGTGGGTGAGAATGTCTTCATCAACTATGGTGCCACGATGCTCGATGAAGCCTGGATTACCATCGGCGACCGCACCCTGATAGGTCCGAACTGCCAGCTGGTAACCCCTAACCACCCCATCAACTATATGGAACGACGCAAGCCAGTAGAAACAGGCTTCCCCATCACCATTGGCGAGGATTGCTGGCTGGGCGCAGGAGTCATCGTCTGCCCTGGAGTAACCATCGGCAACCGCTGCGTAATCGGTGCCGGCAGCGTAGTGGTCAAGGACATTCCTGATGACTCCATGGCTGTGGGAAATCCTGCAAGAGTTATCAGAAAGCTCAGATAAATAGTACTAGAAAATGGATCAGATAGTAGTAGAACTCTTCCTGTTGAGCATCGGAGCCAGTTTTGTGCAACGCACCACTGGCTTCGGTTTTGGCATCTTCATCATGACGATGCTCCCCTCCATCATGCCCTCTTACGGTGAGGCAACAACCCTCTCAGGCATCCTGGCAATGACCACCTCCCTGATCATCGTTATTCAGAAATACAAGTACATCACCTGGAGGCGGTTGCTGCCCATTCTGTTCACCTTCATCATCATTTCCATCGGAGCCATCTTCGTGCTCCGGCGGATGGAATATCATATTCTGAACATATTGCTAGGCATTACGCTGATCATCGTGAGCATCTACTTCGCCTTCTTCAGCAAGCGCATCAAGGTAAAGACTACGCTGCCCGTGCAGGTTACGGCAGGAACATTGAGCGGACTGATGGGAGGATTCTTCGGAATGCAGAGTCCCCCAGCCGTACTCTACTTCGTCAGTTCAGAGCCCGACAAGGATCGCTATCTGACGATGACGCAGACCTATTTCCTGGCAGGCAATCTGATGATGACACTGGCAAGAGCCTACAATGGTTTCTTCACCACCACGGTCTCCATAGGTTATGTGTATGGAATAGCCGGAGTCTTCATTGACAACCTGATAGGCTCATGGGTGTTCAGGCACCTCAGCGGTTCCCTACTCAAATACATCATCTATGCCTATATCGGAATCAGCGGATTAACCTTCCTGCTGGAGACGTAGCGTATATGCCGGCGCCATCATCAGCAGTCTGCTGAACATAGAACTGTTTGGCAAGGGTTATCTTACCAACTTCATTTTCTGCGTCATTGGCGCCATAGTGGTATTGTGGATTTGGAAGAAGCTTTTCGATTAACATCTTAAGTAGATATAAATATTGATTTAAAAAAAACATAAGATTATGACAAACAAGGAATTGACACTCGCCCAACTGATGAGGGCGATGATTAAGTACGATGGTGGCGATGCGCCACTCATCCAGCATTTCGTAAAGGTGCACGACTTTGCCCGTATAATTGCGATAGCAGAGGGAATGACCGGAGAAGAACTCTTCGTGCTCGAAGCAGCAGCCATTCTTCACGATGTAGGCATTCACGTTTCACAAGCCAGATACGGCAACTGCGATGGCAAGCACCAGGAAGAACTGGGTCCTGACGAGGCAAAAAAAGTACTGTCAGAAGTAGATGGATTCACAGCCGCACAGATAGAAAGAATCTGCTGGCTCATTGCCCATCATCATACTTATCAAGATATTACCAGCCTCGACCATCGCATTCTGCTCGAAGCAGATTTCCTGGTGAATTCCTTCGAAGCCCACCTTGCTCCCGAAGGCATCATCACCTTCCGCGATCATGTTTTCCGCTCGGAGTCAGCAATCAGTATGCTGAATGATATGTGGGGGTTGGAATAAGGAGAATACTTTTGTCTAAAAAATAATAATTTAAAATCATGGTAAAAACAATAAATGATATAGGAAATAGACAGCCGGACAGCAATGCCGGCTGCAGTAACCAAAAAGGAGTGAAGAAAGTGAAGAATAAGCAAACCCGGCAGCTGATGCTATGGATTGGCGCTTTGATAGTAGGCGCAGTCTTAGGTATGTTCGGCATCAGCTGGCTGGATGGTCTGATGAATTTCATCGCCACGATCTATACCCGCTTATTCCAACTTCTGGCAGTACCAACCATAGCCTTGGCTGTCATCACAACCCTGGCATCCTTGGGCAACCAGGCAGATACCGGTAAGATATTCCGCCACGCCATCACCTACACCCTGCTCACGACGATAGCTGCAGCAGCAGTGGGACTGGTACTCTACAACATCGTTTCTCCAGGCAATTTACCTACAGCCTTGGTGCAGAGCGGTATGGCAGATGTTCCCCAAAAGCTGGGAGAAACCAGCTATTATGACCATATTCTTGGGATAATACCCAACAACATCATCAAGCCGTTTGCCGAAGGAAATGTACTCTCCATCCTGATTTTGGCGGCAGCAGCAGGTATTGCTTTAACCAAAATGCCATCAAGCGACAAGAAAGAAGTCGTGATGAAAGGATTGTTTGGATTGCAGGATCTGCTCTTCATGCTGATTCATGGATTAATCTGGGCTCTGCCTCTGGGTATCGTTGCCTTTGCAGCACAACTCTCAGCCCAGTTCTCTGCGGGTATCGTGATGGCTTCTCTAGGAAAGTACGTAGCTGTTATCCTGGGAGGTAATGTCATTCAATTCTTCATCATTCTCCCGCTCTTCCTCTTGGCAAGAGGCTTGAATCCTGTGCGAACATTGGGCAAGATGATGCCGGCAGTATTGATGGCTCTTTTTACAAAGAGTTCTGCTGCAACGTTGCCGGTGACGATGCAGACAGCAGAAGATAGACTGGGAGTTTCCAATCAGGTTTCCCGCTTCGTATTGCCTATCTGTACTACCATCAACATGAATGGTTGCGCTGCGTTTATCCTCGTAACCTCCTTATTCCTGATGCAGAATGGAGGAATGCCTTTACCATGGACTACGATGATTCTCTGGCTCTTCATTTCAGTTATCTCAGCAGTGGGTAATGCAGGAGTACCGATGGGATGTTATTTCCTTACCCTATCTCTGATGTCCGGTATCAATGCTCCTATCGGCATCATGGGCATCATCCTGCCAATCTATACCATTATCGACATGGTAGAGACGGCAGAGAATGTATGGTCAGACTCCTGTGTCTGCGCCATGGTGGATAGGGATTTGAAAGAAGAGTCCACTTGAAAAAGTATTCTCATTAAAAGTTTAACATACATTCATTCTTCAAGCAACAGATGGGAACAACTGAGGAGGGAAAACGGAATATTTTGGCAGAAATGATTAAATTAATTATACTTTGATGCCACTTTTGCAGCATTTATTGCCAGTTCTGGCAAAAACCGTTCACTCCTGATATAAAAATTCACCTGGCACATAACTTGCTAATACCTAAAATGAAAGCTGAAGCCGAAAGGGCAAGGGGAACGATAAGAACCCTAAGCAATTACATTTGAGGGTTTCTCGAAGGCCTTGAGTCCCGAAAGCCGAAGCAATCATTAAGAAAAAGGATAAATTAATAAACAATTAGAAATCCCGACAGAGCCGGAAGGCGAAGAGAGGATGAGAAAAATAAAATTCGGAGGTTTTACATTATGTTGTTAGCTCGTAGAAATAATAGTGTTTCAAATTGGTTGAACAGTTGGTTTAATGACAACTTCTTCGATACTGAATTGATGCCACACATGAACGCCACTGCTCCTGCAGTCAACGTCAAGGAGGATGCTACAGCTTACACCATGGAGATTGCTGCACCTGGTTTGAAGAAGGATATGGTCAAGATGAACATTGATAAGGATGGTTATCTGAATGTATCTATCGAGAACAAGAACGAGAAGAAGGAGGAAAAGAAGGAAGAGCATTACCTGCGTCGTGAATTCTCTTACAGCAGCTACTCTCAGAGCTATGCTTTACCGGAGGATGCCAACCACGAGAAGATTTCTGCTGAGGTCAGCGATGGTGTCTTGAAGATTGAGATTCCTAAGGTAGCCAAGGAGGAGAAGAAAGACAATGTTAAGCACATTGAGGTAAAGTAATCACTCATAACGTGCTAAGCAGCTTTCTGGATGACATTTCATTGCACCCTAGAAAATAATTAAAACGGAGGGCTAGTCCTGGTAATGGGCTAGCCCTTTTTTGTGCCGGTTCTCATATATATACATATATATAAGTGCCGGTTCCTCTATATCAATATCAAAAAACACCTATTTCAATACGAATACCTTCGTTTCATGGGCAGCTACACTACCCTTCCACTTGCTTGCCTTTCTGGCAATATCGCGATGCTGCCAGACATCTCTTACCGCATACTTGCCATTTAAGCCCAACTGCTTGAAATCTGCCTGTATGCTGATGGCTTTGTCGCTGCAGTTAAGAATGGCTACGGCATGGGTACCATTGGCCAAAGGACGAACATAAACCTGATAATCTGCCTGATTCACCTTGCGCTCTGCAGCCTTGCCCAGCGGATCCTGATTGATGGCGATAATCTCCCTGTTCAGAAGAATGCGCTTGTCCTCAGGCGAAAGCTTTCGAAGGTCGTTGCTCAGTGCCAATACCGACGACATCATGCACCACATACTCATCTGAGTCTGATATTCCGTATAGTTGCACCCTACTCCACCCAAATCGCTGGATGGGCCGCCCTTGCCGTTCAATCCCACTACCAGCATATCCATATCCGGCCACTGACCGTGGCGCACATCCTTGGCAAGCGGCGCGGTGACGTTCACGATATCGAGGATACCCATTCCACCCTGATGAACAATATCCTTCCACATGTCTCTTACATCATAGCTGGTTCGCCAGAGAGAACCGCCTACCTGCTCGCACCAATCTTCGCAGTTGCGCTGTCCCCACTCGCAGATACCGAGCACGATGTTTCTACCCGACTTGCTCAAGGCCTGGGCCATGGTACGATAGCGCTTCCGGGCAGTGGCGCTATCCTCAGGAGCATGGCAGTAATCATATTTCAGATAGTCGATGCCCCACGAAGCAAAGGTGCGGGCATCCTGCTCCTCAAAACCGTAACTGGCTGTCCATCCGCCGCAGGTAAGCTGAGCCGCATCAGAATAAATGCCCAGCTTCAAGCCCTTGGAGTGAACATAATCGGCAAGCGCCTTGATGCCATTCGGAAATTTCTCAGGGTCTGGAATGATGTTGTTGTGGCGGTCACGACCGCCCTGCCACAAGTCATCAATGAAGATGTACTCGTAACCAGCATCTCGGAATCCATGTTTCACCATGGCATCGGCAGTTTCCTTAATCAGTTTCTCGCTGATGTTCCCCTGAAAGAGATTCCAGGTCATCCATCCCATAGGGGGAGTCTTGGCCAACTGGTTACGTTCCAGAAGTGTTTCGCTTTTCTGTGCAAAAGATGATGTTGCAAGTAATGCTGCAAAAGCAATAGATAAGATTTTCTTCATATTGTATTTTAATTATATGGTTCGTATTGAAGGCAAAGATACAATTTATTATCTGAAAATCCTCACTTCATTAAATATATTTAACTAAAACTTAGAAGAAGTGAATATATGGTCTTACCAACGAGAAAAGCGGAAGCCCCCAAAAAGTAGAGAGCCTACCACGCTAACCCTCATTTTTGCGAGTTAGCGTAGTAGGTTCATAAAAGTAGGCATTACTGCAAGAAATCATCGTTGCTTACCTTTACACCAAGTGGTCCATAGTCGCCAAGAGCTTTGTGAGCAAGCTGCTTGTCGGGATCGGTCACATGGTCGATAGGTTCGCCAGTCTTATCCTTGTAAGCAGTAGGTGTCATGGTTGCGATGGAGTGTATCCATTTCCTGTCTGGAAGAATGTTCCTGTACATGACAGCCACAATCTCTCCGATAGGATTGCCGTCTATGTTCTTTTTCTCACTATCCCAAATGAAGAGATTGACATACTCTCCGTTGGCATTCATTTCGTTCACCTTGCTCTGTATGGCTGATAGCTTAGGATTCTTTTTCAGGCAAACCACAAATGTTGCTTTCTTGCCATCGGCATAGCGAGCCTTCGCATCATATACAGACATATATGAGCGTGTGTCGCTTGCTGAGCCAATGCAGATAGACCAGTAACGTGTCACAGCTTTTCTGTATTCCTCAGGCTTTGTTGGCACTGTGGCCGGTATGAAGGAGAATGTGAGCACAGAGTCCTCGCGCAAGTGCGTTCTTCCATAAAGGTATGCCGTGGAGTTGTTTGGATAGTACATGCTAACTGGAGCAAGGAAGAATGGCATCTCCCTGTTTTCGTCGGATTTCTGTGTAAACACCTTCGATGTTATCTTATAGACATTTGATACAACGTGTTCTGGCACGTAGGTCTCATGCAAGTTCATGTCGAGTGCAGTGATGGCTGGCAGTTCTACTCCTGCGTATTCATCTTTTTGGCTTCCATCGGCAGTAGTGCCCAGGTAATGTCTGAGAACTACAGCTACTTTGTTCACACCTTCTTTAACTTTCACCACATTCTCTGAACCAAGTTTGTCTATTACGCTTTGTGACGTTCCGTTTGGTACCACATAGAGGGTGAAATAGTTCTTTCCAGAAGTGGTTGCGACGAAAGGATTCGTGCTTCCGTTATCTGCCGAGATGTCCTGGTCATCGATGCCTGCAAAAACGTCTCCTGTCTTATCATTGTATAGTGATATGCTGAAATATCTGCAATGAGGATATTCTCCTTTCAGGCATAGAATCTTGTCACTGTTTTTGTCTATCTCATAGGTGTATTCCCAATAATTGGAATATAAGTCCGGGTATGCTCCGAGAACTTCACCATCGCCTTTCAGGGTTGCGCCCCATTGCTCCTTAGGTGATACGGTAGGGATTTTTATATCGTTGTTGCTATCGTCATCGGAACATGCGATGAATGTCATTGCCGTGATAAAACTTAGCAATGAGGTCATGATAATTTGCTTGATTTTCATACTTCCTGTTTTTTAAAATTAATATACTTTTTGTTCTCACTCTGTTTTACTTGATTTCCACTCTGAACGGTCCAGACACCGAGTTGTAGAGTAAGTCACCATTGTCAAAGAACTGTATGATGGCATATGCTCCATTGGCCCGATTGTCTTTGCCTAGGATTGTGCGGTGGCGTGTGGTGCCGGTGCGCCAGTCGAGTCCGGTTACTTCCCATCCTGTGGCATCGTTCCATCCACTTACGAATACCATTTCAGACGATGTGCTTACAGCAGGAATCATGCTTGGTGAACTGACTTCAGCACGTGTCCACTTAGCCTCCCACTTGTTCTCCTTTGTGATCCAGCTCACGCATTCAACACCTCTAGGAGTCTCTATGGTAGGACCGATTGCTAGTACGCCTATAATCTTGTCGTTTATCTTTTCCGTTGTCTGGCTGATGTTGTTTACCACAAAAGCGTCGTATCCTGCGGTTACTACGGATTGCTCCGACTGTACCCATTCGGTAGAGGTTGGTAATCCACACGTTATGTCGAACGTTCCTGCCAAACGCTTGTTGCCGGAATCTACAGGCTTGGCATCGGCAGGTATGGCGTCACGCCAGAAAGCTACGAGTTTCATTTTCTTTGCTCCGTCTGTTATCACTACGAGTTTGTCCTCGTCGTTGCCAAATCCCATTAGTGTAGGGGTTGCTCCTGTACCATATCCGAGCTTGATACATGGTGCCATTGGACCTCCGTCATACTCGGCTTTCCATGCTCCATCGCTTTCGCTGTCAGAGAACTTTCCATTCTTGCATATCAGCTTTTGCATGAGTCCCTTGCCGTTGGCCTCCTTGGCGTTGCTTGCCACATATACCCCGCCGTTCTCATCCACTGCTATTGAGTTCGTCAATATCTGGGTGCTTGCCAGTGGGTAGGTATCTTCTACCGTGGTCAACTCACGGTTGAGTACAACAAGAGCATTCTGTGCCGCTACGAGCAAATGTCCATCGTATGTCATGGTAGCTCCCACCAGCGTGTAAGAGTTGTTGATATACGGTGTGAGCTTAATCTGACTGTCTAGCTCTATGCCATCCTTCGGATTATTTGGGTTCTTCAGCTTGTATCTTGCCATGATGTGTCCAGCATTGGTATATACATAGTTGTCCTTGTCGCACAACACATAGTTTCCATTGGCTATAGACATTTGTGGGGCAGCGCCTAGCACTCCGGTTACGGCTGTAGCAAGTTCTGAGTAAGATGAGTAGCTGGATGTCAAGATGTTGAGTTGCTCTTGAGTTTTCATTGTTATTCCAGGCAAACCAGCTTCTGCGAGTCTTTCAAAATTGCCGTTGGATACGTCTATGATAGACACTCTGTCGCTGCTCATTCCCCACATGTATTTTGGGGAAGTGGATGCGAGTGTCATGAGGTTCACAGGACCGCTGCTTGTTGTCTTGCATTTCGTCAGGTCGGCATAGAACGTGCCGTCCTTTACTTTTGCAGTGAAAGCATCGGTCTGAGCCGAATTGAAATGGGTGATGCTGTATTCCTCTTGTGCCAGCCAAGGGTTTGCCTTTGGCTTGGATAGTTCTGCCAGAGGAATGTTAGGATTTCCGTTTTCCCCATTGTTGTCATCGTCTGAACAAGCAGTAAACATCGCCGCTCCTATTGCGAGGATGAATAATGATAGATACGATTTTTTCATAATTATTTATTGTTTTAAAATGAATACTCGTTTTGTAACAACAATTCCGAACCTACCAAAAGAAGGAAGAACAACAGTATATAAATATAAAACTGTTCTTGCTTGACGAAATCAGCGAAACTGAATTTCTTTTTCCAATGATTCCCAAGATAGAGACGGTAGTCGCGTATCATCACAAGGATGAACACTATGATAATCACAGTCACGATCACTACAACAATCATGATGAGATTTTCATCTGAAATTGAAATGGTTGGTTCTGCTCTTGTCATTTTCATTATCTGTTATGTTATTGATTCGATTGCAAAAATAGCTTTTTTATTTTGAAAGTGATAGTAGCTTTCCTATGGTAGTTGTAGCTTTTCCACAAAAAAAGTAGTAGCTTTCCTAGGAAAACTACTACTTTTTAAACAGTATTTAATGTATGATTACAAAAATACACACTTAGATGGAGACAAACTGTTTGCGCCATTGGCTAGGTGACATGCCCGTTTTCTGTTTGAATATACGATAAATCCATGTGTGGGATGAGAAACCGCACTCTGTGGAAATAGCGTCAATGCTATATTCGGGGTTGGCTTTCATCATGCGAACTGCCTCATTAAAGCGAATGTCGCTAAGCCAGGTTCTAAAATTGGTATATTCTGACTGGTTGAAGTATTCTGTCAGTTCGATTTTCTTGTATCCCAACTTGGTAGCTAACGAATAGATGCTAACTTCATAGTCCTTATAAAATCCCTCTTCACACCATTTCTTGAGGGCTAATTCTATTTCTATCTTTCTATTAGCTGTCAAGATATTTGTACCATAAGTATTCTTGCCGTCTTTTATATCTTCTGCTTCCGTGACTTTTGCCTCTGCATCATTTTCATCAGAAATGACTCCTTTGGGTGTGATGTAATAGCCCATAGCAATGAAAGTGTGGACAAAAAAGATGACAGAGAGCAACATCAAGGGACCTATTATATATAATAAGGTATTGAAGAGGATTGCTACAGGCAGGAGTCCAGCAGTGAGGTATAGCAAAATGATGCTGGCTTGCGAATAGCGCACGTATGGAATCAAGTCACTTCCGAAATTCTCCATGAGCTTCTGCCTTCGGGTATTTGTTTCTTTGCGAATGATAAAGATAAAATATGCCATGCTAGCCACAAAAAGACCGAGCATCACATAGAGCATATTGCCAATGTGTAAACTATGACTTTTGAATATGCCAATGACGAAAACTAGGGTGATGAGTATGTACGCCATCATACTACGTAAACAATAACGGCGCACTTTGCTGCCTGTGCTCTCTATGTTGATGATGGAGAGAGTGATGGCAAATGCCACTGGGGTATAGAACAGTATGTTGAATGCTGCGCCCACATCGGTACCTTGTGCACGGAGTCCATGAACCATCTGCAAGAGGTAGTGGACGGAGAAGAATAGCATGGATGCAACGAGAAGCCATCTTGATATTTCGTAGCGCCACACCTTCCATCTCACCTGCAAACTTGCCATGGCTAATTGCAATGCTAGCATGGCTGTAATGACGCAACATACAAGTTGCAATATGAATAACGATGTCATAATATTGTTATAACCTTAATTCCACAACACTATTATAAATCAAACCTTTTAAGCCCCAGAACAACAAAAAGTTGCTCAGGATTTTGCCATGTGAGAATTTTCACTTATCTTAGTGTTGCGAAAAGAAAACAAGCAAAACTCTGACATAACATGGCAAAGATACAAATTAAATCTGAGAAACTCACTCTTTTTGGAGGATTTTTTCGGGTCATGGAGCAATTTGACTCCACATTGTCTTCTGTAATCGACTCAACCCTCGGTCTAAGGTGTAGATTGTTCGGTTGTTTTTTTATTTTTTTTAATCCTATTTTTCCTATGCTTTCAGCTAAAATTCATACCTTTGCATTATCTTTGCAAAAAACAACAAAATGTAATTAATATGAAACAGAAAGATGTTATAACGGGATGGTTTGTCGCATTCATTATCAGCTGTATGATGCTAGCGGGATGCACCGAAAAAGCCAGGAAGCTAGAGAAGAAAAACGTGAAAGTTGAGACTATCTCCGTGGGGAATACAAACCTGGGGGGAACGAAAGACTATGTGGGAACCATCGAGGAAAAGATTGGATCTACACTCAGCTTCGAGATAGCCGGAAACATCACTTCCATACGGGTGGAAGAAGGAGATAGAGTGAGCAAGGGACAGCTGCTCGCCACCATCAACCCTACCACCATGAAGGAGGCTCACCGGGCAACACTCACCACCCTGAAACAGGCGCAGGATGCCTACAGAAGATTCCTGCCCCTGCACCAGTCGGGAACCATCTCGGATATGAAATGGGTGGAGATAGAAAGCAAACTGGAACAGGCAAAGGCGGCTGAAAGCATCGCCCGCCAGCAACTCTCCCACTCTACCCTCACAGCTCCTTTTGCAGGCGTCATCGCTGCCAAGAACGTGGACTTGGGAACCTACGTGCTCCCCGGACAGCCTGTGCTGAAACTCGCCAATGTGGCACAAGTCAACGCCAAGGTATCCGTACCCGAAGCTGAAATATCTCATCTGCACGTGGGCGACAAGGTGAAACTGATGGTAGCCGCTCTTTCGGGTGCCATTTTCCGGGGAACGATTTCAGAAAAAGGCATCGATGCCAACCCCATCTCGCATACCTACGATGTCAAGGTGGGCATCACCAATCCGCAGGGCCGTCTGCTCCCAGGCATGGTATGCAACGCCCAGGTGCAGGGTAGCGCTGCTACCCCATTCCACATCACCGTTCCGTCACAAAGCATTGAACTGGATGTAGATAACTCCCGATTCGTATGGACCGTGGTAAACGGAAAGGCGCATCAGCAACCCGTAACTACCGGCGATTTCGAAGGCGATGGCATCGTCATCCTTTCGGGACTGAAGGCTGGCGACCAGGTTATCATCAATGGCCAGCAGAAAGTTTCGGAAGGAATGAATGTAGATACAGCAAAAAGCGATAACCGATAAAAAAAGTGGAGGGAAAAGATATGAATCAAGAGACAAACAAACCGGAGAGAGACACCGCCCTTCGCGACCACATCAAGGCACGCATCACCAGGAAGCCCAACCGCATCATCAAGCGCTCGTTCATCGAGTCGGCGATGTGCAACCACAACATCGTGATGCTTCTGATGGGCATGCTCGTATTTCTAGGCATACTCGGCATCTGCATCATGCCCAAGCAGGAGATGCCGCAATTCACCATCAGGCAGGGTGCCTGCGTAGCCGTATATCCGGGCGCTACATCCGGAGAGGTGGAAGAACGGGTGGCTAAACCGCTGGAGAACTTCATCTTCGGATACAAGGAGGTGAACAAGAAAAAGACCTATACCCAGAGTAAGGACGGCATGCTGATCGTGTTCCTGGAACTCAACGACGACGTGGAGGACCGGGATGCCTTCTGGAGCAAGTTCAAGCATGGCCTGCAGGCCTTCAAGAGCTCCCTTCCTACTGGTGTCCTTGCCCTGCAGGCTGTGGATGACATCGCCGACACCTCTGCCCTGCTCATCACGATGGAAAGCAAGCAGAAAACCTATAGGGAACTGAATACATACATAGACCAGCTGAAGGACAGACTGCGCCGCATTGATGCCATCTCGAACCTGCGAACCTACGGACTGGAAAACGAACAGATAAGCATCTGCCTGGACCAGAACAAACTGACCAAATACGGCATCGGTCCCTATAAGATTCTGAACGACCTTGCCCTGCAGGGCTTCACCACCGTGAGCGGAAACCTGGAGATGGGCAACCTCAACCTGCCCATCCACATCACCGACTCCTACAACAACGAACGGGATGTGGCGGAACAAATCGTATATTCCGACCCCAAGGGTAACATCGTGCGCTTGAAGGACATCGCACAGATTAAAAGAGAATATCCAAAACTGAATAAATACATCAAGAGCAACGGCAACAAATGCGTGCTCCTATCCATTGAAATGCGACCGGGAAACGACATCGTGAAGATGGGAAGAGACGTACACAAGATGATGGATGATTTTGAACAGTCCCTGCCCGGCGATGTACACATCAATACCATTACCGACCAGAGCAAGGTGGTAAGCGAATCGGTGCTAACCTTCCTGCGCGAGCTGCTCATATCGGTCATCTCCGTCATCATCGTGGTTATCCTGCTCATGCCGCGCCGCGTGGCAGAGGTATCAGCCCTCAGTATCCCTATCACCATCTTCTCGTCGGTGGGCATATTCTATCTTTTCGGCATGGAGCTGAACACCGTTACACTGGCTGCCCTCATCGTAACACTGGGTATGGTGGTGGATGATTCCGTGGTTATCATCGACAACTACATGGAGAAGCTGGGCCATGGCATGTCGCGCTGGCATGCAGCCATCGCCGCTCCTAGAGAGTTCTTCATGTCGGTGCTTTCTGCCACGCTCAGCATCTCGCTCACCTTCTTCCCATTCCTCTTTACCATGCATGGCGACATGGGCGATTTCGTAAAATCATTCCCCTGGGCCATGTTCATCATCCTGAGCATCTCGCTCATGGTTTCGCTGCTGCTCACACCTTATTTACAGTATATGGTGATTCACCAGGGCATCAGCAGCCTGCACAAGCCCAACGCCCGCAAAAAGCCGCTTGACTATCTGCAGATGGGGTACACCTGGTTGCTGAAACGCTGTTTCGCCTTTCCACGCACCACCCTCGCTGTGGGCATCATGCTGGTGAGCACCGGAGCCATCATCTTCGTACATCTTCCGCAGAGAATGATGCCTATCGCCGAGAGAAACCAGTTTGCCGTAGAGTTCTATCTGCCTAGCGGAACCACCGCTGCAAGAACCGCACGGGTGGCAGATTCTATGGCCCACATTCTGCAGCGCGACCCGCAGGTAACAGCCGTAACCACGTTTGTTGGCCAGGGTTCACCCCGTTTCCACACCACCTATGCGCCACAGATTGGAGGTGAGAACTTTGCACAGTTTATCGTGAATACGGTAGATAACGATGCCACAGAAGAGGTACTCGACCGATATGCCGACCGATACTCCAACTATTTTCCCGACTGCTACATCCGCTTCAAGCAGATGGATTACAACAACGCCACCTACCCTATCGAAGTAAGAGTGAGCGGCGACAGCATGGGCGACCTGAAGGCTGCCGCCAGGAAGATAGAAGCCTGCATGCACAAGATAGAAGGCATCAACCTGATTCGTACCAACTACGAAGAGCCCCTGCCTGGCATCAGGGTAACTCCAGATGCTACCGAGGCCAACCGGCTGGGTGTGAACAAGACCATACTCTCTGCCGACCTTGCCATTCATTTTGGCGATGGCATCCCGATGGCCACCCTTTGGGAAGGCGACTATCCGGTGAAGATGGTTCTGAAATCGGAAAACGACAGCGACCTTGCCAATGAATACATCCCCGTGATGGGAGGAACATCGAGCGTTCCACTCCGCCAGCTGGCTAAGATTTCGCCCGACTGGCACGACGGCAGCATCATACGCAGAAACGGCGTGCGTACCATCTCTATCATAGGTGAACCTTTAAGGGGATTCAATGCCAACCAATTGGCCAACGAACTGAAGCAGGAAGTATCCAAACTCCCGCTAGATTCCAGTCTTGATTGGGAGATTGGCGGTATGGCAGAAAAGGATGCCGAAACCCTTCCTCAGGTTACATCGGGCGTGATGATAGCAGCCTTGATCATCTTCTTCATCCTGCTCTTCCATTTCAAGCGCATCAGTCTGGCACTGGTGAATCTCTCGTCCATGTCGCTCTGCATCTTCGGTGCAGCGATAGGCCTTCTGGTTACGGGTTTCGACGTGAGTCTTACCTGCATATTGGGCATTGTGAGCCTGATGGGTATCCTGGTAAGAAACGGCATCATCATGCTCGACTATGCCGAGGAACTGCGCCGCGACAAGGGGTTATCGGTAAAGGAAGCCGCCTTCCAGGCTGGCGAGCGCCGCATGCGCCCTATCTTCCTTACATCGGCAGCCGCCTCGGTAGGCGTACTGCCTATGATGGTAGAGAACAATACGCTGTGGTCGCCAATGGGAGCCGTTATCTTCTTCGGTACGCTTATCTCGATGGTACTCATCGCCACCATCTTACCTGTGCTCTATTGGCTCGTGTTCGACAAGCACGGCAAGTATAGTTTGAGGAAGCAGTAAACGCAGAAGCCTGCCGGCATCACTGCCGACAGGCTTCACTTTTCATAAACCGAACCTAAAATCCTATTTATCTTTTGAGATAATAAAACTGCAATTTAAACCTAAATATAAACTTTTACCTTGATGAAAACTCTTTCTACTTCTTTATCTATCTATATATATGTACTGCAAAATGTGTTGCATTTGTGTATGCCTAGAATTGAGTTATATCTGAGAACTGCTTACTCAGAAACAGTTGCCTGTGCTGCAGGCTGCTCTGCCTGAGCAGTATCTACAGACTCTGCTGGAGTCTCAGATGTAGCCTCTGTTGCTTCAGAAGTAGCCTCTGTTGCTTCAGATGTTGTCTCTGCAGGAGTAGCCTGATCTGTAGAATCCTCTGCACCAGCCTGTGGCAAAACAGGAGTGCTGACCTCTGCTGAATCCTTAGGAGTTTCAGGTGCTACTGTATCAACTGGAACTACTTCAGAATTATCTATCATCATTTTGCCTGATGCAAATACGTTGCTTACTGAAACCATTACCATAGCTGCGATAGCTGCAAAAACGAACTTCTTCATAATCTTATCTATTTTAAATTGTTACTAATTTATTGTTATTTACTCTGTTTTGTGGATTCATTATCGAACCCGCTATTCATAGTTGCAACCAATGTGCCAAAAAATAGATAAAACCGTGATACCGTTGATTTACAGATATTTATCAACTTTGTGCCATAAATTAGGGTTGTGAAAATTGGGGAAATAGTGTGGAACTATTCCTCAAAAAGTTGGGGAATGGACAAGATAATGATAAGGAAAATGATGTAGGAACTGATAAACATGTTTGCCACCTACAGGTCTTGCACGATGCATCAATCTGTGACAGCAATTCTCATACAAAGAACCTCCCTCTTTTTTGTCTTTCCTAATGATGCTCTTCTCCGTAGCCACCGGTGTCGATGTGGTTGTGGCGATTATGCTCACGACTGTCGGATTTGCCGAAGGTATAGGTGGCTGCCAGACGTAATGTGCGACCTCCCGACCATTTGCGGATTGACTGCGAGTAGCCGTTCCCATAAAGGACATTGTTCGTCTCTTTTGAGTTGAAAATATCCTTGCAGAGAAACGATATGCCCCAAGAACCGATATTTTTGCGTACCCCGGCTTCGACATCCCAATCGGGTTCCAGCGTGCCCTGCGCGGTGATACGGCGCGAGTTATACCGGTCTGTGGCTTGGAAAGTCATGTCCCACGGCAGACGTACCGATGCCATACAGCGCACATCCCACACAAAACGGTTCTGTTTGTCACCATGTACGGCATAGAAGCTGTCGTGCAACGGATAGTCTGCACTCCAATCCTTGAGATGACTATTGTAAAGGTTCAATGTGGTGGTGAGTGTCAGCCGTCTGAACAGCAGGTTACGGGATATAATCTCCACTCCAGAGTTTACCATGTTGCCCACGTTGGCGTGACCGTAATACATCGTGTTTACATTGGGGTCTGAAGCCATAGGCGCGAGAAAGCTGACATGGCTTATCATATCGTTGTTGATACGTAGATAGCCTGACACGGAAAGCATGTGTCCAGTCCAATTCTTGATGTACGACAGTTCCACGGCATTGCTGTACTCGGGCAAGATAAGCGGGTTTCCAAGATGAACTTCCGAAGGGTCAGAAATATTCTCAAAAGTATTGAGCTGGGGACCGAAAGGACGGCGTATGCGGCGGGAATAGTTCAACTTCAGCTCATTGTTGCCAAGAAAAGACCAGCCTATTGAAGCCGATGGGAATAGCGCGAAATCATTTTTCTTGAAGAGAGCAACGTCCGCATCTGTCTGGCCGTAGCCCAAAGAACGTGTCCGTATCTGCCACATTTCTCCACGAAGTCCAGCAGAGAAGGTCAGGTGTTCATAGCTACCGGAAAAGTTTACATACAGGGCAGAAATGTCCGTGTCGTATTTGAAACGATTATAGAGCTCGTCAAGAGGTAAAAGGCCGTTCTCGTCAGGACCTCCTGCATACGATGACGGACTGTTCTCGTGGTTGTAGTTGCCCTTATAGCCGGCTTCTAAGCGTAGCCACGGCAATGCCTGTAATGAATAATCAAGCGCTGCTTCCCAGTTTCTGATTTTTACATCCTGATGCTGGCTTTGCCAGATGGATTCCTCCGTGCCGTCGGCCCAAGTCTCATTTTCATGAAACTGGTTGTCGTTGGGACCCCTCCATATATTATAACTCACGTTCATGTCGATAAAATGGTCGGAATTGAACGTGTGCTTGTAACCAAGCATGACGTTTGCGCCACGGGTATCGCCACTTTCACGCATATTATTGACATTGCCGACCCATTGCCCCGGCACATTGCTAAGGTGAGTGGTTGTCGTACGTCCCCATTTGTGTCCGAGCGTTCCGATTGCACTCAGGTAAACATCATTCCTGTCATCAGGTCTGAAATTCGTACCCAGACGAAGGAACACGAAGTATCTGGGCGCGGTTGTCATCGTCCATCCCCATCTTTTTGCCATTTATCCACACAAGGACATCGGCATTGCCACGCAATGATATTTCTCCCTCGCTGTTTACATCAACCGACGGGACAGCGGCAAGAAGTTCATCGGCAGAAGCACCGGTGGCGGCTATGTTTGAGCTTACATTGAAAATTCTGCGCTCCGCATTGACCGACAACTGGCTTTTCTGCCCGGTGACGACCACTTCCTGAAGCGACTTGGTGTCCTCTGCAAGTTCTATTTTTCCAAGATTTATCTCCGAATCCCCTATTGCGATTTCACGTTCCTGTGTGACATTACCAATCATGCTGACACGGACAATATATTTTCCCGAAGGTGCATTGAGGATGATAAACACTCCGTTCTCATCGGTTGTGATGCCAATAGGCAGCGGTGCACCCGTTTCCGGGTTCACAAGAACGACTGTAGCGAAGTCAAGAGGTTCGGATGTCGTCTTATAAAAAACTGTACCTGTGATGGTGGCGATGCGCCACGCAGACAGAAAGAATCTGCTGGCTCATTGCTCATCATCATACTTATAAGGATGTAACCAGCCTCGATTATCGCATTCTGCTCGAAGCAGATTTCCTGGTCAATTCCTTCGATGACCACCTTGCCCCCAAAGGCATCATCACCTTCCGCAATCATGTATTCCGCTCGGAGTCAGCTATTAGTATGCTGAATGATATGTGGGGATTGGAATAAGGAGAACAACAGCGTATTTATAATTTTTCGATTATTTATGCAAAAATCGATTAAATATTTGGAGTTTACAAAAAAACAACGTATCTTTGTCATCAGATTTAAGAACAATTAAAATCTAACAAGATGGCAAAGTACATCAACCCCTTCACCGATTGGGGCTTCAAGCGCCTCTTCGGTCAAGAATTCAGCAAGGATTTGCTGATTAGCTTTCTCAACGATCTGCTGGAGGGATAGCTCCACGTCAAGGACGTAGTATTCAAAGACAAGGAGCAATTGCCCCAGACCAAAGATCAGCGAGGCATTATCTACGATGTTTTCTGCGAAACCGACACTGGCGAGCGATTCATCCTGGAAATGCAGAACAAGTGGCAACCCAATTTTCTGGACCGCTCCATCTGCTATGCCTGCAGAAGTATTCTGGAACAGGTAGATAAGGGCAAGACAGAGAATCAGGATGCCTATAAGTTTCTGCCGATATACACAGTTTGCTTCATGAACTATATGCCAAAGGCAGGCGAAGTAAACAAGTTCAGAACAGACATCATATTGGCAGATAAGGAGAGCAAAGAGCAAGCTTCCAACAAGCTTCGCTTCATCTACTTGGCCCTGCCTCTTTTCAAAAAAGAGCCAGAGGAATGTGAGAGTGATTTTGATAAATGGATTTATGTATTGACTCATATGGAAGCATTAACAAGAATGCCTTGGAAGGCACAAAAGAAGATTTTCGAGAAACTTGAGGAATATGCCGACAGTCACAGACTCTCGAAGAAAGAATGGGAAGCCTACGAGAACAGTCTTTGGATTGCTCGCGATAATTTGGCATGCATGGCTGCCGCAGAATCAGAAGCCAGAGCCGAAGGTATGGCAAAAGGAAGAGCTGAAGGAAGAGCTGAAGGCTCTAATGAGGCAAATATAAATGCTGCACAGCGTATGCTTGCTGATGGTATGTCGAAAGAACTTGTTATGAAATATACTGGTCTTTCACCTGAGCAAATCAGCAAAATCAATTAAAGAAATATAAATAGAAGAGAATAAAACAAGGGTGTATCAGAAAGCTTCATGGTTTCTGATACACCCTTATTTTATTTATTTTTCATTTTCCTTTCACATCACCAGCAATCTTCTGATATTCATCCGCTTAAGTGTGAAGGCATTTTTCATCAATGACATTTCTCGCCGCTTTCAATAAGAGTAAACGAAGGAACATATACTACAGGGAGAAGAAACCCTTACCTGAGGGAGAAAGAGATAGGAAAAAAAGGAGGGGTAATGCCTTCAGATGTAGGCTATTACTCCCTCAAGGAAACCCTCTTTGTTCCCCTTGGGTTTATTGCAACATTTATCGATGAAAGTGTTGCAAACGATGAATTATTGTTGTATCTTTGCAACGATATAAAACTTTAAGTATAAACTAATGGTAATAACACATGAACATTAGAAAAACACTGAAGAGACTGATTGACGATACCCAGTATGTCGCAGCGCTCGAAAAGCAGAATGATCTGCTGAAAGAAAAACTCCAGCAGGAAAAAGACAACCTTCAGAAACAGAAGGACGTCTTCAAAAAGGAGAAGGAACAGGAAGAGGCCGACGAAGAGGCTCAGTACAAGAAACGCAGCCGCAACTACCTGCGCCCCATCACGGATATGCAGAAATGGTTGCTGGAGAACTATGAGTTCCGATATAATGTCATCACCGATGTTTTCGAATATCGAAAGAAGAATGATGAAGAAAAAGGAATGGTGAAGACAGAAGAATATGATTCAGAAGGCAAAATCAAGCATGACTTCGAAATCATCGACAAGTATGCCATCAACACCATTGCCATCGAGGTGCAGGAGGCAGGCATCTTCGTGCGTGACCACTTCGTAGAGCGACTCATCAAGTCGAAGTACGCCCACCCCTATCATCCTATCCGCAGCTATATCGACAAAGTGAGAGGAACCTGGGACGGAAAGGACAGAATCGGTGACTTCCTTCGCCGCATCAACCCGTCGGACTATTGCCAGAAAATGGGAAGAATCTGGCTACGTGCCATGGTGGCGCAGATGGCAGGATACGACGAGAAACATGCCAACAGCGTAATGCTCACCCTGGTTTCAACGACACAGGGACTGCATAAGAGTACTTTTCTCAGAAGTTTATTATCCAACGAGCTAAGAGATTACTACACAGATGATTTCTCGCTCAACCAAAAGGGAAATGCTCAGAGAAAGATAGTAGAATTTGCCATCATCAATGACGACGAGCTGGACAAGGAGAACTTCAACCGGCTGCCCCGCTCGGCTTCGTTTACCGGCACCAGCAACAGGATGAATCAAATACTTGCCAGTCTCGTCTTTCTTCGGAGATCGGTGCTCTATGTAACCTATCGGTCCAGTTGCTCTTGGCATAATCTTTATAATATTAGAATGTAGCATGAAGAAATCTCCTTCGTGGAGTTCCTTACACCCTGCAAAGATACGAAAAAAATATAAGAACGCCAACAAAAAGATAGAGAAAAACGCTTTTTACTTACCATTTATTTTTCCAACCATTGCTTTGCAGACAGTTTTCTACCCGTTTTATCTTATATATAATAATGTGTACGCATACAATTATACTACATTAACTATTAGAAAAAGTTAAAAGAATATCTTTTTTCTACATTTTCTTCATTTTTTCTTTCTTTTTGTTGGTTATTTCAATAAAAATCTATACCTTTGCAAACAGAAAATAGAAAACAAGAATTTAAACACAATAAAAGATTAAAGATTATGAAAGCATCTGAAGTAATCGCGAATCTCCAAAGAAGATTCCCAAACGAGCCTGAGTACATCCAGGCAGTTAGTCAGGTTCTCGGTACTATCGAGGAAGAGTACAACAAGCACCCTGAGTTTGAGAAGGCAAACCTCATCGAGCGTCTCTGCATCCCAGACCGCATCATTCAGTTCCGTGTATCTTGGGTTGATGATAAGGGTAACGTACAGACTAACATGGGTTACCGCGTTCAGCACAACAACGTGATCGGCCCTTACAAGGGAGGTCTTCGCTACCACAAGTCTGTGAACTTGGGTATCCTGAAGTTCTTAGCTTTCGAGCAGACATTCAAGAACTCTCTAACAACTCTGCCTATGGGTGGTGCCAAGGGTGGTTCTGACTTCTCTCCACGTGGCAAGAGCAACAACGAGGTAATGCGTTTCTGCCAGGCTTTCATGACTGAGCTCTATCGTCACATGGGTCCAGACGAGGATGTTCCAGCTGGTGACATCGGTGTAGGCGGCCGCGAGGTAGGTTACCTCTTCGGTATGTACAAGAAGTTGACTCACCAGTTCCAGGGTGTATTGACCGGTAAGGGTCAGGAGTTCGGTGGTTCTTTGATCCGTCCTGAGGCTACTGGTTACGGTAACGTTTACTTCCTCTGCAACATGCTCGCTACCAAGGGCATCGACATCAAGGGCAAGACTGTATTGGTTTCTGGTTCTGGTAACGTTGCTCAGTACACTATGGAGAAGTTGCTCCAGTTGGGTGCTAAGCCTGTTACATGTTCAGACTCTGATGGTTACATCTACGACCCAGATGGTATCGACCGCGAGAAGCTCGACTACATCATGGAGTTGAAGAACGTAGAGCGTGGCCGTATCAAGGAGTATGCTGAGAAATATGGCGTGAAGTATGTAGAGGGTGCTAAGCCTTGGTTCGAAAAGGCTGATATCGCTCTTCCATCTGCAACTCAGAACGAGATTAACGAGGAGGCTGCCAAGGCTCTCATCGCCAACGGTGTATTCGCTGTAAGCGAGGGTGCTAACATGCCTACTACTCCAGAGGCTATCAAGGTATTCCAGGATGCTAAGATTCTCTACGCTCCAGGTAAGGCTGCCAACGCTGGTGGTGTGGCTGTTTCTGGTCTTGAGATGAGCCAGAACTCAGAGCGCCTGAAGTGGTCTCGTGAGGAGGTTGATGCCAAGCTTCACGACATCATGAACAATATTCACGCTAACTGTGTGAAGTATGGTACAGAGAATGATGGTTACGTTAACTACGTAAAGGGTGCTAACGTAGCTGGTTTCCTGAAGGTAGCTAAGGCTATGATGGCTCAGGGCATCGTTTAATTCAAGAAGACTACCAACTTGGTTATGATATAGAAAGAGGGCAATCCGAATTTCCGGATTGCCCTCTTTTGCTATGATAAACATCGATTATTTATACCGGTGTATCTTCAGGTTTCTCCTTGAAGAGGTCATCTGCCTCCTTAGGCAGCTCATCCTCATCAAACCATTGCGAAAGCTTGCTGTAGGCTTTCTGCTTGGCATCTTCTGAAACATCGCCCCAAACCTTCTTGAGCACGAAAAGCAGCACTGCAAGGTCGTCGCCCAAGCCGGCGATAGGAATGGCATCGGGGATGACATCCAGCGGACTGATGAGGTAGCCCAGGGCTCCTATAATCATCGCCTTGTCTCTCAGCGCCACCTTGTCGCTCTCTAATGTATAATAGAGAATGAGGGCTGCATAAACCATTTTGGCACCTGCACGCTTAGCCACGTGCGAAATCTTCTCGACAAATGCACTCTGAGTGAACTTGTCCTTATAAGCCATAAAGTCTGGTAAAGTCATGTTAATTTATAATTAATAATTAATAATTTATAGTTTATAGTTTCGGGAAGGCTTCCGAAAGACTTCCTATGGGCTATGCCTTCGGCTCATAGAAGAGCACAGCCTTGATGAAGGTCTCCATCTGGGTTTCCTTGTGCTTGTTCACACGGTAGGCGATGATCATCTGAAGCAAAGCCTTGAAGAAGCAGGCAAGCAGCAGACCGATGATGAGGGCAATGACGGTGGTAAGGGCCTTGCCGTTCTCATAGATAGGCGACTTGTCGGGGAAACAAGACAAAATTAAAACTGGGATAACGGTGATGAAACCGCCCACCGTGAGCTGGGTGCGCTTGGAGCCACCCATATCGAGGATGGCCTGCTTATCGAAGAGATAGTCGTCCAAATCCATGCGGGTAATGCCATAGTTCTCGAACTTAGGGAAGTCGGCATTTGCACCATACTTCTCTATCTTGCTGGTCACCTTGTGCTCAAAATCATCTAATATCTGCTTTTCCGGTTCTCTGAGATTCATAATCCTGTTAGTTATATTAAAAACGTTTGAAATATCGCACCCTACATTATTATATATATAGCGATGCGGAAAGAACTAAAAAGAAAGAAAGCAGTGCCCCTATAAGCCGAGTTCTGTTCCTGCCCCAAGAAAGGAAACAGGCGCCTGTCATTTATCTAGTCCCAGAGTCACCCCTGGGCTCAAGCACTCTACCCTCCACAGTAGCCCGAAGGCAATCGGACGAGCCGCCCTCAATCTGCGGTTTACATGAGCTTACAGCTCCCAGATGGCACAGCCTGACGATTACCCGCCAGCTGGTGGTCTCTTACACCACCTTCTCACCCTTACCCGACACTAAACCACGACGTATGCTGAAAGCCCCATCGCTACGGAATAAGTTTCGGGCGGTTGTTTTCTTCTACCGACACCTACTGTCACCAATAGCTTCTATTTTCGGAAGTGGGATGCCCTTTGCTGCCCGGACTTTCCTCTTTCATCCCCATCAGGGAATGCCAGCGACAAGCCGGAGCACTGCTTTCGAACTGCAAAGGTAACAAAAAAGTTCGACTTAACCGCTAATTTTGCTAAGTTTTTAAACTCTTTTCGCTTTTCTTTGCCATCTCAATGCCGCTTTCAGGATATTCGAGAAGGTTTTCTGACTACTTTTCTACTAACCTTCTTTATATTCGTTTACAATTTGCAGACATTTAGTTTTATATACAGAAGTAGGAAATTTCAGAAAAGTAGCAAACAATTGTAAAAATGGGACTATTCTTGTTTAAGAGCCGTTAAAGTGTTAATTTCAAATGTTAAAACGGGATAAAAATTAGCACAAAGTTATCCGTATATCAAAAAATGATTCTATATTTGCATCCGAAAAGCTGAGGCTAGGGCTGACAGAAGTGACAGACTCAGGAAGTTTGGCACAGTATTGGCAAGGCTGAAAACTATAACATAATAAAGATGAAAGTAACAATCAAACGAAAGTAATAATAAAAAAGATATTGAAACATGAAAAAGGTAACTAATTATGTAATGGCAGTGCTATGCGTAGGATCGCTGGCATTCTCAACAGGTGCATTTATGAAGGTGAACGCTTCTCCAGCAGTAACAGCTGAGGCACCAGGTCAACCGGTAGATTTGACTTACGCAGCAGAGAAGGCTCTGCCAGCCGTGGTACATATCAAATACGTTCAGAACTCAAAGGTGAAGACTGTGGATGTGCAGAGCGACCCGTTCGGAGGTTTCTTCGACCCATTCGGATTCTTCGGAAACCCAGGACAGGGAAATGGCGGAACACGCAAGCAGCAGGTACAGACTCCTAAGAGAGAGGCCACTGGTTCGGGCGTCATCATCAGCGCAGACGGCTACATCGTAACCAACAACCACGTGGTGGAAGGTGCCGACGAGCTGACCGTTACCCTGAACGACAACCGCGAATATTCAGCACGCATCATCGGTACCGACAAGACCACCGACCTTGCCTTGATCAAGATTGACGGCAAGAACCTGCCTACCCTTCCTATCGCCAACAGCGACAACGTGAAGGTGGGTGAATGGGTCATCGCAGTGGGCAACCCATTCGGACTGAACAACACCGTTACCGCAGGTATCATCTCCGCCAAGGCACGTTCGCTGGGCGCCAACGGCGTAGAGAGCTTCATCCAAACCGATGCAGCCATCAACGCAGGTAACTCGGGCGGTGCACTGGTCAACACCCAGGGTGAACTGGTAGGTATCAACGCCATGCTCTATTCCCAGACCGGTTCTTATGCAGGTTACGGTTTTGCCATCCCTACTTCTATCATGAACAAGGTAGTAGACGACTTGAAGAAATACGGCAGCGTACAGCGCGTGATGCTTAGCATCCAGGGTAGCGACGTTCTCAACTACATCAACGCCCAGAAGGAGAACGGAAAGGAAGTTGACTTAGGTACCAACGAGGGTGTTTATATTGCCAAGGTAGATGAGGACGGCAACGGTGCAGCAGCCGGACTGAAGGAAGGTGACGTCATCACCAAGGTAGACGGCAAGAAGGTGACCAAGATGGCAGAGTTGCAGGAGTCACTGAACGGCAAGCGCCCTGGCGACAAGATGAGCATCACCTACTTGCGCAACAAGAAGACCAACACGAAGACCATCACCCTGAAGAATGCCCAGGGCAACACTTCCGTAATTAAGAGCGCTGACCTCGACGTGCTCGGCGGCACCTTCCGCCCTATCAGCGAGAGCCAGAAGAACCAGCTCAGCATCAAGTATGGTGTAGAAGTGATGAAGGTTAACAGCGGTGCACTGAAGGATGCAGGTGTATCACGCGGATTCATTATCCAGCGCATCAACGACAACAACATTACATCGCTCGACGACCTGCAGAAAGCCGTGAAGAGTGCTTCTACCAGCAAGGATCCTGTGCTCTACATCCAGGGCGTATGGCCTACCGGCAAGAAGGCTTACTTCGCAGTTCCTCTGCAGAAGGACTAACCGTTGCTGATAAAGAGAGCATTGGAGTTGATGAAAAAAGCATAAAAAAGTGGGGCTTTCAACTCTCCTAAAGAGGATTGAATCGTCTCAGAAATGATAAAAAATAACAAAATAGCAGGTATTTTCAAAAATATCTGCTATTTTTTTTGTCGTTTCAAACAAAAAGTGTAATTTTGCATCAACATAAAATGAAATGTTACCATGAGACAACTAAAAATTTCAAAATCGATAACGAATCGCAAAAGCGCATCGTTAGAAAAGTATCTCCAAGAAATTGGACACGAGGACCTTCTCACCACAGAGGAAGAGGTGGAACTCGCGCAGAAAATAAGGGAAGGTGATAAGAGAGCTCTAGAGAGATTAACCAAGGCAAACTTGCGTTTCGTGGTATCTGTGGCTAAGCAGTATCAAAATCAGGGACTCAGCTTACCCGACCTTATCAATGAGGGCAACGTAGGTCTTATCAAAGCTGCCCAGAAATTCGATGAAACCCGCGGCTTCAAGTTCATCTCCTACGCCGTATGGTGGATTCGCCAGAGCATTCTGCAGGCAATAGCCGAGCAGAGCAGAATAGTGCGCCTTCCACTCAACCAGGTGGGAAGCGTAAACAAGATAGCGAAGGAACTCAACAAGTTTGAGCAGGAACACGAACGCAAACCCAGCGTTGACGAGATAGCCGAACGTGTAGACCTGCCGGAAGACAAGATCAGTGACGCCCTGAAGGCAAACTCACGCCATGTAAGCATGGATGCTCCCATTGCCGACGGCGAGGACAGCAGCATGATGGACTACTATACTTCGGGTGATGCCCCAAGTACAGACTACCAGCTGGACAGAGAATCCCTGCACAAGGAAATTGAAAGAGTAATCCTGACCCTCACCGAACGTGAGCAGAAGGTGATGAGAGCCTTTTACGGCATCGGAGAACCAGAGCTGACGCTTGATGAGATAGGAACAAAATATAATCTGACCCGGGAACGAGTGCGCCAAATTAAGGAAAAAGCCATTCGCCGAATCAGACACAACACGAATAACCAACTGCTGAAATCCTACTTGGGAAGATAGGACAACCTGTTTTTCAGAAATAGGGCAACCTGTTTAGATTTAGGTGGGACGACGGCTTTAAAAATATCAGTAGAAGAAAAATAAGAAATGAAAGTATTAAGAATTGCATTAGCACTGGCCATCGTAGCCATCTCTTCGCTTGCAGCACAGGCAAAGGTTGAACCAACGACTGCATATATGTTTGGTTTTGCATCGTCGTTCAACGACTCTACCGTGTACATCACCAGCGTTCAGAAAGTAGATTCCGTATATCTCAGCCATAAGAACCTGTTTCTGGAAGGCAGAGACAACTACTCTTTCCAGCTTCGTGATTACCTGGAGTCAATCGGCGAGCCTAAGAGAACCTGCATCGTGATGTTCGACCGCAACTTCAAGAAGGCAGAGAAAAAGTGGACCAAGCTCTACGAGCGCTACACCAAGAAAACAAAGGCCAAGCGCCTGAAGAGCGGAGAAAAGCCAAAGGAACTTCCTTCACCATGGCAGGTGAAGAGCGTGGACGAGAACAAGTTCACCTTCAAGCCTATCACTCCTGACAATATGGAGGAACCAATGACCAAGCAGGAGCGTAAGGAAGCAAAGATGAAGGCTAAGGAAGAGGTGAAGAAGCAGAAGGCGGAAGCAAAAAAGCAGAAGGCAGATGCAAAAAAGCAGAAAGCGGAAGCTAAGGCGGAAGCCAAGAATGCCAAATCCAAGTAAAAAAGCAACTACCCTATAGCAAACCGAAAAAATGAAAGACAATTTTTACCGCGTCGCCGAGTTGGACATGCTGATACAGTTCGCAGAATCTGCCACCAACGACGAGCGACTCATAGAATCATTCGAACCCTTCAGAGTTTCTGCTCCGAAGGGCTCGATTTTATTCCACCTTACCGTAGATGACAGTACCCGACCTTATCCCAAGGAAAAACGCGAACGAATCAGAAACTTTGATACTGGCAGCGGACATACCTTGGTTGACAAGCTCGACAATGGCGGATACCAGTTTATCATCCGCGACATCTATGATGCCGACTGTGCACTGGTCATTACCAACGCCGACTTCAGCGAATGCCACTGTGCGCTTAACGGCAGCATGAACATGCGCCGATTCGGTCTTAACAACACGCTGATGCTCATCTACGCCTTTTCATCCTGCCCATACGACACGCTGATGCTTCATGCTTCCCTGGTTCGCCAGAATGGCTACGGCTATGCGTTCATCGCCAAGAGTGGAACAGGAAAGAGCACGCACGTGAGTCTCTGGCTGAGACATCTGAAGGGCTGCGACCTGATGAACGATGACAACCCTATCCTGCGAATCATCGGGGGCAAGGTTTACATCTTCGGAAGTCCATGGAGCGGCAAGACACCTTGCTATCGCAACGTAAAGGCTCCGCTGGGTGCCATCACCCGCATCGACAGGGCTGAGGAAAACTCGGTAGAAAAGCTCTCGCCCGTGGCAGCCTTCGCATCGCTCTTGCCTGCCTGCTCTAGCATGAAATGGGACAAGGACATTTACGACCGCATCTGTGCCACCATCACCAAGGTGATAGAATCCATAGGAATCTACACCCTCCACTGTCTGCCCGACAAGGAGGCTGCCCTGGTTTGCAACAGGGCTATCAGCGTGAAGGAAAGTCTGGTTGAGGCTACCGCCCGACTTTTGGAAGAAGGTCATACGGTGACGCTTCCGCTTCGCGGCTATTCGATGCGTCCTTTTCTGGAAGACAACCGCGACAAGGCGCTGCTCCGCAAAGCCACGCTGGAAGACGTGGTAGAAGGAAATGCCGTACTTGCCGAAGTGAAGCCTCATCATTACGTGCTCCATCGCATCGTGAAGGCTGAGGGAGAAAAGGTGACGCTGAGAGGCGACGGCAACTTCGGAGTGGAAGTCTGCCAAAGAAAGGATGTGAGGGGTGCCGTAATCGGCTTCTACAGGAAAGGAAGGAAATCCATCGACAGGACAGACGCCCTGAAATGGCGCATCTACTCCATAATGTGGACCCGCCTCTTCCCTATCCGTCGCTATCTGCTGGCAGCATGGAAGATATGGAATGGAAAATATAAGAAATAAAAAACGGGCAATCCTACAAGACGAGGATTGCCCATTTTTTTATAAATATCTATTTTATCCGATAAAGTCTATTACCCGACAAACAGCCTTTTACTCGATAATGCCAGCCTTCATCCACTGCGCCACGAGTGCATCAACATCCTTGGCTGCCGTATCAGCATCAACATCATATTCCTGGGTAAGCAACTCTACCAGATTGTTCTTGTCGAACTCCTTGCCCTGGATGCTGTTCCAGAGATAAGCAGAACTCTCGTTCATACTGATGATACTGCTGAAGTCGATGTTCTCAGCACCTTCTGCCACTATCACGTTTTCTCCGCACACCTGGCGAAGATTAAAACCTTTCTTTGTTTTCATGCTATAGTTTTTATAGTTTATATTCATTTCCCATGGCACAAGCTCACTCTTATTTATTCAGGTGAGTCTTGAACCAGTCAGCAATCTGGCGAAGCAGATGATTACGGGTGTTGCCGCCAGAGATGCCATGGTTACGATTGGTGTACCAAATCTCCTTGAAATCCTTGTCTGCCTGCACCAAGGCCTCAGCATACTCAAAGGTGTTCTGCGGATGCACATTGTCATCTGCCACACCATGACAGAGGAGCAGGGCACCATGCTGCTTGCCGGCACGCTCGATAGGATTGTCGTTATAACCCTTCTCGTTCTCCTTCGGAGTACGCATATAGCGCTCGGTATAAACAGAATCGTAGTAACGGTAGCAGGTAGGAGGCGCTACGGCTACACCTGCATAGAACACAGGGCGACCCTCACTCATACTCATCAGGGTGTTGAAACCACCATAGCTCCATCCCCAGATTCCGATGTTGTTCTTATCCACGTATGGAAGGCTACCCATGTAGAGAGCAGTCTCCACCTGATCCTTAGACTCCAGATCGCCAAGGGTAAGATAGGTACACTTCTCAAACTCCGCGCCACGTCCGCCTGTACCACGTCCATCCACGCAAGCCACGATGAAACCCTCCTGTGCCAGATAGTAATCGAAGGCTCCGCCGGAACCCATGCTACCTGTGCTCCAGGCATTGAGCACCTGCTGACTGCCAGGACCCGAATACTGGAAGAGGATGACTGGATATTTCTTGCTGGCGTCGAAATCTACAGGCTTCACCATCCAACCATCGAGCTTCACGCCCTCAGAAGTGGTAAAGGAGAAAGTCTCACGCTTGCCCCAGTTGTACTTCTGTGTCTTCTCAATCAACTCCTTATTGTCTTCCAAGGTCTTGATCACCTTTCCCTTATTGTTGCGGACGGTGTAGACGTATGGATGACTGTAGCTGCTCCAGTTGTTCACGAAATAGCGGTAATCGCCCGAGAAATAAGCCGAGTTGGAACCCTCCTGAGAAGTGAGTCGTTCCACCTTTCCGTTCTTGTGAGCCACAAACACCTGGCGGTCGTGCGCATTGAGTATGGCTGCCTGGAAATAAACGTCGCCCGTCTTCTCGTCCATACCATAGATGGCTGTCACATCATAGTTACCCTTCTCCACCTGACGAATCAGTTTGCCGTTCATATCGTAGAGATAGAGGTGCATATAGCCGTCGCGGTCGCTAGGAAGCAGGATGTTCTTCTTGCCCACGATGCTGTTCTCTACCACTTCTTCCTTCACAAACTTAGGAACGATTTCCTGGATGAGCTGCTTGCTCTTACCGGTGAAAGGATTTACGGAATAGAGGCGCATATCGTCCTGATGGCGATTCATCGTATAGACGATGAGGCTGTTGGCATCAGGAGAAGTCTTGATGCGAGGATAATAGCCGTCAGCATCTACAGGCACATCCAGAGCGATGGTCTTGCCCGACTTCATATCGTAGCTCCAGAGGCTCACCTTGGAATTATCCTGTCCTGCCTTAGGATATTTATAGGAATACTCGCCCGGATAGTCGTGGAACTCCTTTCTGGTAGGATTTGAACCCTCGAAGAGCTGGAGCGAATAGGTCTTCACATGGCTCTCGTCGAAACGGATCCATCCGATGGCTGTTCCATCCGCATTCCATGCAAAGGCACGGTTGAAGGCAAACTCCTCCTCGTAAACCCAATCAGGAATACCATTGATAATTTCATTGAACTTACCATCCTTGGTTACTTGTACTTCCTTCTCGCCATCGGTAACGAAGATGTTGTTGTCCTTGACGAAAGCCACGTGGCGGGAGTCTGGCGACCAGGTAGCCACCTGCTGGTTCTCGCCCTCAGAGAGTTTCTTGATGGTCTTCGAAGCAATGTTGTAGATGAAATACTCAGCCTTGAACGAACGGCGATACACCGCCTTGCGCTTGGTGAAGATAAGCATCTTCTTGCCATCAGGACTGATGACATAGCCCTCAACACTCTGCATAGGCGCTTTGGCAGCATCTACGTCGAAGAGCACAGCCACCTGCTTACCCGTCTTGAACGAATAACTAACAATCTGCTTTCCGTCATTGCTGATAGAAGCATAGAGATCGGTTCCCTCGATAGGGTTGATACCGGTAACGTATGAGGCAGAGAATTCGCCGGAGGTAATAGCCTTCAGATCGAGCTTCTCTGCCGCTTGCATTGCTGATACCATCATGATACTTGCAATTAAAACTGAAAATCTTTTCATGTATTATATGAATACTTTATGTTGTTTACTCTATCATTTAATCCTAGATGAAACACGTTGAAGACCTTGCGTTTTCCTAAGCCTTGTGAAACAGACTAATCCTTGTGCAACGCCTCAATAGGCGAATAGTCTTCATCCTGAAGCAACTCCTTCACGGTAATCTTCGGATTACGCTTCACAAAAGCCTGGATAGTCTTCACATACTTGGTTTCGAACACATCCTTGCCCATCGCCTTGTTCACAGCCCACATAATCTTGCCCATGTGAAGGTCACGGTCCAACTGCGCACGGGTATCAAAGTTCTTCATCTGATAGTTGCTGAGCAGATAGAAGGTAAGACAATCGGGCACGATATACTGGCGCTGCATGGTGCTGCGCTGCTGGACTGTATAGAACTTCTTGTAGAGCGGATAATCCGGGCCCATATACTTATCGAGCGAGATGCCCACAGAATGCTCACCCACCACAATGCTCTGGTCTAAGGCACCTATCTGGGCATAGAAATAAGGCTGAGGAAGTTCTGGAATCCAATCGTGCAAACGGCCGAACGCCTTCTTGAGCTGGTCGTTGATATCATCCATGTTGGCGTATTCCGCCTCTGCATCGGCTATCAGAGCCTGCAGGGTGGAATCCTGATAGAACATCAGGAAACGGTTGCTGATGTTGGCATCAGTGATGGTGCCCAACTGCAGCATCTTCTCAATCAGCGTACGGGTTTCTATCGGATAATCGGTGTTCATCTGCTGAAGGGCTGAAAAATCACCTGTAGTGAGGTATCTGCTCTGCAAGCGGTCGTAGCGCTGCACCGTGAGAGGTACAGCATCGGCTTCCTCATTCGGCTTGAACTTAAACTCGCAAGCCGAACAAAGCAGTATGATTGCTAATATGACAATATAATCAAATATCTTTTTCACGATAATTCACATTCTTCAAGTTACGACTGCAAAAATACTAAAAATTATTTAAATTACCAAGTATTTTTGCTAAAAAATCAAACTCATCCGTGAAAAAAGATGGGTTTTACTCTAAATTCATTAACAAAAAAGCCAATAATGGGCAAACAAGACTTTCTTTTTGCTCATTATTGGCTATTTGCGCAATATTTTAATTACCGGATGATGCAATAAGTCTATTATCGGATGCTGCAGGAAACAGCCACCTTGATAGGCTCTTCTATCTGCTTCTTCCAATCCTTCAACCACTGATACCACTCCTTCTCGCCCTTAAAGCCATAGGTTTCGTTGGCACTGGTATAAGCAAGCTTATAGCTCAACTTATTACCGGTAGGTTTCACCACCTGGGTATAGCAATCCTTGTTGGCTGGTTCCTGGCTAACCAATGCCGACTGTGGCACGTAGATTCCCAAGCCCACGGTCTCCAGCTTATGCTTGCCGTCATCCTTGCCCGTTGGCCAGTCGCTTCCGTAGCAGCCACGCAATCCCTTGCCATCAGCAAACTCGCTGGAGCCCTTCACATTGATAAGACCTGTGGCAAACTGATAATCGGAAGCATCCTTGTTGAAGAACACATCTACGTCAAAATCGCGATGACCGGCATAGATGGTGTAACGGATAGTGGCATTCACAGGCTTCAAACCTGGAGCTGGCACCCAACCATTATCCACCACTTCGACGATGGCACGGAGCGGACCTTCGGAGATAACCCGCTGCTCCTGATACTTCACATCGTTGAGATGCAGCTGATTCTTGCCATCCCACCCACGCAGGGCGCCCAATCCGTAGGTGTTGCCTACCCAAAGGCAGTCGTCGCCAGAACCAGCCTGAAGCTGTTCTTCGGATGGATAGAACTGGGTATCATAGACAACCAGTCCCTTGTTAATCTTGCCATAGAGGTCGATGGTCTGGCGATTGTCGAAATATACACGCATGGCAACCAGTTCACTCTCGAAGCAGACGCCATGAGAATGCACGTAGTGATACACATCCTTGGTCTTCTTGTCGAAAGAGATGCTGCGCAGATAGATGTCCTGCTTGTTCTTTGCCAACTTCTTGTTCTTGCTAGGCAAGCAAAGTTCGGCAAAGGTACGGGCCGGATACTGTGCCTGCTCGCCATCCTGATAGAGCTGAACCTGATAGGTCTTGGTCTCCTTCTTGCCAAGGTCAACCAGGAAACAGAGCTCATCGTTGGTGCAATCGCGATTGGTGTCGTCGAGCTGGGAAGGAATCTCCTTGCCATCCACCTTAACCACGGCACGCTGAATAGCGCCAATGGATCCTAACTTACTGAGGTCGATAACCACTGGAGCATCGGTCTTAGCCGATTTGGAAGGGTTAGATACCGACACTTCGAAATTCGCCTGAGCTTGGGCTGATAAGGTCATCAGCGATACCAGCGCCATCATCATTTGTTTCTTCATCATAGATTCTTATTTTAAGTTTGTTTATGTAATCTTACAACTTCGAGAAGATTTTCTTGCCCTTAGCGTAGTACTGCCAAAGGATGGAACAGTCGAAAACCTGAGGGATTTCGCCCGCTACTCTATTCGCCTGAATCTTCTTGCGGTCTTCATCGAAATCATGTTTCCATGTCTGGAAAGCCTTGCGGGCCTTGAAAATAGCCTTGAGGTCACCCATGTTGTGTTTCAGGATGAACATCTCGAAAGCAGCCAGATAATCCAAGAACCACCTCACTCTCATAACATGCTTCAAATCCCTATCACTCAGATTCTTATAAAGCATCGTTAAATTGTTTCTGAAATTCAGATAGGTCTTCATTGGATTACTTTTCGGCAAGGTTCCACCACCCACATGATACACTTCGCTCTCGGGAATGCAATAGATTTTTCTACCCATCAGGCGCAATCGCCAACAGAGATCTATCTCCTCATTGTGGGCGAAGAAGCGACCATCCAAGCCGCCTGCCTCCCAATAATCCTTGGAACGGATCATCATGCAGGCACCTGTGGCCCAGAGCACTTCCTGCTGGTAATCATACTGTCCATTGTCACGCTCCACGGTATCGAAGATGCGGCCCCGACAGAACGGGTAACCATACTTATCGAGGAATCCACCACAAGCCCCGGCATATTCGAAACTATCCTTGTCGTATTCCGCCAGGAGCTTAGGCTGGCAAGCTGCCACCTGCGGATGGGAATCCATGAACTCAAAGAGCGGAGTGAGCCAATGATGCGAAACCTCTACATCACTGTTCAGAAGCACATAATACTCGGCTTCTATCTCCTTCAATGCCCGATTGTAGCCCTCGGCAAAACCGAAGTTCTGCTCCAGGACGATGGTCTTGACATGAGGAAACTGGGTTTCCAAGAGGAGCATGGATTGGTCTGACGAACTGTTGTCCGCCACCCATATCTCGGCATCCTGCCGTGAATACTCCACGACATTAGGCAGATACTTGGCAAGCATCTGCTGCCCGTTCCAGTTTAATATTACGATTGCAACTTTTGCCATACTTTTATAATAAACTCTTTAATTTATTATTCAGGAGATTGGTAAACTCGTAGTTCTTGAGTCCCCATTTCGGTGCGATAAGCAGATCTTTAGGCGATTGACTGACGAATCGCTCCAGCACCAGGTCTTTGCGGAGCAGCCGGATATACTTTACGATGACATCGATGTATTCCTCCACCGTATAGACATGGAAGGGATGCTCTGCATATTCCTGTGCCAACCGGGTTCCCCTGATAATCTGCATCTGATGAATCTTCAAGATGTCGATAGGAAGGGATGAGATGATGGGAGCCTGCCTGAGGCTCTCTTCTGCGTCCTCGCCAGGCAAACCGATGATGATATGAGCTCCCGTCAGGATTCCCCTGGCATGGGTTCGCTCCACAGCATCACGGCAGCAGGCAAAGTCGTGACCGCGATTGATTCTCTTCAGGGTCTCATCGTTGGCGCTTTCTATACCATACTCCACGAGAACGAAGGTGCGCCGGTTCAACTCCTCCAGATAATCCAGCAGTTCATCGCTCATGCAGTCGGGGCGGGTTCCTATCACGATTCCCACCACATCCTCCACCTGCAATGCCTCCTCGTACATCTGCCTGAGGAGTTCCACCTTAGCATAGGTATTGGTGTAAGCCTGGAAGTAAGCCAGATACTTCATATCCGGATATTTTCTGCAGAAGAAGGCCTTTCCCTCCTCCAACTGCTCCGTTATCGACTTCTTCCGGTCGCAATAACTAGGGTTGAACGTCCGGTTGTCGCAATAAGTGCAACCACCGCTCGATATTCTCCCATCCCTATTCGGACAGGAGAACCCAGCGTCTATCGAAATCTTCTGAACGCGGAAATCAGGAAACTGCTTCCTGATCCATGTTCCAAAATCGTTGTACAATGACATTGAACTTTGAGCTTTGAACTTTGAACTTTATGATTAGCCTTGAATATTAGCTTTTAACTTGATAATCAGCCTTTAAGCTATAAACTATCAACTATAAACTATAAACTATCAACAATCTCCCCCTTCAACGCCGTCTTGTCGTGATTGAAATCACCCAGGCGAACCTTGATGAGCTGGTTGTCATATTCCTCCTTGGCAAGGGCTGGTGAAAGTTCTACACGAACATAGTTCCTGGTGAAGCCATGCATCGCCTTGCCTCTTGGTGCCTTTTCGAAGAGAACCTCAGCTTCCGTACCGATATACTGGGCATAGAACTCCTGAGTCTTCTGGTCGCTCAACTCCAAAAGGCGCTTAGAGCGCAACTTCTTTTCCTTCTCCTCTACCACGTATGGAATCTTCAAGGCAGCAGTTCCTGGACGCTCGGAATATGGGAACACATGGAGCTGCGTAACAGGCAGACTCTTCAGGAACTCATAGCATTCCTCAAAGCACTCTGGGGTCTCGCCACGACAACCCACCATCACATCTACACCGATGAAGGCATCAGGCATCTTTTCCTTGATGAGGTTCACCTTGTGGGCAAAGAGCGCCTTGTCGTAACGACGGTGCATCAACTTGAGCACCTCGTCGCTTCCACTCTGCAATGGGATGTGGAAGTGAGGCATGAAGGCACGGCTCTCTGCGCAATAGGCAATGAGATCGTCATCGCAAAGGTCTGGTTCCAGACTGGAGATACGATAACGCTTGATACCCTCCACCTGATCCATCGCCTTCACGAGGTCGAGGAATCGTTCGTGGGTGGTCTGACCGAAGTCACCGATGTTCACACCGGTAATCACGATTTCCTTACCACCCTCGGCTGCCGCCTGCTCACATTGAGCCACAAGCGACTCGATGCTTGGGTTACGGGAGTTGCCACGGGCGAAAGGAATGGTGCAATAGGTGCAATAGTAATTGCAGCCATCCTGTACCTTCAGGAAATAGCGGGTGCGATTACCACGGGAACATGAAGGCTGGAAGGTCTTGATTTCCTTGGTCTTCACGCTGTGGTGCTGATGAAGCGCTGAATCTGAAGGCTCCAGATTCTCTCCGTTGGCAGAGAGTCCGTTCTCTGCAGCAAATTTCTTAGCCCACGCATCGCTGAGATATTGAATCAAGTGTGCCTTCTCATTGGCTCCAAGCACCAGGTCAACGCCTTCAATCTTGCTCACATTCTCCGATTCCAACTGCGCATAACAGCCAGTAACGATAACGAAGGCACCAGGGTTCTGACGCACCATGCGATGGATGGCCTGACGGCACTTATGGTCGGCAACTTCTGTCACCGAACAGGTATTGATGAGACAAATGTCTGCTTTCTCCCCCTTCTGAGCAGTAATGACGCCCATATCTTCGAGCATCTTGCCAAAAGTAGAAGTTTCCGAGAAGTTGAGTTTGCAGCCCAAAGTATAATAGGCAGCCTTTTTGCCTTGGAAGGCACTTGAATCTATCATATATTTATCTTTTTCTTTGTTTCTTTTAAGTTTTTGCCCTTTACCTTTCCCTTCGGCCGGTGACCGTTGGTTCAGGGCGCATTGTTGATTGCTTTTATGCCCCAGGGTCTATAAAACGAAAAAGCCGCTAGACCGAAGTCCAGCGGTTGTTTCTCTCATTTTTTCGTTCGTAAGTAATTCTAAATTACTTAACTGAATCAGTAGCAGCTGAATCAGTAGCAGCTGAATCAACAGCAGCAGTTGTGTCTACCTGAGCTGTGTCAGAATCAGCAGAAGCTGTGTTCTGAGCTGTTTTGTTACCACATGATGCGAAAGAGATAGCTGCGATAGCTACGAACATAAAAACTAATTTCTTCATTTTCTTTGCTTTTTAAATCTGTAAAACAATCATTCGTTTATTAAAACTGATGCAAAGGTAAGCATTTTTTTGATACGGCGTACTTTTTTTTGTGTTTTTTTTTAGGGGTATTTTGTAACAAAATTACAAACTATTGATATTCAGCTAATTATAAAGTGCTAACAAAGGTTAAAGTTTTTGATGTGCTCGGGAACAGCCCAAAATTAACACTTTTCGGTGTTTTTTAGCGCAACAAAGGTGTGCGCCAACATCCCTACCAAAGTGAGAGTAGATACATATAATAAGGTACGCGAGAGGAAAAGAGCAGAAACTTTTCTTCGGAAAGAGCAACTTTTTCATCGAAGAAAGATGGTTTTTCCAAGAAGAGAGATGATTTTTCCAAGAAATCGAGCCCAAAAACTTTGCTAGCCGAGAACTTTTTAGTAACTTTGCCCTCAGAAACAGAATCATAAACAAACAAAGATGATACAACTAAAAGAAAATCGGGGCATTCCCCGCAGCATTCTCCTGATGATGGCCATCATCGCAGGACTCACCGTAGCCAACTGCTACTACAATCAGCCGCTTCTCGAACTGATCCGTCATGATCTGGACATTACCGAGCAAAGCGCCAACCTCATCACCGTGATTACCCAAATAGGTTACGCACTGGGACTGTTTTTTCTCATTCCCCTGGGTGACATGTTCTCACGCAAGAAGCTCATCCTTGCGAATATGACCATTGCAGCCGTGATGGCCATCGTGATGGCTGTAGCGCAAAACGTATGGATGCTCTGGGGAGCTTCGTTGCTGATTGGTGCCTGTTCCGTGATTCCGCAGTTCTTCATCCCGATAGCAGGACAGTTTTCTGAGCCCAAGAACAAGAGCAGGAATATGGGTATTGTACTCTCCGGACTGCTCACGGGTATTCTTGCCTCGCGAGTAATCAGCGGCTACATCGGCGAATGGCTGGGATGGCGGGAGATGTTTTTCATTGCCGCCCTCGTCATGATTGCCTGCATGGGCGTGATGCTATTGATGATGCCAGAGATGAAGCGCAACTATGTGGGTACCTATAGAGGATTGATGACTACCGTGGCTGAGATCTTCATCCTCCACCCTTCCATCCGCATCTACTCCATCCGTGCAGCCTTCGGTTTCGGCAGCATGATGGCCATCTGGTCTTGCCTCGCCTTCCATCTTGCCCAACCTCCTTTCAGTGCAGGCAGCGACATGGTGGGAATGCTCGGACTTTGCGGAATCATGGGAGCCATGGCGGCAAGTGGCGTAGGAAAGCTGGTTCCTAAGTTCGGCATTCATAAATTCAGCCTGCTTGGAGCAGGCATGCAAATTATGGCCTGGGGAATAGCCTTGCTCTTCGGCGACACCTATGCAGGACTCATCGCAGCCATCATTTTGGTTGATATAGGTCTGCAATGTCAGCAGCTCAGCAACCAGAGCGGTTGTCTGCAGGAGATTCCACAGGCATCCAACCGTGCCAATACCATCTTCATGACAACCTATTTCATTGGCGGTTCACTCGGTACTTTCTGTGCCGGATACGTATGGACCCGCGCCAACTGGCTAGGAGTCTGCATCGTGGGCATTACCTTTGCCTTCATTTCCTTAGCCATTACACTAAGTAACAAGAAATAAGAATATTGAAAAGAGATTATACTTGCAACAAGCAATAACACAAAAAGAGATTATATTCCCCACAAAGCAGGAATATAATCTCTTTTGTTTTATTAAGACTGAAGCCAGCTTTTCGCCAGCCAGCCGTCAACTACATTTTTTCCTCACCATACATTTCCTTCCACCAGCTGCCATCATCCTGCAGCCACTTGGCGAACCAGGCAAAGATGGTATCCTGCCACTTGAGGCGCTTCTCATAATCGATAATGTGATGGTCCTGACCATCTACCAATACCATCGCCGTAGGACGACCGAGGAGTTTCAATGCCGTATAGAGCTGGATACTCTCGCCCACAGGCACATTGTTATCGGCAGTTCCGTGAACGAAAAGCAATGGTGTATGAATCTTATCTGCATTATAAAGCGGACTCTGATCTACGAAGAGATGCTTGTTGGTCCAAGGATACTCGTTAGCCATGGAAACCTCGCTGTAACTGTAGCCCCAATAACCTTCACCCCAATAGCTGGTATGGTCGCTGATGCCTGCATGCGAGATAGCCGCTGCAAAGAGGTCGGTCTTGGTCTGAAGATACTGCGTCATGAAACCGCCATAGCTGGCACCGATGCAACCTATCTTCTTTCTGTTCACAAAACTATGCTCATCGCAGAAAGCCTGGGTGCTGGAGATAATATCCTCAGCCACACCCTCGCCCGCAGTATCCACATGGCGGGCAGAGAACTTCTGACCGAAACCAGTAGCTCCGCTCGGATTCACTACCAGCACCACATAACCCATCGCAGCATATACATGATGAGGATAGCGGCTCTGGAACATTCGGGTAGTAGGACTGCATCCGCCATAGTAATTCACCACCATCGGATACTTCTTCGATGCATCGAAATGAGGTGGCAGATAGTAACGGCAGCAAAGCGTGTCGCCACGAGAGTTCACGAAATTCCAAGCCTTACACTCGCCCAACTCGATATTCTTCAACAAACGGGCACTGAGATCATCAACAAGCTGAGACTTCTGCGCCTTCAGATTCATCTTGTAGAGTCGGTCGGCATTGGATGCGCTCTGTCCGGAGAACGCCATTTCCGTAGCAGATGATGCAACAGAGAAGCTCTTGATATTCTCCTCTGGAGTCTTGAGCAATGTAAACTTGCCTGATTTCGGATTGAGCTGGAAGAGATGCATACAATCCTTATCTTCTGCCGTGAAGTAGATGTTGCCATCTGCCTTACTCCAATCCACACTCTGCACGTTCGGATTGAAATCCTTGGTCAGCGGACGAACCTTCTTATCCGCAAGAGTCATCAGATAGAGCTGGGTATCAATCATACTTGGTGTCTGTCCCTCCTCTACATTCTTTCCGATACCACCGAATGCCTCTGGCGAACCCGTAACGAGAATGCTCTTGCCATCTGGCGAGAACTGGGCGCCATTCAGAAACTCCCCCTTCTCTATCAAAGTCTCCACACTCATATCATTGAGATTGAGACGATAGTAGGAATTAAGAGTGGTTGGACGCTTGGTAAGGCGTTCCTCGCTCTTGCCGATGAGCAGATAGCGGGAATCTGCAGAAATATCGCTGAGATAGACGTTGTGATAGCCGAAAGTGAGCGGCAGGAGAACACCCGACGCCAAATCAAACTTGGCAAGATAGCTACGGCTTCGCCATCCTGGTTGACGGTCATCAGGCTCCTTCACATCATACACCTGCGCATCTTTCTTTCTGCCCTCGGTATAAAGAGTGTAGATAAGCGTCTTCTCATCGGGAGTAAACTGGAACCATCCGTCTGGAATATTGGCAGCCAACACTTCGCGATCCATATTGAGCGGATTGATGGTGATGAGCTGCAGCTCGCCATCAGCCTTGCCTTCACCGGCAATAGAGCTGTCGCTCGCCTTCTGGGTAAAGTACATCTTGTTGGTACGAGGCATCCATCTTACGCTCTCTTCGAAAGAAGCTACCACCTTGTTGGTCTGACTGTTTCGCAATTCGTTGATGCTATGATTCTTGCCATGTCTATCTACCCAAGTCTTGCGCACAATCATAAACTTGCCGTTCGGCGACATCTGAACACTTGCATAGTTAGGCATGCAGATCACATCGTATATATTGAATGCGCGCTTGGTGCTGGCAGCAGATTCTCCTACACAGAGCTGCTTGCCATCGGCTGCGGTAATGCTGATCTTGAAATCCTTGTCAGATGACTCTGTGAGGTACTTAATCACCACTGTATGACTAGATGGCATTAAGGCAGTTTCTGCCTTGTCGCCATTCACGGTCACCTGCTCTCCATCAACGAAGAGGCGATATTGCTTCAAACCCTTCACCTCGATGGTAGCCTTGGTACGGCTGGTATTTGATACGGTGAAAGAAGCCAGGTGAATTGCATTCTGCTTGCTATCCGCCAAAAGCTGGGATGCAGCCACCTCTTTTCCATTATTCAATAAAGTAAACGAAAGTGGAGAGTCAAGCACACTCTCCATTGAAAATTTCTCCCCCTTCACATTTACGCTATCCGCCATCCAAGGGGTAGCCACAGGATAAGGGCCGGCATGCTTTAGCTTCTGCACTTCGATGGTCTCGGCATTCGCAGAAAGCGACAAGCCGAGCGAAGCACAGAGAGCAACGCTAAAAGTAAGAGCCTTGAGGCTCAAGGTTGTTGTTTTCATCATGATTTTATGTATATCTTTTATCTGTTCGATTCAATTTTTTCCTCTTTCAAAAAGCATTATAGTTTGATGGCAAATTCGATGCCTGTAGGAGCAACCGAGAGACTGAGGTTATCGTTCACCCCATTCTCCTTTTCCAACTCCCCATCCATTTCCTTTGCTTTCTTCTTTTTCTTTCCCAGAATCCAGTCACCCAGCAGATAGCCAGCCTCAGCAGAAGCCACACCAATGGCGGCACCAGCCACGACATCCCCCCAGTGATGCCGGTTCCTTCTTACTCTATCCACTGCCACAGTAGTGGCCACAGCATATCCAGCCACACCAATCCAAGGCGAAACCTTACGGTATTCGTGCATCAGGACAGTGGCTCCAGTAAAGGCGACGGAAGTATGCCCCGAAGGGAACGAATGATTGTCCGTTCCATCCGGACGCTTCTCATGGATAGCATGCTTCAGTGAATATGTTACGGCAGCATTCACACCAAACGCCAGTACCTGGGCACCGATTCTTCGCTGCCAGGTACTTTCAGCCTCCACTCCACACGCCTTCAATCCAAAGACGGCAATGGTAGGAACAAAGCGAAGAACATCATCAATGCCGTCGCCATGATAACGCTTATCTTGCGAGTAAACTGGGAGTACCATCAGCATACTCAAAACTATTATAATCAACTTTTTTTTCTTCATGGGTACAAAGGTACTGCAAAAAATAGAATTTCCTGCTACTTCATCCCCAGAAAAGAAAGAAAACCTACCAATATTATATCTTTTTAAACAAAATATCTAACATTTATATAGGAAAACTAGAGTTTTTTTTGTAATTTTGCAGTCAAAATAGATAGAAGAGAGTAACAACCCAAAAGATTGTTCAATACACATCGATTGCCTAAAGCAAGAGATTAGTAAATACACATTATTATATATAGGATAAAATGAAGAAACAGACCCAAGCCATTCATTTGGAGTATGAGCGCCGCGATGCCTACGATTCGCTGAGCGTGCCAGTATATAACACCCTCGCCTACGAGTTTGACAATGCTGCCATCATGTCGGAGGCATTTACAGACAAAATCAAGGCTCCTGATTACTCGCGAGTAGAAAACCCTACGGTTACCAATCTGGAGCGCCGTGTGGCTGCATTGACTGATGCCGCTCACGTCACTGCGTTCAACTCAGGCATGGCTGCCATCAGCAATACCCTCATGTCGCTGGCGGCACAAGGCAAGAACATCGTTACCTCGAAGCATCTCTTCGGTAACACTTATGCACTGCTCGTGGCTACCCTGCGCCGATTTGGAGTAAAGGTCCGCCTGCGCGATTTAACCAATATCGAGGCGGTGCGTGAGGCTATCGACGACGACACCTGTTGCGTATTCCTTGAAATTCTGACCAACCCACAGTTGGAGGTTGCTGATTTGAAGGCGATTTCAGAAGTGGCTCACGAAAAGAATGTGCCTTTGGTGGTAGATTCTACCGTGATTCCTTTCACCCAATTTTCAGCAAAGAGCTTGGGGGTGGATATCGAAGTGGTTTCCAGTTCCAAGTATGTAAGCGGTGGTGCAACCTCGCTCGGCGGTCTGGTTATCGACTACGGAACTCCTTACAACGGCGATTTCGCCAAACGTCTCTACGGTGAGATGCTCTTCAACTTCGGTGCCTACATGACACCACAGGTAGCCTATATGCAGACCATCGGACTCGAAACGCTCGATGCCCGCTATCGTGTACAGAGCAGCAACGCCCTGGAACTCGCCAAGAAGTTGCGCACCCTGCCACAAATTCAATATGTGAACTATGTAGGTTTGGAAGATAATCCTTATCACGAGTTGGCACAACACCAGTTTGGCAAAACAGCAGGAGCCATGATCTGCATCGACTTGGAGAGCAAGGAGGCATGCTTCAACTTCCTCAACAATCTGAAGCTCATCCATCGTGCCACCAACCTCTTCGACAACCGTTCTCTTGCCATCCACCCGGCAAGCACCATCTTCGGTGCATTCTCAGAGAACATGCGTAGAGCAATGGATGTTAAGGACACGACCATCCGACTGAGCGTAGGTCTGGAAGATGTAGACGACCTCTTCGAAGACATCAAGCAGGCGGTTGAAAGTTGATAGTTTATAGTTGAAAGTTGATAGTCTTCTTTTAGTTGATAGTTAATAGTTTACAGTTAACAGGTCAGAGAAAAAGGCTAATCATAAAGTTCAAAGTTCAAAGTAAAAACATGTACGATTTCGATAAGATAATAGACCGTTCGGGCAGCGACGACCTCAAACATGGTGCCCTGCTGCCTCGCTGGGGACGCGACGACCTGCTGCCACTTTGGGTAGCCGATATGGATTTCGAGACCCCATCATTCATCACAGATGCCCTCAAGGCACGATTGGAACATTCGCTCTTCGGCTACACCATGGAGCCAGCCGATTATCTGCCTAGCATCATCGACTGGGTTCGCAACCATCATCAATGGGATGTTCAAAAGGAGTGGATCCGATTCATCCCGGGCATCGTAAAAGGTATCGGACTCGTGGTGAATGTCTTCACCCGTCCTGATGAGAAAGTCATCATCCAGCCACCAGTTTATCACCCATTCCGCCTCACTCCAGAGGGCAACGGAAGAGAGGTGCTCTTCAATCCGCTGAAAATGAAGGAGGATGGATATTACGAGATGGACTTCGAAAACCTGGAGAAAGTTTGCGATGAAAAGTGCAAGATACTCATTCTTTGCAACCCTCATAATCCGGGCGGAATCACCTGGAGCAAAGAGACTCTTCAGCAACTCGCCGACTTCTGCTACGAGCACCATCTGCTCGTTATCAGCGATGAGATTCATGCGGACATGGCTCTGTTCGGACACAAGCACATCCCATTCGCTTCGGTTTCTGACAAGGCAAGAGACATCAGCATCACCTTCCAGGCACCATCCAAGACCTTCAACATCGCTGGTATCGTGAGCAGTTACGCCATTGTTCCCAACGACCAGCTTCGCAGGAAGTTCTATACATGGTTGTCTGCCAACGAATTAGACGAACCAACCCTGTTCGCCCCTATTGCCACCATTGCCGCCTTCCGCAAGGGAGAAGAATGGCGAAAGGCAATGCTTGCCTACATAGAGAACAACATCCGATTCGTAGAGGACTATTGCCGAGAGCATATCCCAGGCATCCGTCCGCTGCGCCCACAGGCTTCCTTCCTCGTATGGCTCAACTGCCAAGACCTGCATCTTTCACACGATGCCCTCCTCGACCTCTTCATCGACAAGGCACACCTGGCACTGAACGATGGCGAAATGTTTGGTCCTGGCGGCGAAGGCTTCATGCGACTGAATGTGGCAACACCAAGAAGCATCCTCCAGCAAGCCCTGAAGCAATTGGAAGATGTAGTTAAGAAACTATAGAAAGTTGATATGAAAATCTTACATACCAGCGACTGGCATCTGGGACATACGCTCTACAACTTCGACCGTACCGAAGAACAGACTGCCATGCTCGCCCAAATCATAGACATTGTAAGAGAGGAGAAACCAGATGCGTTTCTCCTCTCGGGCGATGTATATCATACCTCTCAGCCCTCAGCTGCCGTACAAACGATGTTCACCGATGCCATCGTGCAGATTCACGAGACAAATCCCGACATGGCCATCGTCATCACCGCAGGCAATCATGATAGCGGAACCAAACACGAGATATTCAAGACTCCCTGGCAAGCATTAAAGGTGTTTTCTGTTGGAAACATAGACAAGGAGCATCCCGAAAATCACATCATCGAAGTGAAAGAGAAGAAGAAAACGCAAGACGAAATCAAGGGTTACATCATAGCCGTTCCCTACTGCTATGAGCGAAGCATTCCTGCAGGATTCTTCCAGGAAATTTTGGATGAAGTGAAAGAAAGAAACAAGGAACTTCCTGTTATCATGATGGCGCATACCACCGTAAAGGGTTGCGATTTCAAGGGACACGACAATGCTACAGAATATACTGTAGGAGGAATAGATTCTTTGGAAATCAGCGACTTGGGAGAAGGATATGATTATCTTGCCTTAGGTCATATCCACCATGAACAGTGGATTCGTGGCAGCCACCATCGTATCCGCTATGCAGGAAGTCCGATGGCTGTAAGTTTTGATGAGAACTATGAGCATAGTGTGAGCCTCATCACCATCGGCAAGCATGGGGATGAAGTGGAACTCAAGAAGATTGCTATAGAAAACCCTAAGCCGCTGGTCACCCTGCCCGCTTCTGAAAACCTGCAAGGAAACTTCACTTCCTGGGATGAAGCAAAGAAGCTTTTGGAAGATTTCCCTTCTGATATCCCTGCCTATATCCGCCTGAATGTGGAAGTAGAAGATTTCCTTCCCGTGGCAGCCAACCAGGAGGCATCACTACTTGTAAAGGATAAGCAATGCCGCTTCTGCCTCATCAACACCCGAAGAAAACTACATTCCGAAGCATCCCAACCTCGAACAATGACCGTACAGGAATTCCAGTCGGAAGCTCCTATCGACATCGCCCGACGATACGCCGAAGATTGCGGCATTACCTTCGATGATGAACTCAAGGAAATGTTTAAAGAAATAACCGAACAGTTATAAGTGCCGGGATTCTGATTCCTCACACTTAGTTCTTTACTCTTCACTGTAACAATATGATTCTACAACAACTCCAAATACATAACATCGCTTCTATCGAGGATGCAACCATCGACTTCGAGGCTCAGCCCCTAGCCGATAGCGAGGTGTTCCTCATCACCGGAAAGACGGGTGCAGGCAAATCAACCCTCCTCGATGCCATCTGTCTGGCGCTCTATGCCAGCACTCCCCGTCTCGAAAACACGAGCATGCAGGGAGAAATGCGTGACAACGAAAAAGATATCAAGATTAAAGACCCAGTGCAACTGATGCGCCGCAATACCGGTGAAGCTTTCGTGCGCCTTACCTTTATAGGCAGCAACGATGTGCATTACGAGGCTCAATGGTCGGTGGCAAGAGCCCGCAACAAGGTGACGGGAAAGATACAGAACAAGAAATGGGCGCTCCGCAATCTGGATACCGATTTTACCTATGCCAAAGATAAGGAGATTCGTGAGGAGATAGCCCTCGCCATCGGTTTGGATTTCAAGCAATTCTGCCGCACCACCCTCCTGGCACAAGGTGAGTTTACCCGATTTCTTAACAGCAAGGACGATGAGAAAGCCGAAATTCTGGAGAAAATCACAGGTGTGGATGCCTACTCTAGAATTGGAGCCAAAATCTTTGAGCAAACTGTAGAGAAGAAGAAGATTTGGGAGGATTCCCAACAAAAGATTGAAGGCATTCAGATTCTGAACGATGAAGAAATCGCCCAGAAGAACAACCAGTTGCAACAGCTGGATGAGCAAAGCCAGCAAATCAAAAACACCCTGGAAAAGGAACAGAAAAAGCTTCGCTGGCTTCAGCGGGAACAGGATTTCCGTCAGCGGAAAGAGCAGACAAAAGAAGATTTGGCACATGTGAAATCCATCGCCGAAAGCGACGAAACCCAACTGCAAGAGCAAACCATCGCCCTTTGGAACCATACCATCGAGGCTCGCGCCAAGATGAACGAAGCTACATCATGCGCCAAGACCATCCTGCAACAGGAAGCCCAACTGCAATCTTTAGAGCAAACATTCCGACAGATTCAGGGAGCACAAAGCTATGAGCTTCAGCAGGAGCAGACCATCGCTTTATCCATTAAGAGTATAGACGACTACCTGGCCCAAGAAGCACCCAAAGTGCATCTCTACGAAAATGCACAGACCCTGAATACGCTCATCGAATCATTTTTGAAGAACAAGAAAGATGCAGCGAACAACCTGCAGTATGCCAATCAGATCAAGAAGGAACTGAGCACCCAGTATCAGCCAAAGCTTGAGAATGCCAAGACGATGCTCGAAGAATGCCAGAAAACATATAACCAACAGGTTATCAAGGCACAGGAGGCAGAAACTGAGTTGGAACAACTTTATCTGCCTCAGCTTCGCCAGCAACAAGAATCACTCAAAACGCTTCTCAACGACATTCAAGCAGCCAAGGATCTCCTCGAACTCCTACACGAGGAGCAGAATCGTCATATCCTTTCGAAGGAGAATCTGGTTCAACTTCAAAACTCTATCCAGGAAAGAGAAAAGCTGTTGCTGGTTTTAAAGCAGGAATCTCATGATGCAGAAATCCGAAAGAATGCCCTCCAGCTTGCGTATGAGAAGCAGCGGGAAAGTATCAACAAATGGGCGAAAAGCATCAGAATGAAGTTGCAAATAGGCGACACCTGCCCCGTTTGCCAACAGCGAATAGAAAATACCCTGCCCCACGAAGACAATATCGATGCCCTGGTTGTAGAAGCAGAAAAGCTTTATAAGGATGCCGAGAACGAATACAACAAGATATTAACAAGCCAAAATGCCCTGGATGCAGACATCAAGGCTTTAAAGAACAGTCTTGCCAACGAACAGAAAGTCTTTGCCAAATGCTGTGAATCGCTAGCCAAGGCTACCCAAAAAGCCCAGGAAGCAGCAAAAAAGATTCCGGAAGGAGAAAACGGCGAAGCACAGACACGGGCAAACCTCGAAAAGGTATCTGCCCAAATTGCTGAAGCCGAAGCCAAGGAAAAAGAGGCAAAAAAGCTTAGAACGCTCAGAGACCAGAAACTTCAAGAATACGAAGTGCAAAGAAATGGGATGTTAGCCGCACAGCAGAAAGTGGATGATACCCAGCATCGTATTGAAGTTATCGAAGCTCAGATTTCCTTACAGAACAAAACCAGCGAGAAGGCACTGCAAGATATCCATTTACTGATTGGCGAAGCCGGAAACCTTTCATGGCAGAATGATTGGCATACAATGCTTACCGAGTTTGGAAAAGAGGTTGAAGATGGTGCCATCACCTACAAGATGAACACCGAGAAACAGCAGAAACTTGCTGCAGAACTGAAGCAATTTGAAGAGGGTAACAAGAATCTTGCCGCAGTTCAGGATGCCATCGTCAAGCTCATGCCAACCTGGGGAACACCTTCAAAAGAGCCACTGATGCTGAAACGTATTCCAAAAGTACTTACCAGAGCTTCTGAATTGCAAAGCCAGATAACGGCTGCCCTGCAACAAATGAATGCGGCAAAAGAGAAGGAAGAAGACACCAAGAAATGGCTGAAGGAATTCATGGAGAAAAAACAGGAGATGTTGAAAGATTTCTCTGACAAAGAACAGGAGATATTGCTGGATGAGAACCTCTTACTGCAACTCGACACACTCCAACAGTGTGATATTGCCGAAAAGACGGAAGCTATCAATCGTATAAAACAGCAGTTGGTCAGCAAACAAACGGTTTGGGATGAACTGGAAAAAGCTTATCAACTCCATACAGGAGAATATGAAGCTTTGTTTGATGAAGATGAGAAGATGCCTACAGGAGAAAAGATGTCGGAAGAAGAATCCTTAGACACAAGAATTTCCACCAGCATCGCATCGCTCGAAGCCCAGCTTTCTGAACTGGGCAACCAGCGTGGAGGAATCATCAGAGACCTGGAAATCGACCGCTCCAACAAAGCGAAAGTCGGCTCACTCCTGCAGGAATCAGCGCAGAAGAAAGCCGACTTTGAAAAGTGGAGCCGTTTGAACCAGCTTCTTGGCGATGCCACAGGCAACAAGTTCCGCCGCATCGCCCAGAGCTATGTACTCGCCAGTCTCATCCACTCTGCCAACGGATATATGCGGACGCTCAGCGACCGCTATATATTAAAGGTGGTACCTGGCACCTTCGTCATATCTCTTGAAGATGCCTATCAGGGCTATGTGAGCCGAGCCGCCAGCACCCTTTCGGGTGGTGAAAGCTTCCTCGTCTCACTCTCCCTGGCACTTGCCCTCAGCGACATCGGCACCCAGCTCTCTGTGGATACCCTCTTTATCGACGAGGGTTTCGGAACCTTGAGCGGCGAACCGCTGCAACATGCCGTCAATACCCTGCGCAGCCTCCACTCCAAGTCGGGACGACATGTGGGTATCATCAGTCATGTGGAAGAACTCAAAGAACGTATCCCCGTACAGATTCGGGTGAACCAGGAAGGCAATAATTCGAGCAGTACCATCGAAATCGTGGGCTAAGCATCTGCACGCATTATCCCTCGTCTTCCATCAAATCACAAATCAGCTTGATCTCGGAGTAGTCGATGCCATCCCCCATCGCCTCCTTGATCTCGCAGAAGTGCTCTATATCAGGATGAGCCTTCATAAAATCTCGAATCTTCTTCTCATGGGCACTTGATATCAGTGCACGCAAGCCAACCTTTCCTTCCTTCACGTATGGAATGAGATGACCGATGATAGTACTCCTGACAAAACCACGTTCTTCAGCAATCTGATCCACGGTCATACCTTGTTTATAAAGGTTGTAACTGATTTCCTTTGTAGGGGTTTTCGGCTCCTTTGGACCATTCGAATTCTTTGGTTTTCTAGCTTTCTTACCAGCACCAGAATCATTCGCACCCGAACCCGTTCCAGAAGATGCAGTCTCATCCATCAAGAGGAACTGTGCCTTCTTCTTCAGATAATCAGTCACGCTGAACTCGGCGCTCTGCTCATATCGCAGAAGTCTCTCCTTCAATCTTACATCTTCTGAAAAAACAGAAAAGCGGTCTTCAAACTGCGTCTTGCCCACCTTGTTGTCTGTATCAAGATTCGACTTTCTGATTAAATCGCTCAGAATACTTATTTTATCCAAGAAATACTGGGCACCCTTGTGGATGCGGTCTTGCAGTTCGGCTTGACAGACATCAGGATTCTGCCCCAGCATGCGAGTGTATTGCACACGGAATTTATCCGATACACTAATCAGATTCTTCAGCACCACCTGCAGTTTCTGATACTCGCCCACCACACGAGGATATTTACCCGTAAAGAACTCCACCAGGCAACGCATCAAGTGCTCATAGCTGCTACTGATAGCATAGAAATCGAAGAGCTCACCAATGCAGTGCAACACATATTGCTGTTCCAGATAGCTGATTTGTTCCTTACTAGGCGAAGCAAGTTGGCTATTGAAGGCATCCACCGTCTGGTCGCTGATGATGGCGCCACGAGACAACGGCTGGCTGAGCACCATACCTTCCAAAGTCTTGCAGCGGCTCAACGCCACATAGGTCTGGCCATGGGTAAAGCTATGGGAAGCATCAATGATGGCATGCTCAAAGGTAAGACCCTGACTCTTATGAATGGTAATCGCCCACGCCAGTCGGAGCGGATACTGGCGGAAGCGTCCTTCCACGCTCTCCTCAATTTCCTTGGTTTCCTCATTCAGAGTATATTTCGAATTGGTCCACTCCATCTGTTCCAGTTCAAAATCCTGGTAGGTATCCTTGCTGCGCACGGTAATCTTGTCGCCGATGATGGTGCGCACCTCGCCAATCATACCATTATAGAAACGGTGCTGCGGATCGTTCTTGATAAACATCACCTGCGCTCCCGGTTTCAAGATGAGCTTGAAATCAGCAGGATAAGATGATTCCGGGAAATTGCCTTCCACCTCGGCAGTAAAGGAATACGCCTGCGACGGAAGGGCTGCAAGCTGCTGCTCGTTGATATATTGTGCAGGAGCATTATGGGTGGTCAGACGGATATAGTTGCCCTCCTTAGGCGGTTCGAAATTTGGGATATATCGCTGGTTCAGAGCCTGCAACGTGGCTTCGGAAGCCTTGTTCTCCCTAATCTGATTAAGAAGAGAAATAAACTGCTGGTCTTGCTGACGATACACCTTTTTGAGTTCGATGGTAAGATAGCCCGCCTGCTTCAAGGCATTGCTGCTGAAGAAGAAAGGGGTATCATAATACTGCCCTATCATCTGCTCTTCCTGCGGAGTAACCACAGGAGCAAGCTGATGCAAATCGCCTATCATGAGAAGCTGAACGCCTCCGAAAGGCAAGTCGTGGCGCTTGCGATATTGACGCAATACGGAATCGATGGCATCAAGCAGATCGCTGCGTACCATACTGATTTCGTCGATGACAAGCAGGTCGATGCTTCGGATGATGTTACGTTTCAGATTACTGAATTTATAGCGTTTCTGTTCGCCACTACCGAAGGTCGTACCTGGCACGTATGGCGAAAACGGAAGTTGGAAGAACGAATGAATGGTCATTCCTCCAGCGTTGATGGCAGCGATGCCCGTAGGAGCCAGCACCACCATGCGTTTAGGCGACAGTTCTTTCAATCGCTTGAGGAAGGTCGTCTTACCTGTGCCCGCCTTTCCCGTAAGGAAAAGGTTGGCACTTGTCTTTTCTATAATGTTCCATGCCAGGATGGATTCTTCGTTCATTTCCATGACCACTTCTTTTAAAATGCTAGATTTCCTCTACTATCTCGCTCATCTCCTTGCGCTTCTTCTCGGCACGAGGACAATCATCGGCAATATGCCCGATAGGAATGATGACCACAGCCTCATATCCCTCACGTGGGAATAGCAGCTGCATCTTCTCAGTATCATAATTGCATACCCAGCAGGTTCCCAAACCTCTTTCAGTAGCAGCCAGACAGAGATGCTCGGTAGCTATTGCCACATCAATATCTCCATGAGGCTTCTCATCGTATCTGCGAACCCTATTCTCGTCCACATTTCTCATGCCCACGATATACATCGGAGCCGTCTTGAACCACTCGCGGTCGTAGCACTGCTGCAACTTCTGCTTAGCCTCATCCGAGTGGACGATGAGCCAATGCCAAGGCTGCCTGTTCACTGCCGATGGTGCCAAACGCACACACTCCATGATGTAATCCAAATCCTCCTGGCTTACCGCCTCAGAGGTAAACTTGCGAGCCGAGAATCGTTCCTGGCTCAATGCCAACATATTTTTCATACCGTTTCGTTTTAAACTTTTTAATCCTTCTAATCCTTCTATAAACACTTTCAATTTTTCAGAAATCGAAAGCATTCGCCTTTCTAAAGGCAAAATTACAAAAAATCCACGAAAAGTCCAAGCCTTTCGGAGATTTTCTTTCTAATCATCCTATGATTTCCCTGAATTTATTTACCCTTAAGGGAAAATATATTTAGCCTTAAGGGAAAATATTTTTTGCCTTAAGGGAAATTATCCTAGATAAAGACTAGCGTTTCGAATATTTTTTGTAATTTTGCAACACGAAAGGATTTGTAAGATAAGAAAATGATAGGATTGGCTGATTGCAATAACTTCTACTGTTCGTGCGAACGAGTGTTTCGCCCCGACCTGACAGGAAAGCCCGTAGTTGTTTTGAGCAACAACGACGGGTGCGTCATTGCACGCTCAGAAGAAGCCAAGGCTTTGGGATATAAGATGGGCGATCCGTTCTATCAGGTAAAAGAAAAACTGGAAGCAGAAGGCGTAGCTATCTTCTCTAGCAACTACACACTCTATGGCTCACTCTCCAATAGGGTAATGTCGATGCTTTCGCACTACTCGCCCCGCATCGACCAATACTCCATCGATGAAAGTTTCTTCGAAGTAGATAGTTCCATGGCAAAGAGCTTTTTCGAAACGGATCATCCCATGACAGAGCACTTCTTCCAGGAAAGTCTGAAAGGAAACGGAACTTTCTTGAATAGTGACTCCCTGCTGCATCAATATGGCGCCAGGATTTCTGCCGATGTGCTCCGAGCCGTGGGAATCCCCATCTCCATCGGAATCGCAGAAACGAAAACCCTGGCAAAAATCGGATCCAAATTCGCCAAGAAATACAAGGGTTACCAGGGCTGCTGCCTCATCGATACCGATGAACGAAGACACAAAGCCTTGTCGCTGTTCCCTATAGAAGATGTATGGGGAATCGGACGACAGATTGCCAGAAAGCTCGATTATATGGGCATTCGCACAGCTGCCCAGTTTGCTAACAAGAAAGAAAGTTGGGTGCGCAGCCATTTCAACATCACCACGGTGAGAACGTGGAAGGAACTGAATGGCGAAAGCTGCATCAGCATCGAGGAACTGCCGCAGAAGAAGAGCATCTGCACCAGCCGGAGCTTTGCCGGTGAAGGCATCAGCGATAAGGATGTGGTGGAAGAAGCCGTAGCAAATTTCGCCGTGCGCTGCGCCGAAAAGCTGCGACGTCAGGGAAGCGTGTGCCAGGGAATCACGGTGTTTGCCTGGACATCCAGGTTCAATGAGAACGTGCCGGAATACACTATCCACGACTCCCTCACCCTGCCCATCGCCACCAATGCGCAGGAAGAAATTGTAGGTGCCGCCCTCAGTATTCTCCGGGCCAAATACCCGAAACCGATGGCAGACAGCAGACCTGACCGCCCCGGCATGTCGTTTCACTTCAAGAAAGCTGGCGTTATCCTGTGGCAGATTTCACCTGAACATCCCCGTCAGCAAGACCTTTTCGACACCATCGACCGGAGCAGGCAAAAGGCACTGATGGAAGCCATTGATGCCATCAACCGAAAGAACGGTCACGGCACCATCCGCCAAGCCGTACAAGGCAATGGTTGCCGATTCGACTTAAAACGAGAGTATATGTCGAAGCGGTTTACCACAGATATTCATGAGATTCTGAAAGTAAAAACAAAATGAACAAGAATAACGATAACAAGATAAGACTGACATTTCACCCTGCGGAATTCGGAGCCAAGATGCCGATTCCGCTGGCAGAACAAAGCGTAAAGGCAGGCTTCCCTTCGCCGGCACAAGACTATATGGAGGGAGAGATAGACCTCAACGATATTCTGGTTCGCCATCGTGAGGCCACCTTCTATGTACGTGTTTCGGGCGACAGCATGCAGGATGCAGGCATTCTCGATGGCGACCTTGCCATCGTGGATAGGCAGATAGAGCCCTCCAACGGCAACTTCGTCATCGCCTTCGTGGATGGCGAATTCACCATCAAGCAATTCAAGATGGATGAGAGCGGTGCCTTCGGCTGGCTCATCCCATGGAACAAAAACTTCGCTCCAATCCGGGTAGATGAGACCAACCGATTCATGATTTGGGGCGTGGTTACCTATGTGATTCATCAGATTGCAGAATGATTTATTTGATTGCGGAATGATTCATCTGATTGCAGAGCAGAATAACTCTTAAAAATAAAAAAACTCGGGATGCTTCGAAAAAGGAAACATCCCGAGTTTTTTATATTCTTATTAATTTACGTCTTACTAATGTCTTTTATGCTTCCTGCTTCTTATAACCCACAAGTCCGTACCAGAGGATGACGAATTCGCAGAAGAGAGGAACGAGCCAGGTGAACTGCCATGAACCGATATAATCGGCAAGCAATCCCTGAAGCACAGGGAAGACAGCACCACCGAAAACTCCCATCATAAACACACCCGAAGCCTTGGAAGTATATTCCTTCAAGCCATCCACTGCCAAGGTGAAGATGCAACTCCACATGACACTATGGAACAATCCCACAGCAGCCATCAACCAGAGATTTTCGGTAAGCATGGAAATAGCCATCAATATGATTGCCGCCACGCTAACGGTGATGAGCATAGGGCGAGGTGCCACGTTTTTCAAACCAGCAGAAACCATTCTGCCTATCATGAATCCACCCCAATAGAGCGTGGCAAGAAGGGCTGGAGAAAGATCGTAACCATGTCCCATCAAATCCATCGCATGAAGATTCATATTGTTGCCGATTCCCACCTCGGTTCCCACATAGAAGAAGATGGTAATCACACCATATTTCAAATGGCGGAACGACCAGATGCTGCGTTTCTTCGCATCCCTGGAATCATCAGAAGGAGTTGTCTTTCCTTCAGATTCCACATCTTGAGTTTCCTCTCTCGTACCCTCAATGTCAGGAAGATTCGCCTTGGAAGTGCTCCATGTTGTAAAGGCTATGATGAGCATCATCACCAGAAAAGGAATGGTGAGCTGATCGGCAGAAACACGATCCAGGGAAACGCCGGCAAACATCACACCCGTTACGAAGAAAGGAGCAATGGTAGTACCGAATGAATTCACCGCACAAGTGAAGTTCATGCGCTGCACCGGTTGAGTGCCCGGCAAAGGATAGGCAGCTATGTATGGATTGATAACCACCTGAAGCATTGCCGCAGACGTACCCATCAGATAGGAACCGAAAAGGAAAATGAAATATCCGAATGGTACGAAATCCTGAGAAATATGTACACCTGCCCCACCCCAATATTCAGCAATCAGCGCCGAAGCAAGATAGAAGGCAAGTCCCAGCACCATGACCAGCATCGAACGGATGAGCGTCTTCTTATAGCCCACCTTGTTGAGCAAGCGTCCCGTCTTCGCACTATTGAGCAGATAGCCCAGGAAGAAGGCGAAGGAGATAAGCGTAGCCAGGGAGTTCTTGGTAGTGGTAACCTCCGAGAGGAAGGCTATCTTCAAGGGTCCCTGACACTGACCGTTAACGGTAGTGAGAAAGCCTACTATAAAATAGATGAATGTCAGGAGGAGGAATGGTCCTGCACTCCTGAGCGTTATCGATTGTTTCATAAATTACAAGATTTCATCTTCCAAAACCTTCATGGCACCCTTTGCCTTGATGTCTTCCACCATCTTCAGGTAAAGCTCTACAAAATGAGAAGCTGCCTTGAGATTGGTGCTTGTAAAGGCTGAAATGCCAAGGAAATCGAGCGCATCATCGCTGTCGATGGCTTTATGGTCATCAACGGTGAGCCATGGATCTGCCACCTCGAATGCATCACCCTTGTCATCTACCTGATACTTCAGATAATGACGGTAAGCAGCAAAGAGGTAAGCCACACGCTTGAACTCCACATCCTGGCGCTTGCCCGAAGCATCATCTGCAATCATCTTCTCCAGGTTCGGCATCACGTAAACAGGGAACTTGCTGGCACCATCGAAGCAGAGACGAGCCACCTGGTCGCTGACCATGCGGTTACCGAAACGCTCTACCAGGCACTGCTTGTATGCTTCCAGATCAGTATCCTGTGGAGCTGGCACGTAAGGAGTAATGTCTTCATCCATAAAGGCACGTACAAACTTACGGATTCTCTCATCGTGCATAGCTGCATCTACCTTGCGGTAACCGCCGAGGAAAGATGGATAAGAGAGCAATGTATGAGAAGCATTCAAGAGAGAAAGCTTCATGTTCTCGAAGGCAGTCACATCGTCGGTCATCTGAGCACCCACGGTTTCCCAAGCAGGGCGACCGGCTGCAAAATTATCCTCTACTACCCACTGGATGAAATCCTCGCAATAAACAGGAGCCTCATCGCAGGTTCCGTTCTGAGCATTCAGTCGCTCGATGTCGGCAGGACGGGTAGCTGGAGTAATGCGGTCAACCATTGAGTTAGGGAAGGTAACGTTCTCCTCCATCCAGGCAGCGAGTTCCTTGTCCTGAGCTCCCACGAAAGTCATGAAAGCCTTGCGGGCTGTATTGCCATTATGCTGCAGATTATCGCAGGAAAGGATGGTGATAGGACCATTGCCTGCAGCCTTGCGGCGACGCAATCCCTCGGCTACATATCCGAAGGCTGTAACCGGCTTGGCTGGATTCTGGATATCGTGAGCCACCTGCGCATTGTCGAGCATGAATTCGCCACTCTGACGAGAGATGTTGTATCCGCCCTCGGTGATAGTGAGGGTGATGATCTTAATGTCCTTAGAAGCAATCTTGTTCAGAATCTGTTCCTGCTCCTCAATGCCCCAATAGAGTTCTACAAGTGCACCCAACTGATAAACCTCGATGCTGTCATCACGTCCACATACGGTAAGGGTGTATTCGCCGTCCTGCTTCTTCAGGGCATGGTAGAGACGCTCATCGCCTGGGAGAATCATTGCTCCACAGATACCCCAGTTCTGCTGGGTATTGTTCTCGAGGAGCATATTGGTCATAAACTCCAGGTGAGCACGATGGAAGTTACCTACTCCGAAATGCAGGATACCTGCCTTTACCAAACTGCGGTTATAAGCATAACCATTCACTACCTGAGTTGCATTTGCTGCGTTTGCATTTACTAAATTTGCCATAATTCTTTTATTGTTAGCTGTTATTATTTAATTGTTTACTCTTTCCGAAAGCCAAGCCGCCTGGATATGTCTCTTCAGCGAGCTTGTCTCTCGTTTTCGATGGCAAAGATAGTTCGTTTTTTCGAGATAAAAAGATATTTTTTTCAAAAAAACCTTGCAAACGTTCCCGCAAACGTTCCCAATTTCTGCAAACGTTTTAAATACTTTCTGGCGATTTCCGGGAGCTACGTAGTTTGATTATTCTCCCGTAGATTCCCTACATTGCATCGTGGTCTTCAGTACCACCTGCCTGTCCTCCATCTCCGGATTGTTGATTTTCTCCATCACCAGTTCTGCCGCCTTTCTGCCCATCTCCTCCAGCGGAGGCTCCATAGTAGTAATCTGCGGAGAAACGATGGTAGATAGTTCCGTGCCCGAAAAACCTGCCACAAAAATCTCTTCCGGCACTCGTTTGCCCAAGGCACGGAGCCGATTCTGCGCACCTATCGCCAAAGTATCAGTAAAGGCGAAGACGGCATCAAATTCCACCTTATTATATATAAGGCGGTCGATGGCGTCAGCTCCATCCTTAAAGGTCATTCCCGTTTTCACGATCAGCGAAGGATCAAAAAGATGGAATTTCTCCATCGCCTCACGATAACCCAAGCCTCGCTGATAGGCATTGTAAATGTCGTCGGGTCCCTGCAGATAAACGATGCGCTTCCTGCCCAGGCGAATCAGATGCTCCACCATGAAATAAGAATCTACATTATCATCCACCACAACCTGCGGCATCTTCAATCCATACGGAATGCGGTCGTAGAAGACAATCGCCATACCGTCTGCCGCCAACTGCTGATACATTTCGATGTTCTTGCGATAGCTGCAGAGGCTCACAATCAGTCCATCCACCATAAACTGCTCCATCATCTTCAGGTTCTCCAGTTCACGCTCCGGCTTCTCATCGCTCTCGGCAATCATCACCTTCTGGTTCTTCTTGTAGAGCACCTCCTGTATTCCGTTAATCACCTGCGAAGCATAAGGGGTGTGCATCTCCGGCACGATGACACCAATGGTGTTCGTACGCCCCATCTTCAGGTTCATCGCCACCGGATTGCGCTTGTAGCCGAGTCGCTTAGCCTCCTCTACCACCATCTCGCGCGTCTCCTTGCGAATGTTCTTGTCATCCGTCAACGCTCTAGAAACGGTGGAGACCGAAATGCTGAGCGAACGGGCTATATCCTTGATAGTTACATGTTTCATGATTATGTTTTTATAAGATAAACGTTCGAATATTGAAGTTGTCAATGCAAAAATACAACATTTCCTTGAAAATCAAAAACATTTCTTGAAAAAAGATAAGAACAAGTATCAAAATGCTATCTGCATATTACATTCTGCAACATCATTTACAAGAATATAAAATGAGAACGATTGCAACCAACTTCAATCCCATATTTCTACCCATCTTCCTTTGCCACCTCATAAAAAAGTTGTACCTTTGCAGTCGAATTTTCAGCGATGACTAGGCTATATGCCTTATTAGAAATAGAATTTTCAGCAAATATATGTATTTAGTAATTCCAAATAAACAGCAGTAGTTATGAGTATTAATATCAAGAGAAATCAGTTGAAGAGAGTTGTAATCGTAGGTGGCGGACTCGGTGGTCTTCGTTTGGCAGAAGACCTCTGCAAGGCAAACCTGCAGGTGGTGTTGATCGACAAGAACAACTTCCATCAGTTCCCTCCGCTTATCTATCAGATTGCCTCGGCAGGTATCGACCCAAGTTCCATCTCCTTCCCTTTCCGACAGATTTTCCGCAAGCGCAAGAACTTCTACTTCCGCATGGCAGAAGCAAGAGCCGTGTTCCCAGACATGAAGATTCTGCAGACTTCCATCGGTAAGATCGAGTACGATTACCTGGTGTTCGCAGCAGGAACTACCACCAATTTCTATGGCAATGCCAACATCGAGAAATGGGCGATTCCGATGAAGACCGTTTCTGAGGCAATGGGATTGCGCAACGCCGTGCTGAGTAACCTGGAGCGTGCATTGACCTGTGCCACAGAAGAGGAGCGACAGGAACTCCTGAACGTGGTCATTGTGGGCGGTGGTGCCACAGGTGTAGAGATTGCCGGAGCCCTCTCTGAGATGAAACGCTACGTGATTCCTTACGATTATCCTGATATGGACTCATCTCTGATGCACATCTATCTCCTGGAAGCTGGCGACAGACTGCTCGCCGGAATGTCACAGGACTCTTCTAAGAAAGCATACGAATTCCTTACCAGCATGGGTGTGGATGTACAGTTTGGCAAGATGGTAACCGACTACAAGGACCACAAGGTAATGATGAAGGATGGTCAGGAGATTCCTACCCGCACCTTCCTCTGGGTATCAGGTGTAAAGGCACAGCCTATCACAGGTATCGATGGCGACCATCTGGGCCGTGGTTTCCGAATCGTGGTAGATGAATTCAACCGCATCCCTGGCATGGACGGTCTCTTTGCCATCGGCGACCAGTGCCTCCAGACCGCCGATCCAGCTTATCCTGGCGGTCATCCACAGTTGGCCCAGGTAGCTATCCAGCAGGCAGCGCTTCTGGCAAAGAATATCCAGAAGATTGCAGAGGGAGCCACAGACTCCCAGCTCAAGCCTTTCCGCTACAAGAACCTGGGTTCTATGGCTACCATCGGAAGAAACAAGGCAGTGGTAGAACTTGGCAAGTTCCACAGCCAGGGCTTCTTTGCCTGGGTATTGTGGCTGGTAGTTCACCTCCGCTCTATCCTTGGCGTAAAGAACAAAGTAATGGTAATGCTCAACTGGCTCTGGAAGTACGTAAGCTATAACGATTCTATCCGAATGATTACCTACGCCACCAAACCTAAGGAAGTGCGCGACCGATTGAAGCGTGAGCAGACCACTCACCTCGGCACCGACTTGCTGGAGAATGAAGAAGAGGAAGAGGAAGCTTAAGATAAGGCGATAGATTAAGTTTAAATGCTTAAGATAAAGAGATAAAAACGGGTGTATCATTCAATAATATAGATGATACACCCGTTTCTTTTATGCAGATTCCAGAAGTCGATACCTTTATTAAGTAGATTCCCTTATCACAGTTTCACCTCTCAATGCAATTTCCTCTATCCTTCTATAACCATCGGCAATATGCTCCAGCAGCAGTCGGCAACTTTCCTGCGCCATTTTCTCAATAGGCTGCTCCACTACCGTCAACTGAGGATGAACCAAGGTAGCCAAGGCTGTGCCCGACATGCAGCAAAGCGCCACATCCTCCGGAATGCGCAAGCCACGCTTCTGGATAGCACTCTTGGCTCCTAACACAGCAGTCTCCGTAAAGCCAAAAACCGCATCAAAGGGCACATTCTTCTCCAGGAAACGATCCATCACCCAACTACCCTCTTCAGCCGACAAGGCTGGCGACAAGACATCTTGCGCCTGATACTCTATATGAAACTTTTCCAGCGCATCCCGATAGCCCCTCAATCGTTCATAGCTGTTTCGGATATAAGCAGGTCCCGGGATATGAATAATATGCTTATACCCCTTGCGCAACAAAGCCTCCACCATGAAAAACGACATGATGTAATCGTCCATGTGCACCTGTGAAGCCTTTACCTTCTCCACCGTTCTATCGAAAAACACGATGGGAATGCCCCTATCTATCACCTTATTATATAGGTCCACATTATGCTCCTTATCGCATGCACTCATCAGGATGCCATCCACACGCAGCTGCTCCATCATCAGAATGTTCTCTCTCTCCTGCTCAGGATTCTCGTTAGAAATGGCTATCATCACCTTATACCCCTGCTTGCGCAGGATGGCTTGAGCATCATTGATAAAGGTCATATAGAAAGTGGTGACGATTTCGGGAATGATGATGCCGATGTTATGAGTACTCTGCTGGCGAAAGTTCACAGCCAGTTCGTTGCGATGATAGCCCATCCGCTCGGCAGTTGCCAATATCTTCTGCAAGGTTTCCGCCTTCACATTACCCGTATCTCCCGAAAGAGCACGCGAAACGGTGGACTTGGAAATCCCCAGTTCCCTTGCAATATCCATGATAGTTACATATTTTGCCATATCTCTTTTTCTTTCTTGTTATATGTGCTTGCAAAGATACTTATTTTCCATGAAAGCAACAACAAAAAACAGAGAAATCTTTTTGGGAACGGTTGCGGAAAATGGGAACGGTTGCGGGAACGGTTGCGAAAAAACAGCCGTTTTTTTTCTTGTTTTTCTAGCAAAATCGTTCTATCTTTGCAGCGTGAAAAGGAAAAACGATTTTTCTAATCGCTCCATTCCTTCGCAAAACAAAGAATAAACAACATTAAGTATAACAATCAAACCTAAGAAAAAAGAATATGGAACAAGATTCTAAATTTCAAGCGAACAATTCGCTAGAGAACAATTCGCAGGGAAAGGTTCCCTTTATCAGTAAACTCGCCTATGGCATGGGCGATGTGGGCTGCAACTTCAGTTGGATGTTCGTGGGCAACTTCCTCATGATTTTCTACACCGATGTGTTCGGAATCAGCATGAGTGCCGTAGCAACCCTGATGCTTGTTTCCCGATTCTGGGATGCCATCAACGACCCCATCATCGGCACACTTACCGATAAGACCCACACCCGATGGGGACGATTCCGCCCATGGCTGCTCTTCGGAGCTCCTATCACGGCACTGGTACTGATACTCACCTTCTGGGCCCATCCGGAATGGAGCCAGACCGCCAAGATTATCTATATGGCAGTAACCTACTGCATCCTGGTGCTGGGATATACCTGCGTGAACCTGCCTTACGGCACACTCTGCGGAGCCATGACACAAGACATCGATGAGAGAGCCAAGCTCAACACCAGCCGTTCGGTGAGTGCCATGATGGCCATCGGAGTAATCAACATCGTAACCGTTCCGCTCATCAGCTGGTTTGGCGCAGGCGATACAAAATATGGATATCTGGCAGTGGCAGTACTCTACGGCGTTATCTTCGCCGCCTGCCATCTGTTCTGCTTTCACAAGACCAAGGAAGTGGTAGAAGTTCCTGTGGGACAGAAGCTCCCTTTAAAGGTGCAGCTTCGCTCCGTGATGAAGAACAAGCCCTATCTGCTCGCCCTCTTAGGACAGTTGCTCTTCGGTTTCATCCACTACGGACGCAACGCCGATATGCTCTACTATTTCACTTATGTAGAAGGTTCGGCAACGCTCTTCTCCTACTATTCCATGGCCATCATCGTACCAAGCATCATAGGTGCCGCCTGCTTCCCTCTGGTATTCAGAAAAACGGGCAACAAGGGTTTCACGGCAGCCATCTTCGCTTTCCTCACCGGTATTACGATGATAGGTCTGTACTTCTTCAGCCCTAACGGCAGCGCCATCATGTTCTATCTGTTCTCAGCTTTGTCGTGGTTCTTCTTCTCAGGCTTCAATACAGCCATCTATGCCATCATCCCCGACTGTGTGGAGTATGGCGAGTGGAAGACGGGCATCAGAAACGACGGATTCCAATACGCCTTCATCTCGCTGGGCAACAAGATAGGAATGGCACTCGGCACATCGCTTCTCGCCATTGCCCTGGGCAGTGCAGGATATGTAAGCAACGCTGTGCAGAATCCAGAAGTATTGAGCATCATGCACCACGCCTTCAGCACCATTCCGGGAGTCTTGTGGATCATCACCGCAGGATGCCTCTGCTTCTACAAGCTCAACAAGAAGCAATACAAGCAGATCATGACCGATCTGGAGAATAAGAAGAAATAAAAAAACGGGATCTTTTATCCCACCAACATAACAATAACAATTTCAAAACATTATAATTATGAGACAGGCAATATTGGTAGAACCAAAGCACATCGAATTCAAGGAAGTAGCAGAACCAAAGGCAGCAGACTTAACTGCTCATCAGGTTCTCGTCAACATCAAGCGCATCGGCATCTGCGGTAGCGAGATTCACTCTTACCACGGTCTTCACCCAGCCACCTTCTACCCAGTGGTTCAGGGACATGAGTACTCAGGAGTGGTTGTGGCTGTAGGCAGCGAAGTTACCGTCTGCAAGCCTGGCGACCATATCACCGCTCGCCCACAGTTGGTTTGCGGCAAGTGCAACCCTTGCAAGCGCGGACAGTATAATGTTTGTGAGCACCTGCGTGTTCAGGCTTTCCAGGCAGATGGTGCAGCACAGGATTTCTTTGTAGTAGATGACGACCGCGTGGCTAAGTTGCCAGAAGGCATGAGCCTAGACTATGGTGCCATGATTGAGCCTGCAGCCGTTGGTGCTCATGCCAGCAACCGCACCGACGTGAAGGGTAAGAATGTAGTAGTGAGCGGTGCAGGAACCATCGGCAACCTCATAGCCCAGTTTTGCATTGCCCGTGGCGCCAAGAATGTACTCATTACCGATGTAAGCGACCTCCGCCTGGCTAAGGCTCGCGAATGCGGCATCAAGCACACCCTCAACATTACCAAGAAGACCTTGAAGGAGGCTGCCCAGGAACTCTTCGGTGAGGAAGGCTATCAGGTAGGTTTCGAGGTAGCAGGTGTAGAAGTTTCCATCCGTTCGCTGATGGAGACCATCGAGAAAGGTAGCGACATCGTGGTTGTGGCAGTCTTTGCCAAGGACCCAGCCCTCAGCATGTTCTATCTGGGCGAGCATGAGTTGAGACTCATCGGTTCGATGATGTATCGCCACGAAGATTATCTCACAGCCATCGATTACGTAAGCAAGGGCATCGTCAACCTCAAGCCACTCGTAAGCAACCGCTTCGCCTTCGAGGAATACGATGACGCCTATAAGTTTATCGATGCTCATCGCGAAACCAGCATGAAGGTTCTCATCGATTTCGAACAGAAACCTAGAGAGAAGATGTAAAGGATAGAAGAAACATACTGCAAACGATTGCAGAAATTGGAAACGATTGCGGGAACGTTTGCAGAAAGTTTAGATGATTTTTCTTTGCGAAGGTAGCTGAAAAATGCTACCTTTGCAACAGAAATCAAGTAACATCTCTAACATTCTTAAAGTAAAAATGACAATGGAAAAGAAACAATCAGTGATAGGTATCGGTGAGGCACTCTTCGATATGCTTCCAGAAGGAAAGAAGCTAGGTGGCGCTCCAGCCAACTTTGCTTACCACGTTTCACAGTTCGGACTCAATAGCTGTGCGGTCAGCGCAATGGGCGATGATGAGCTGGGCAAGGAACTGGAGAAGGAACTCAACGATCACCATCTCAACTATCAGATAGACAAGGTAGCCTATCCTACAGGCACCGTCCAGGTTTCACTCGATGCCAACGGCATTCCTTGCTACGACATCAAGGAGGGAGCAGCTTGGGACAACATCCCCTACACGCCAGCCCTGGAGAAGTTGGCAGAGAATTGCACCGCAGCCTGCTTCGGTTCGCTGGCTCAGCGCAACGAGGTTTCTCGCAACACCATCTATCGCTTCCTCGACCACATGCCTAAGGGAGAAGAAATCCTCAAAATCTTCGACATCAATCTCCGTCAGGGATTCTATAATAAGGAAATTATCACCGAGAGCATCAAACGATGCAATATCCTCAAAATCAACGATGAAGAACTGATCACCGTAAGCCGCATCTTCGGCTATCCGGGCATCGACCTGGAGAACAAATGCTGGCTTCTCTTGGGCAAGTACAATCTGAAGATGCTCATCCTTACCTGCGGTGTAAACGGCAGCTACGTATTCACCCCTGGCGAAGTTTCGTTTATCGAGACTCCGAAGGTGGAAGTGGCTGATACGGTGGGTGCAGGCGATTCATTCACAGGTGCATTCGTGGCAAGCATCCTGAAGGGCAAGAGCGTCAGAGAGGCACATGAATTGGCAGTAAAGGTTTCAGCATTCGTCTGTACACAGAATGGAGCCATGCCTGTTTTGCCTGATGAATTTACCAAGTAAAGCCACATTTGCCCAAAGTTATTGCGAAGATTATTTTCATATAAATATACGTTTCGTTAATTTTGATTTTTTAGTGAAGGTTTATAAGGTTCAAAAAGTTATTAGTTTGTTTTAGTAAGTTTTAGTTAGGTTCAAAAAGTTTATTTTGTAGTTAAACCATGAAAAGAATTGTAGTTATTGTTTTGATGATGGCAGCTTGCCTGGGAAACGCCCAGGCACAGCTCCATCTGAAAGCCAACGTGCAGAACAACCATCTGTGGCGTGGCATGGAAGTTTCCGACGGCATCGTCCTCCTCACCGACCTGAGCTATACGATGGCCAACGACCACGTTACCGTGGGACTTTGGGGTGGCTGCAACTCGGAAGGCTCCTATAAGGAGTTTAACCATTATCTGAATCTGAAGGCTGGCGGTTGGGGATTCGCCTTGTGGGACACCTACAACTTCTCCCCTGGCGCCACCTATAATAATAAGGAATACTGGAACTACTCAGCCCATACCACCGGCCGATTCCTCGATGCTACATTGAGCTACCGGTTCCAAGACGAGAAGTTTCCACTGCTCCTGAGCTGGTCAACGGTAGTCTTCGGACGCGACCGCAACAGCGATAATACGAAGCAGAAATATTCCACCTTCGCCTATGCGGAATACCCTATCTACCAGAAGGATGGCAGGAAGGTTGATGCAGGAGTAGGTGGAGCCTTCGCCCTGAACAGAGCTGGCGAGGATACCCACTTCTTCGGAACCACGGCAGGCATCGTGCATGTTTCACTACAGGCATCCCACGACCTCAAGCTCGGCAACTACACCATTCCGGTTTACGCCAAGGGCATGTGGAATCCGCAGAGCAACGAGAGTTATTTCCAGATTGGAGCAGAAATCATCCGCTTCTAAATCTTCAAAAAAAACACAGAAAGTTTTATCATAACAATCATCTAAACACAAATTCATTATGAAGATTAAAGATTTTACAACAGGTGTGCAGCACATCGGCATTCCTACCAACGACATCAACAAGACCATTGAATTTTATCATGCCCTGGGCTTCGAGACAGCCCTCCGCACAGTAAACGGCACCGAGGAAGTAGCCTTCCTCCAGCTCCACAATCTCATCATCGAGACCTATCAGAACCACCAGGCAAAGATGGAATATGGAGCCATCGACCACATCGCCATCGATGTAAAGAACATAGACGATCTCTTTCTGGTAGTAAAGGAAGCTGGCACCTTCAAGATGCTGGATCAGCAGGTAAATGGTCTGCCATTCTGGGAGAACGGCGTAAAGTTCTTCACCATCGAGGGTCCAAACAAGGAGAAAATCGAGTTCTGCGAGAAACTATAATCCGCAGCTGACTTTTAGATAAACACAGATTAGCATAGCAACATAAAAAGAGAGAGAGATAAAAATGACGAAAGTCCAGCTTGGAGCCTTTCAGAGAGAGGCATCCGAGTTGGACTTTCTTTTTTTCGTTTTCCTTGAGGAATATGATACTTTTTTTCCCTGATGTTTCAAGGATATTAATGATGCTCAGGCACAATGGCGAGATACACCAGATCATGGTCGGTGAGGTTCTCCATATAATGAGCATGGTTCATCGGGCAGTAATGCACCTGTCCCTGTCGAACCTCCTCCACGGTATCATCATAATGGAAAGTAGCAGTGCCGCTTACCACATAGATAATCTCGCAGTTGCCCTCATGAGTATGAAGACCAGTTGATGCACCCGGACGCAAGGTAGAATACATAATCTTCACCTTGTCATCCACATAGTTACGAGTATCGAGTTTACCCTGTCCACCCTTGAAGCCCTCCAAATGAGCCTCAGCAATCTTTTCGAAATCTATTACCATCTTTATAATGTTTATTGTTTAATGTCTATTGTCCAATGTCTATTGCTTAAAGTCTATTGCCTGCTGTTTACTTTTCCTTCGCAAAATACTTCCAGAGCGGAGCAGCCATCAGGCTCTGCCAGATTTCTCCCTTCTCCAGCATTTCCATCACTTCTTCTCTTGAGAAGAGGCGAATTTCAATATCCTCTTCCTTATCCAGATGCTGAACATCCATGCGCTCCACATCCGTAGCCAGATAGCAATGGGTAAGATTGGTATGCGTGCTCGGATTAGCCGAAATCGTCATCCACTTCTGCCAGTTTCCGCCTCCGAATCCCGTCTCTTCCATCAATTCTCGCTTGGCAGCCACCATCGGGTCCTCATCCTTCTCCACCACTCCAGCACAAAGTTCATTCACCGTCTTTCCTATCGCATAGCGATACTGGCGAACGAAGACGAACTCTCCCTCTTTCGTAATGGCGATGGTATTGATCCAATCAGGATATTCCAGCACATAATAATCGTTGATAATGGCCCCCGTAGGCAATTCCACCTTATCCACTCGTGCCGTGAGCCAAGGCTTCTCTATCAGATACTTCTGCGAGAGCGTCTTCCATTTCATATCTTTATCAGCCATATCTTTTTCTATTTTTTAAAATCAGACTTCTTCTTCATTTAAATTGATGGTGCAAAAGTACAAAAAAAGATTGAAAGAAGAAAAAGTTTACCTGTTATTTCTTTCGAAAAAAACATATCCAAAAACCTTCATGCCATTCTTACCCCTAATTTTAGAAGGTTTGACTCATTCTTAGCCCCTAATTTTAGAAAAACTTGCACCTTTATACTTAATTATCAATAAATTACGACACTCTTATACAATTAATCTAAACAAACTACATAGCTGGCGAAAGATGGCGGCATTACTTGCCGCCAAATCGCCATCCCAAGCCTAGCATCAGATTGTTAGGAGTCTTGAAATCCACCAGACTGTAGCCGATGTGCAGCATGGCACGTCGGCTCACATGAATCTTCAGGGCAAGCACCTCATATACACCCCTGAAATCGTTGCGATTGCCAAGCAGATAGGTTCCGGCACCGAAGTTGATGCTGAAATAAGGCATGGCAAACTCACCACGAGCCGAAAGCCCCAGAGCTGCCTGGGTACTAAACTTATGATTCACATTCTCTCCCCAAGGGTCATTCTCCCTGCTAGCCGAACGGTCGTACACACCATCAAGCGAAGCACCCAAACTTAGCCACGGGTTCAACCGGTACATCGGGTTGACATTGAAGCCCATCACGGCATACTTGCCATCCAGCAGATAGCTCGACACACCATCATGTGCTATACCCTGCTTCCATGCGCCATACAATACCACATCCGTGTAAAGTCCACGCCTATCCGGCAGTTTCTCCCGCTCCACCTTCGGCACAGCCAATGGTTGTCGGTTGATGTAATAAGCCAGACCCAATCTTATGCCACCCGTATTGAGTCCCATGTTAGGATAAGTGGTGTTGCCATTAGAGAAATGAGTCAGCGAAATACCGGCATTCAGGTCGAGATATTTCGAGAGCATCCACTTCACATACAGATCCAAATCAATATATGCCGTTGCCTTTGAGCCAATCACCTTGTTTTCAGGATTGTTCAGCTCGTCATAGGCATTCCATCCGAACGCCATACCCAGGTTCCACTCATAGTTGAGCGAAACCCTGCGGGATAGGTTCACAATCGGAGCACCCTGAAACAGATACACGGATATCGGGTTTGCCAGCCACTGGTTAAACTCATGTCTAGCCAAGCCTACACCCTGATACGCCCCCTGATAGATGGAGCCAGGTCTCACCTCCTCCTTATTCATAAAGGCATACTTCAGTGTAAATGTCATGTCGTGATTCATCGTCCGGGCCTCATCGTTCCCCCCACGCAGAAACTCGTTGGTATGGAATATGGTAGATGGCACCGCATCCAGTGCGATGCGGTGTATAGTCTTGCAGCTATCCTCCTGCGAGGAGGCAGGCAACGCCATGGCAGCAAGCATGGATATAACCAATAAACTTTGTTTCATCATTCTAGAGCACTCCTTTCTCTTTCATGAAATCAATAAGATCTTCCATCAGATACTCCTTGCTAAAAGTATGGAGCACATCATAGCTTGGGATAATATAATCAGTAAGTATACCAGAAGTCTTTAGACGCTGATATACATCACGAGCATTCAATCCCAATCTGCGAGATAAGTTGCCAATGCAATATGTTACAAAATCAATATTATCACTATTCATAACTTCTGCTTTTTAATAATACCACTATTGCTACGCTTACAAAATCTATCCGATTAGTTTGCGCTATAATAAATCGCATTCTCATCATCTTTGCTGTTGCAAAGACCAGCATCAGAAAACAGACCAGAGAAACTAAGATCTTCATCTAGTTCAGGCCAATGAATTTCATAACGCCTAAGAAAGAACCTCTGGCGCTATTCCGTTGTAGCCTTTGCCAGACAACTCCATCGATTAAAAGGATAGTTCGCCTTCCAACCATTCGCAGTTTCTGCCCAAACATGAGCATCATCTACCCAAACTTTGTTTATTCTATAATGCTCCATTATCAAGTTTATTTATCCCAATGCCAATTTCCTAAGAGTATAGAGTTCCTCTCCTGAAGCCTTCTGTTTGATTTCTTCAAAAACTCCTTTACGCTTACTGATAGATAAGATTGAAGTCATTTCTTCTGTTGCTATCTCAGATAACATTCTGAACATCATTTCTGCAATCTCATCAAGAGCTTCCTTCTGATCATCATTAAGTTGCTGCGTTTCCCAAAGTTCTACCAAAGGAAAGTCTTCGAAGGTAATATAATGCAAATAAGCCATAGTATAAGCTATTACAGGAGCCTTACCATTCTTATAATTCTTATTTTCCTTACGAGACTTCAGATAGTTATAAATTATCTGTAAACCGACAATAGTTTTGAAATAATTTTCATCAGGAACAAAGCCCGAACTAATAACTCCATTGATAAACGTATCATAAGTTGTTCCTGCACCTTTTACGGCTTCACCAGGTAGCATATCCCAACTCATACAAGCAATAGCCATATTCTCTTTTGTAAACCGGCATTGCTTTGGATATTTTGTCAAAAAAGCATCCTTCTCGTCCTTTTTCTTTAGACGATTGCGCTCTTCTTCAAACTGTCCACGAATACGCTCATAATACCAATACATTACATCTCCTCTATCATTTGGAATTACAAGTCTACGTGACAGTTCTTGCATTGTTGTATTGAATTGTTCACTCACACTAAAGTCTGCATCCTTTACAGCATTCTGACTATTAGAACTACGAGATATTTTACTTGCTAACTCGTTAACACTTTGCTGAGGTCCTATCACGATGAGCTTAACTTGCACAAAGACACCTGCCAAGTGAATAGCTGAAGTTTCTGCATCCTTAGCACGAAAAATAGAAGCTGTTGTCTGTCCACCATTTACAATCTGAAAATTACGTATTGCTTTCAAGATACCACTCGACACCATATCGTTTGAAGAAATAACTCCTTCTTTCATTTCACCCACATGTGTAGCTTCGCCTAATGGAGTAAGTTCTACATCAGAAGCAATAGCTGTAATACCATTATTATATGCCAAGAACATCTGAGGGTTATTTCTCAACGTATCTCTAATGTCAGCATTAGTATGCTTACGTTTCGTCTTCTTGAAAGTAAGCCAGTAACGCACATTATAAAGTAGCAAGTCGGTATTCCACTTTTTATAAAGTTTATACAACAACTTAGCAGGGAACATCATCAACAGACACTTGTATTCAGAATGGTCGGTAGACTCCATTTGGATATAAGGAATCTTATACTGATAATCCTCATCATTCTGGAAGTCAATATCGATCTCTACATGGTTGGTTGTATCTGTCAGATTACCCAACAGTTTCTTTAAGTCCCATATATTGCAATCCGTTTCTTTATCACGAATACGTATTTTTTTAGGTGCAGATTTTTTAATAGAACAATTTGAGATTATATAAAATCTTACAGTCTTATAC